>Ga0315297_10003082_pt1 | contig 10675 bp, 8 predicted proteins | sample YL17G15_0_MG_FD_203628 | JGI IMG/M metagenome (GOLD analysis project Ga0315297, IMG submission 203628) | Sediment microbial communities from Yellowstone Lake, YNP, Wyoming, USA - YL17G15_0 | ecosystem: Environmental > Aquatic > Freshwater > Lake > Sediment | place: USA: Wyoming | collected...
ATGACCCCATTCTTACCAAGAATGTGCTCTACCGACTGAGCTATGAGGGCGGAGGTGGGCAGTGAAGGATTCGAACCTCCGAAGGCTTTTGCCAACTGATTTACAGTCAGTCCCCTTTGGCCACTTGGGTAACTGCCCGATTGCTTCCTGGCGGTTCATCCGCTAGTCGCTTGGTCCCATCCATTGGGGATGAGACCAACCGACAAACAAACAAACGGGAAAGCGGTTGTCAACGATCCAAGCCGACGACGGGAATTGAACCCGTAACCTACCACTTACAAGGCGGTTGCTCTGCCGGTTGAGCTACGTCGGCAAGCGTCCTTTCCCGGCTTAAGCGGGGGAATTATACCAAAGGCACCCCGTCCATACAAGGTTAACGCGCCGGACCACCGGTCTGTACCTCCCTGCGGGACGCAAAACAGAGGGGTGGAGTGACCGGCGGGCAAGTCTAACAGGATTCAAGGTGGGAGTCAAGAAAAATGCTATACTTGGATGCAATAATTTATGGAAAGGATTCTCAAGATGAAATATCGGCTGTTAATTTTTGCCTTCCTCGGCATGCTGTTGACAAACCCGATGCATCCAGTGCAGGCGCAGGCAGCCATTCGGCTTGTCAGCAACACGGCGACACTGGTATTTCCCGAGACCGCCACATTCAAAGCCGGATTCAAAGCTGGAAATAATATAACTTCTGTGGTGCTTGAATATGGTGTGGACCAATTGACATGCGGCACCGTGATCGCCAAATCATTCCCGCAGTTTACTCCTGCATCTGATATTCAAGTGGAGTGGACCTGGGAGATGCGCCAGTCCGGTTCGCTCCCGCCCGGGGCTTCGATCTGGTGGCAGTGGCTGGTGGAGGACGCCAATGGGGATAAATTCACCAGTCCCAGGCAAAGCATCATCTGGTTGGACAGCAACCACTCCTGGGAGGTGATCTCCGGGGGAAATATCAACCTCCACTATTATGAAGGCGGGCAATCCTTCGGACAGACATTGCATGATACTGCCAGTGCGGCACTGGTGCGACTCTCAAGAGATGTGGGCATTCGTTCCGAAAAGCCGGTGGATATCTATATTTATGCAAACACTGATGACTTAAAAGAAGCGATTTTATACGAACCCTCATGGATAGGCGGCCAGGCATTTCCTGAAAACAACATTGTAATCATTGGTGTTTCGACCGATCAATTGGATTGGGGAAAAAGCACTGAAGCGCATGAACTGACCCACGTCCTGGTGGGCCATTTGACTTTTTCCTGCCTGGGTTTCATTCCAACCTGGTTGAACGAGGGGTTGGCAATGTACGGTGAGGGAGGACCCGCCCCGGAAGAATTGGCACAATTCAACCAGGCGAAGGATTCCAACCAGCTGCTTGCATTGACTTCGCTGGCAGGTGGCTTCTCCGAGGAATCAAGTCGGGCGAATCTTTCATATGTTGAAGCGTACAGCGTAATCAATTTCCTGCTGCAGAACAATGGCCGGGACAAGATGACAGCTCTTTTGCTCGATCTGCATAACGGGTCGACGATAGACGAGGCTTTATATTCAACCTATGGATATGATTCGAATGGGCTGGAAGACGCTTGGCGCGCAGCAATCGGTGCAGCTCCGCGGGTTGGGACATCCAACCCTACTCCGGTTCCCACGGCAACCCAGGTTCCAACTTATGTTCCCGTGGGTGCGGCGCCGGTCGCACCGGCGGCTCCCACTGCAAATCCAACACTGACTCAGGCGACACCGACATCCGCAGCAGAACCGACCATACCAATACCGGCAGCGACTTCGGTCCCATTACCGGAACGTCTTGGCATCAGTCGTGACATGATGTGGATCATAGGATTCGGGTCAATTGGGTGCCTGCTGGTGGTACTGATGATCGCTGTTCCGGTTATCGTCACCACCAGGCGTCGTTCCAGGAGGCAAAAATGAAATCCACAACGAAATTTCTCTGCTTCCTGGTGGTCTCAGGGTCCCTGTTGCTTTCCTGCCAGATCTCGGGAGCTGTCACTCCCTCCATCGAACCCAAAAGTGCTGCCACTTCAACACCGACGACCATGCCGTTGACATATGTAAACCAGGAGAGCGGTGTAACCGTCCAATATCCACCTGGCTGGACCACCAAGGCACCCTCACAGGGAGACCAGGCGTTGACGGGATTTTTCAGCCCCGATCAAAGTATCACTTCTTATTTATATGCTTTTTCAGCAGCGGCAAATGAAACACCTGAATCGGAAATGGCATCTCTCAGTGGCTCCACACTGACCGGGTTGACCGAGGTGATAATTATCAGCGATGCTGCTCTGAGCCGCACAGATGGCACACCAGCCTGGAGCAGGATTGTGACCGCCAAGGGCAGCAATTCCGAACTGAAAATCAATATGACCACCGCCATATATGGGACGCGTTTGTTTTTTATGTTAACTTTCGGGTCGCCTTCAGCGTACGACTTTTACGCCAACGATGTGGCCGCGCTGTTAAACGGTATTGTTTTCGAGTCACCGGTTGTGAATGGCGTGAACCGCAGCCAGGCACTCTTTCTTTCTGGCAGCGAAAGCACCAATCCGAGGGAGTACGATCCGGCTACAGAACATAGTTCAGGTGATAAACGCGTGTTCAGCGGGCTGGTATCCTTCAACACCAGCCTCAACCTCGTCCCAGAACTGGCTGAATCGTGGGACATTTCTGATGATGGCAAGGTTTACACCTTTCACTTGCGGGGGAATGCCAGGTTTCATGATGGTCGCCCTATGGTGGCGCAGGATGTGGTCTATTCATGGGAACGCGCGGCAAAACCCGCCACCCAATCGGACACCGTGCTGACTTACCTGGGTGATATTGTTGGGGTATCGGAAATGCACTCAGGTGCAGCAGATCACATCTCCGGGTTGAAGGTGGTGGACGACCATACCCTTCAAGTCACCATAGATGAATCCAAGCCATATTTCCTTTTCAAATTAACCATGCCGGTTGCGTTCGTGCTGGATCAAAAAAACGTTGAGTCCGGACCGGATTGGTACCGCACCCCAAACGGCACCGGACCGTATAAATTAACCCGCTGGGACAGCTTCCAGGTCATGGTTTATGATGCCAACCCTGATTTCTACCTGGGGGTGCCTGCCATCCGGCAAATTGTCATCCAGCTATATTCCGGGGTTGGAATCCGTTTGTTCGAATCGGGTGAGATAGATATGACCGGCATATATTCATCCGACGTGGCGCGCGTCCTTGACCCCGCTGATCCACTCCATCCAGATTTGTTCAGCGGGGTAAGCCTGTGCACTGAATATGTTGTATTCGATGTTTCCCAACCGCCTTTCGATGACGTCAAAGTACGCCAGGCTTTTACCATGGCTTTTGACAGGCGGAAATTCAATGATGTGGTGAATAATGGAGTTGGCATCCCGGCCAAAGGACCCTATCCACCGGCGCTGCCAGGGTACGACCTTAACCTTAAAGGTCTGCCTTATGACCCGCAGCAGGCACAGCAACTATTAACCGAATCCAAGTACGGCGGGGCCAACGGACTCCCACCAATCATCTTCACAGATGCCGGTTTTGGCAATTCTTCAGGGGCAAGCGTTGCGGCCATGGCTCAAATGTGGCAGCAAAACCTTGGAGTGACCATTACCATTGAAAACCTCGAACCGGATAAATATTACGATTTACTTTATTCCGGCAACCACGGGCAACTTTTCTCAGGAGGCTGGTGCGCCGACTATCCCGACCCGGAAAATTTTGCCGACGTGTTGTTTCATTCCGGCTCGCAGCAAAATACTGGAAAATACAGCAACCCGGTGCTGGATGCCACCCTGGACCAGGCGCGCCTGGAGCGAAATGTTACCAAGCGCATCCAGCTCTATCAACAAGCTGAACAAATGATCATCCAGGAAGCCCCGGCGATATTCATCATGCACGATGTGTCGTATGAACTTGTCAGGTCTAACGTGAAAGGATTTGTGTTGACCCCGATCACCATCCCCCTGGAACGTTACATGCGGCTGCAACCATAGATCTCCGCGATAAAACTCCCTCCCGATTAATGAGAGGGAGTTTTTCAGGGTCTTGCCTCCGGTTGAAATTCAACTTTGTCGATTTCTGGCCCCACACTGTAAATTGTAAAATCGAAGGAGAGGGGAGAGTCTGTTGTTAGATCTGACGAGGATTCCCATCTGCGCACCCCGATCACGTTCCCACCGGCGTCGTATGCGATTGCGAGCACCCAGGTGGATTTAGCTGTTCTTGCACCTGGTAAGATCACCCGACCCGACAACCGGGCAGTCAGCCCGGAGGCATCACCCCTTACGGATGTATTCTCGACATAAACATTAAGGTACCGTAAATCCCCTGGCAGCAGAGGAATCGCCGAGAGCACCTGGACGCTCAAGTAAACATTGGTCTGCACTGGAAGAGGAAAATGGACTGCCAGGGGCATGGACTTTCCCCCAGGAAGCGTATTCAACAAGGCGTATGCCGACTGATTGGCGAATTCCTGTCCATTTGAATCCAATAAAGCAAACCTGGCGGAAATGTTTTCAAGAGTGTCAGCGTATATATTCTGCAAAAGTGCGAAACACCAAAGTCCTCCATTTGCTTCATTCCAGCAGTGCGGCTGCAGGATTAAAAGGGGGGCGGGGGTGGGTGCAGACTCACCGGGGGTGGTGCTTTTTGCTGGAATTACGAGCTTAATCCCGACGGGCAGAGATTCAGGCTGGAGACCAGGATTGGCTGCAAGCAGCATATCCACCGATATGCCATAGCGTCCGGCGATGGCATTCAGCGTGTCCCCCTGGACAACGATATAAATAATGGGTGTAGGCGTGGGAACAATGATCCCCGAGCGAGTGGGAAAAATTGTGGGGGTATTGGAGGGAGTACCGGTCACGTACGGGATGGCAGGCGCAAGGTCTGTCGCTGTTTCAGTCTTCGACGCACAGGCGGTCAGGGAAATAATTATAAAGCAACAAGCGAATAACCTACGCATATCGAGATTATACACGTTTCACTTGTCCTCTCCAACAGGCTGTGCTAAACTAAGCTCATGCTTGATGATTCGGAATTTCTGTCGGAAGAATCCGGTGATAATTCGATGCTGCGCGAGGCCATTGAAGCCCTGCGCCGGGGGGAACATGCACGCGCTCGAGATTTGCTGACGCGTTTGCTTAAAACAGATCAAAAAAACCCCAACTACTGGCTCTGGCTCAGCGCCGCGGTTGAAACACAAAAGGAACGTTTGTACTGCCTGCAGAGTGTACTCAATATTGACCCCCAAAACGCCTCAGCCAAAAGGGGATTGGTCCTGTTTGGAGCCCTCCCCCCCGATCCTTCCGTTCCGCCCTTCCCGATGAATCATCCGCGATTATGGGAGGATAAACTTGTCACTCCCAAGATACCGAAGGAGAAAACCCCCGCCCTGTCAAACCCGGTAGTGAAATTGGCCCTTGTGCTGGGCCTTGCTGTGGTTGTCATTGGCGGTGTTTTTTGGGGGAGCCGGTTGATTGGCAAGTTTTCGCTATTTCCAAGCCGTACAATTCCATCGTTCACCCCCACTAACCGTCCAACAAAGACACTGACGCCATCCGTGACTGTCACGCCGGTCATTCGTACCTCGACGCCCACATTCATCGGTCCCACCCCTCTGTGGATGTTCCTGGTGTCCACCTACACACCCACTCCACTTTACGTGGTCACCGAGCATCCGATCTCAGGCGCTTTTGAAGCCGGGCTGCGTTTCCTGGGAATCAAGGATTATACAAATGCCCTGCTTCTTTTCGAGCAGGCAATCGGCCTGGAACCGGAGGCAGCGGACCTATATTATTATGTTGGTGAGACTTACCGGGAACAGGGGGATAACCGAAAAGCCAGGGACGCGTACCAGGAGGCTCTCAATCGGAATCCTAATTTTGCCCCGGCATTATTGGGTCGTGCCCGTACAAACCTGAGCCTCGACCCGAATGCGGAGGTCATTAATGACCTGAACGGGGCCATTAACATGGATCCGAAATATGCCGAGGCATATATGGTACGCGGAGAATACCTGGCAGTAACCAATCCGAATAAATCCATAACGGACCTGGTGAAAGCGCTGGAAATCAATCCCGATTCAGCGCTGGCATATCTATACCTGGCTGAAACCCAGTTAATCTTGAAAGAGAATGATGCCGCCCTCAAATCGGCCCTGCGCGCCAACGAGCTTGACATAACCCTTATTCCGGTATACCTGATGCTGGCACGGGCATATATCGCAACCGGACAGGCCTCCAAGGCGGTCAGCGTATTGGAGACATATTCATTATACAGACCTGACGATGCCAGCGCATTCCTGCAATTAGGAATCGCATATAATTCAGTCGGGGATTACCAGGCGGCAGTGGAAATACTTAAAAAGGCGGTTGATGCCGACCGTCGCAATTCCGAAACATACTACCAGCGGGGAGTGGCTTACTTGAACCTTGACAGTCCCCACTTGGCGGAAATTGATTTCAGGTCAGCAACCATTTATGACCCGTTGGACTTTGATGCGCAACTCGGTCTTGCGCGCGCTTATTTCATGCAAGACAAGCCTCGGGATGCCTATATAAAGGCACAGCAGGGGGCTGAACCGCTGGCCAAAACGGATGTAACCCTGGCACAGGTCTATTATTGGGAAGCCATCTTCCTGGAAGCGATTGGGGATCCGGTTTCGGATGAAGGAGCGCAGAACAGCTGGAATAAGTTGATCGCCCTCCCAGCGGAAGTGATGCCCGAGTCGTGGCGAAAAGAAGCCTTCCAGCATCTCAAGATCACCCCAACGTACACCCCCTCGCTAAGTCCCACGATGACGCTGACCAAGACCCCGACCCGTACACAGACTAAAATACCGACCAATACCCCATAATTTTAGGAACAACGAAAAGGGATGCAGTGTTTATGGGGAAAGGTATTTTGCATTCCCCGAAATGATTTCCCCCGCTACCTTAATTCACCCTGACATGAACTGCCGCGGGGTAATTTAATTCCGGCATTCACCGCATGGGCAAAGTGCCCTCAGGTAATCCCACCGGTAAATCCCGGCTGCATGCCCGTCTTCCCAAACCGGAGTGATGCCGTAGGAACCAACCCGGAAAATATTTTTAATTTGGGTGGAAGGGGTATCCCGTGGGAGGGTGGAAAAAACAGACGGGTCCGGGGTATCCCCCATTTTATCGTGGCCGCCGCGGCATTCTGCACACGGGCAACCTGCGCGGAGCAGCGAGAATGAATAATTGCTGGAGTGGTCGTCGTCCCAAGTGACGGCGACCTCTTTTTTCTCGCGGTTGGCAGTGATGGATGTGGGTTTCATATATGGCAAAAGTATTCTCAGGGGGAAGAAATGACCGCCAGAAAATTTTGCGCTGCCCAGCCGGCACGCGTGGCATCGTAGGAAGCGGTCAGCCGCCACCATGTGTACCCGCCTGCCTGAACCGGGCCGGCGGCTATTAAAAACACTTCTGAATCCCTGCCTGAAAAAAGCACCTTGGTGTTCAATCCCGCTTCGGAGCGAATGTTCAATCCTTCATCTCCCGTATTACTAATTTGAACATACACACCGATGGCAAATTCACCTGGTGCAGGGGTGGGGGAGGTGGTGGGAGTAGGGGGAAAGGGGGTTAGCGTGGGCGGCAGGATGCGCTGCGTTGAAGTGGGACCCGCGGTGATGGCCAGGTCCGCTGAAGCAGGTGTCAGGTCTGGAGGCGGAGCAGACGGGCGGATTACAAAGATATAGGCAAGGCTGATACACAATAAAAAACCGGAAAAGAGGAACATCAAAATCAAAACTTTGGCATTCAGGATATTTTTCATTTGGATTATAGAATTAAGAAAAAGAGCAGCAACAGAGGATGAATTAATGTGAGAGAGATAAAGAACCCGGGGAGATGGGTTGTGAATCAACGATTGGCAACGTTCACCTTCCCGGTATGAATTATACCTTTTCAATGCTCAGCAAGTACCTGGCTTGCGGAGGTAAGAGAACCTGCAATTCTCCCTGGAGTACTTCGATTACTGCATTTTGTGCACCCAGCATCGGCTCACCGTCCATCTGGACAGAGAATGGAGTGCTGGATTCAATGGTTGCCTTTTTGAATGGGATGCAGCGCGCCTGGTCGGAGGTAAGGTGACGCCCGGACTGCATGTCGAAAAAATGACGCAAGGCATCCGCAAGGGTTGAACCGGAGAATAACCATAAATCCATCAGGCCGTCATCCAGGTAGGCCTGCGGAGAAATTTCGGCCAATCCCCCGAGATAATGACGGATATTGCTTGCCAGGGCCAACAGGTAATGCCCCTCAACATGCTTGTCATCTGCATGGACCCGCAGATTCATCCCGTGCCACAAGGTGGCATTCCACACGGTCGTGGCGAAAAATTCAGGAACACTCAGGTATTTCTCCACGCGTCTGCGGGGTTCCAGTTTTTTAACCGTCAGTGCATCCAGGCCGATGCCTGCCCACAGAATAAATGGTTGACCATTGCACAACCCCACATCCATCGCAGAGGGAGCGACTTCTGCCAGCATCCTTGCATTTTCACGCAATAACCGCCAGCGCGGCCAGGTGAAAGCCTGCATGCCAAGTTCCATTGCCCACACATTGGCTGTACCGGCAGGAAGAACTCCCAGCGCGGTTTTTGAACCGATCAAGCCTGTGGCTGCCTGACCTACTGTGCCATCACCGCCAATTACAAACACAGCGCGAAAATTCTCGCCGGCGGCCATGTGAGCCAGTTGAGTGGTGTGTCGACCATCGAGAGATTCTGCCACCTCAACCCGCCAACCAAGGTCACTCAATGACCGGATCACACCACTGATAAAAGGTCGCACTGAAATCCGGCCGGCAGCAGGATTATAAATAAGCAGGGTGTCAGCCATGACATTATTATACTTGGGGCGGGTGGAAATAAAGCCTCATAACCAGCATGATATAATCCGGACAGACCGCCAATGAAAGAGCGAAAGTTATTAAACAACCGTTACCAACTGCTGGAAGCCGTTGGCAAAGGGGGTATGGCTGTTGTCTACCGTGCTCAAGACGTGATGTTGGAACGTCTTGTAGCGGTTAAAATTCTGCGCGAGGATTTCTCGAGCGACCCAGACTTTCAGACCCAATTCCGCCAAGAAGCCAAGGCGGCAGCGAACCTGTCACATCCAAATATTATCACCATGCACGATTTTGGCCTGGATGAGGGACAACTTTTCCTGGTCATGGAATATGTGCCGGGCACGGATCTTAAAACGCTTCTCAAACACCGCTGCAGGTTCAGTCCAGAGGAAGCCATCCCGCTGCTCGTGCAGGCATGTGCGGGAATTGGATATGCCCATCGTGCCGGGTTGGTACACTGCGATGTTAAACCGCATAACATGCTGGTGACGCCAGATATGCGGCTAAAGGTTGCTGACTTTGGCATCGCCCGTGCACTCAGCACCGTCCACCCGGGTGAGAAAAGCGATGTGGTTTGGGGTTCACCGCAATATTTTTCACCGGAACAAGCCATTGGAGGAATTCCCACCCCTGCATCGGATGTTTACTCCCTTGGCATCATCATGTACGAGATGTTGACGGGCTCACTCCCTTTCAGGGCGGGTACGGATGCTGAACTTATCCGCATGCATGTCAAGGATGACCCGCCGTTAATAAGCGAAATGATCCCGGAAATTGCACCGGTGCTGGATCAAATCCTAAAGAAAGTACTATCCAAGGAACCTTCAAAAAGATATCGAACAGCCGATCAACTGGGACGTGTTTTAATGAATTTTGGAACCGTCAAACCAGCCCAGGAACCTTTGATCGTAGGGTCGGAGGCTTCAGGCACATTTAACGCAAATGAAAATGCCGGACCTGGATCCCATGAGGTGGACTGGGCTTCAATCGGCCTTGGCCTGGCAGCCATGATAGCCGTGCTGGGATTGATTCCTTTTTGGATGTGGATCTACTTCTTGTATAATCCACCCATCCGTTGAACCTTGATGAAACCATATATAATTGCCCCCTCCATCCTTCCATCTGATTTCACCCGACTGGGCGAACAAGTTGCCGAGTGTGAGGCAGCCGGTGCGGACTGGATTCACTTGGACGTGATGGACGGACATTTCGTCCCCAACCTGACGTTGGGACCGGTTATCGTGGAGGCCTGCCACCGGGCAACACGACTCCCGCTGGACGTGCACTTGATGATCGAACAGCCCGGGAACCTGCTGGAAGCCTTCGCACAGGCAGGCGCTAGTTCCCTGATCGTTCACGTTGAAACCTGCCCGGATATAGCTAGGACCCTGGAAAAAATAAAATTACTCGGTTGCCACGCAGGAGTGACACTCAAACCGGAGACTTCCGCCAAAAACATTGAACCTGCCTTGGGACTGGTTGACCAGGTATTGGTGTTAACTGTTCATCCCGGATATTCAGGGCAGGATTTTATGCCCGAAATACTCCCCAAGGTGGCGGAAATCCGTCGCCTGTTGGAAAAAATCCATTCACCCGCCAGGCTGGCGGTGGACGGTGGAATTTCAGCCGGAACCATTTCAAGCGTTCGGGAGGCAGGCGCCGACACGTTCGTGGCAGGAAATGCAATTTTCCATCATCCCGGAGGCATCGCGGCGGGCATCCTTTCATTAAGAGCGCATTTGCAATAATATCCCTGCCCCTTGATCCAGACCTGGAAA
>Ga0315297_10003083_pt1 | contig 10675 bp, 8 predicted proteins | sample YL17G15_0_MG_FD_203628 | JGI IMG/M metagenome (GOLD analysis project Ga0315297, IMG submission 203628) | Sediment microbial communities from Yellowstone Lake, YNP, Wyoming, USA - YL17G15_0 | ecosystem: Environmental > Aquatic > Freshwater > Lake > Sediment | place: USA: Wyoming | collected...
ACCGGTGTGACGACTTTTTACGAGAGCGTCATACTTAATTCACGAATTAAGTATACTGTCCCCAGAATTTTGGCTGCCTTATCCCACATTATATCAAAAAGCGCTTTGACATAGGTCAAAGAGATGTGTAATTATTTGGCCCCTATAACTCTCAGGAGGACCGGATGAAAGAGGTGAGAGGACAATTGGCCGGGATACCCCTTTTTTCGGGGCTTTCCGGGGAGCAGTACGACGCCCTGGCGCGGATCGGCGTCCGGCGTTCCTCCCGCAAGGGCGAGCGGATCTTCTCCGAAGGTGACGAAGGGACGGGCTTTTTTGTGGTCGTCATGGGCCGGGTGAAGATCTCCAAGGTCTCCGCGGAGGGGAAGGAGCAGATCCTCCATTTTTTTGGACCGGGAGAGTCGTTCGGAGAGGTGTCCGTCTTCACCGGACAGGGGTTTCCGGCGGATGCCGTGGCCGCCGCCCAAACCGCCCTCCTCTTCTTTCCCAGGACATCCTTCATTGCCCTCATCCGGAACGACCCGGCCCTCGCCCTGAATATGCTGGCACAGCTGTCGCAGCGCCTGCGCCAGTTTGCGGGTCTGATCGAGGACCTGTCGCTCAAGGAAGTGCCGGAAAGACTCGCGAAATACCTGCTCTATCTGAGCGTCCGGGACGGCGATGCCAGGGCGGCGGAGCTGGACGTCTCCAAGGGGCAGCTTGCGTCGCTCCTGGGGACGATCCCGGAGACCCTCTCCCGGATCCTCACGAAGATGAATCGCCAGGGGCTGATCCGCTCCCGGGGGGCGCAGATTACGATCCTGGACCGCCCGGGCCTGGATGCGATCGCCTCGGAGGGGAAGAAGCTGCCATAGAAAAGAGCCTTAGAAAAATAGAGGACAACCATTCATTCATGCTCTCGTAAAAAGTCTCAAAGGCCTTGAATTGGGGACGGCTTCGTAAAAAGTCCGCAGGCAAGGCGCGCGAATCATAAGAAGTGAGGCGTACTGTGGCGTACGCCGCAACGACGAAGGATGAAGCGCAACGCAGCATCCGGACTTTTTACGTAGCTGTTATTCATTCATGCTGGGCTGAAAGTGATTGTCGGGGAGAGACAGAGACGATCGAACAAAAAAGGGGCACTGTTTCGTAAGGGAGGTGAAAAGACATGGAAATCATAGATTTGCAGAGCAGAGAGGTTTTCAGCCATCAGGGGCGCGGCGTTGCGGCGCTTGTGGAAGAGCCGTATCTTAAGATCCGTCAGGTCGGTCTGGAGCCAGGGAAGGATGTTCCCGTCCATACGGCGGATGCCCCGGTGATCATCCAGGTGGTTCGCGGTGAGGGGAACTTCTCCGTGGGAGAGGAAACCGTCCGCATGGGGCCGGGGAAGCTGCTCCGCGTTCCCTTGGGCGAGTCGATGGGGATCTGGAACGACTCGCAAGATCCTTTGGTTTTTCTGGTCATCAAGACGCCGCTTCCGGAGGAGAGGCCCCGGGTAGCGGCCGTGAGCGTTCAGAAGGGCCTCTTCGTAAATCTCGTCGATTTTGCGCCGCTCAAGCCGGGAAAAGAGGGGGCATTCGCGGAGTGGTTCCGCCGCTCCAGCGAGGTTTTCGCGAAGCATCCCGGGTTCATCTCCCGGACGCTCCTGGGGCCGATCGAGGGCGGCAGCCGCTATGCCGCGATCGTCGAGCACGAATCGAAAGAGACCTTCATGGACATGCACTTGAGTGATGACCGCGAGCAGCTCTTCCATCAGGTGGAGCCGCTGCTCCTCGGCTCGTCCACGCCCCATTTCTATGAGCGGCTCATCTCTTATCGAAAGTGAATCTCCCCGCCCACGGGACGGAGCATCTTTAAAAACGTAAAATTCAAGACCTGACCCCGACTTTGATCTCAGGAGAGAAAATGGCTGCAGCGGAATTGATAAGGAAGGCCAAGGCAGAAGGCCGAACCGCCCTGACCGAGGCGGAATCGAAAGCGGTGCTCAAGCAGTACGGCGTGCCGGTCGTGGAGGAGAAGATCGCGGCGACGATAGAGGAGGCCGTGGCCGCCGCGGAGGAGATAAGGTTTCCTGTCGTCCTGAAGAGCCTGGGTGCGAAACTGACCCACAAGACGGAGCGGGGTCTCGTCCGTCTGAATTTGAAGGATGCCGGGGACGTACGCCGGGCAGCGCAGCAGGTGGCCGCGTCCGCAGGGGCCGATCTCGAGGGGTACCTGATCCAGCCGATGCTCTCCGGCCGCCGGGAGTTCGTCGCCGGCCTCTCCCGCGATCCCCAGTTCGGTCCGGTCGTCATGTTCGGCCTCGGCGGCATCTTCACCGAGGCCCTCGACGACGTCGCCTTCAGCATCGCTCCCGTGGATGAAAAACATGCCGGGCAGATGATCGATGAATTGCGGGCAAAAATGCTCCTCGGGCCGTTCCGCGGCGAGGCAGCGGCGGCCCGCGATCAGCTTGTCCGCGCCCTGGTCGGTCTCTCCCGCATAAGCATGGAGCTTGAGGACGTGACCGAGGTGGACATCAACCCGCTCTTAGTCGGCCCGGACGGCCGGGTGACGGCCGTGGACGCCCTGATCATCCTGGGCGAGCGGCCCGCGGCGAAGACCTCCCATCCGCCGATAGACCCGATGGCGATCGCGAAGCTCTTCTACCCCCGCTCCATCGCCTTTGTCGGCGCCTCCGGGACATTAGGCAAGTGGGGGTACAGACTTTTCTGCAATGCGGCCGCGGGGGGGTTCAAAGGGCCGATCTATCTTGTCAACTCCAAAGGCGGGGAGATTGCCGGCCGGCCGACCTTCAAATCCGTGGCGGAGATCCCGGGGCCGGTCGATCTGGCCGTGGTGACCATACCGGCGATGAAAGTCTTGGACCTGATTCCCCAGTTCAAAGAAAAGAAGATCAGGAACATGCTCCTTATCACCTCCGGATTCGCCGAAACCGGCGCCGAGGGGCGGCGCCTGGAGGAAGAATTGGTAAGCGCGGCGCGCGAGGCTGGCATCCTGATCTTAGGCCCCAACACGATGGGGATTTGCAATCCTCACGACAACCTCTTCTGCTGCGGATCCAACGTCCGTCCCCGGCCTGGCGCAACCACCATCGTCTCCCAGTCGGGGAACCTGGGTGTGCAGCTCCTCGGCTTCGCCGAACACGAGGGGGTCGGCATCCGCGCCTTCATCGGTTCGGGAAACGAGGCGATGATCACGATCGAGGATTACATGGAGGCGTTCGAGGTCGATGAGCTGACGCAGACGGTCGTGCTCTACCTGGAAAGCATCAAGAACGGCCGCCGTTTCTTTGAATCCGCCCGGCGCGTGGGCAAGAAGAAGCCGGTCGTTATGCTCAAGGGGGGGCGCACCCAGGCGGGGAACCGCGCCGCGGCGAGCCACACGGGGGCGCTCGCCTCGAACATCCGGGTCTTCGACGCCGCGGCCCGCCAGGCGGGGATCGGCGTCGTGGAGCAGCCGATGGACCTCCTCGACCTGTCGGCCGCCTTCTCCTCCCTCCCCCTTCCCCGTGGCAACCGGGTCGCCGTGCTGACCCTGGGCGGCGGCTGGGGGGTCGTTGCCTCCGACCTCTGCGTGGAGAATGGCCTCACGATTCCGGATCTCGCTCCGGAGCTGATCGCGCGGATCGATCAGATCCTCCCCCCCTACTGGAGCCGTTCCAACCCCATCGATCTCGTGGGCGAATTCGGCCCCAAGATCCCGATGCAGGTCATCGAAGAGCTGCTGGAGTGGGACGGGTGCGATGCGGTGATCCATCTGGGCATCATGGGATCGCAGGTTTTCCTCAAGCAGATGATTGCTTCGATCCGTGCGGTCGATCCGGTGATGGACCGGAAAGTTCTGGAAGTGATTCCCGGAGCGCTCGCCGAGTTCGAAAAAAGCTACCTGGAACATACGGTCCGCCTCATGGAGAAGCACGGCAAGCCGGTCTTCGGGGTGAATCTTCTTCCCGACGAGAATGCCCGCACGATCATGGACGTCGAGGGGAGCCCCTACAAGGGGGTCTCCTTCCTGACGCCGGAGCGGGCCGTCAAGGCCCTGGCCCGGATGTACGCCTACCGGCAATGGCGCGACGGGGAGGAATAGGGAGATATTTGAGAAAAGGCTTGGCGATTTATGGGTAAACTGTATATGATCCGGCACGGTCAGGCCTCCTTTGGGAGCGAAAACTACGACCGGCTTTCGGAGATGGGGGGCGAACAGTCCCGGACCCTGGCGAATCATTTGCTGGCAATCGGCCTCGCGCCGGATGCGCTCTATTCCGGCGCGATGGAAAGGCAGAAGGACACAGCCCGGGCGATGGTCGATCTCTACGGGGAGCGGGGCGTTTCGCTCCCGGAGTTGTGGATCGAAGAGGCCTTCAACGAGTACGACTCCCGGGCGATCATCGTCTCGTACGTGGCGGACCTAACTGGGGAAGATCCTTCGCTCCCTGAGGAGCTCGCGAACCTATACACGGACAGGAAGGCCTTCCAACGGGTATTCGAGAAGATCCTGATCCGCTGGGTCACCGGCCGGTACCGGAAGCCGGGGATCGTCACCTGGGAGGCGTTCCGGGAGCGGGTTAACGACGGACTCAAGCGGATAATTTCGGAAAACGGCCGGGGCAGGACGATCGTCATTTTCACCTCCGGCGGCCCCATCTCGGCGGTGATCCAGACGGCCCTGGACCTGTCGGATGAAAACGCCCTCCGGGTCGCCTGGCAGATCGCCAACAGCTCCGTGACGAAATTCGTTTATGACGGGGAGCGCCTGACGCTGGCGGCGTTCAACGAGACCGCGCATCTGACCCTGAAAAAAAACCCGGCGCTGGTCACGTACCGGTAACGCCGGTCCCTTCCCGCTTCAGTTCGAGGCCGGGAACTCGGGGACAGATTTCAAATCTGTCCCCGAAAACACAAAAAGGAGGAGATCATGGATTTCACCGTATCGGAGAAGATGCAGGCGATCGTTGGGATGATGAGGGAGTTCGTGGAGAAGGAGCTCATCCCCATGGAACCGGAATTCCTGGGGAAGGATTTCCGCGCGATGCTCCCGGTGATCGAGGAAAAAAGGGAGATGGTCCGGCAGATGGAGCTCTGGGCGCCCAACCACCCGAAAGAGTATGGCGGGATGGGCCTCGACCTGATGGAGCACGCCCTCGTCTCGGAGGTCCTCGGCCGGTCGCCGCTCGGCCATTTCGTCTTCGGCTGCCACGCCCCGGACGCGGGCAACATCGAGATCCTCCACAAGTACGGGACGGAGGCACAGAAGGAGATCTGGCTCAAGCCCCTCGTCGCGGGGAAGATCCGGAGCTGCTTTTCGATGACGGAGGTGGAGCTCCCCGGCTCCAATCCCGTCATGATGGACACGACGGCCGTCCGGGACGGGAACCACTACGTCATCAACGGTCAGAAGTGGTATTCCTCGGCGGCGGACGGCGCGGCCTTTGCCATCGTCATGGCTGTGACGAACCCGGAGGCGCCGCCCTACCTGCGGGCCAGCATGATCATCGTCCCAACGGACACCCCCGGCTTCAACCGCGTCCGGAACATCTCCGTCATGGGGCATGCGGGGAGCGATTACTTCAGCCATGCGGAGATCCTCTACCAGTCTTGCCGGGCGCCGGTTGAGAACCTGCTAGGCCCCGAGGGGTGGGGTTTCGTGATTGCCCAGGAGCGTCTCGGCCCCGGCCGTATCCACCACTGCATGCGCTGGCTGGGGATCTGCAGCCGGGTCTACGACCTCATGTGCAAGCGGGCGACGGAGCGGATCATCTCCCCGGACCGAAATACGCTGGCGACCAAGCAGATCATCCAGTCCTGGATCGCCGAATGCGCGGCGGAAATACAGGCGGCGCGGCTCATGACCCTTCATGCGGCATGGAAGATCGAGACCCTGGGGGTGAAGGAGGCGCGGGAGGAGATCTCGCTCATCAAGTTCTACGTGGCGGGGGTGCTCCAGAAGGTGATCGACCGGGCGCTTCAGGTCCACGGAGGCCTCGGGATGACCGACGACACGATCATATCCTTTTACTATCGCCATGAGCGGGCGGCCCGGATCTACGACGGCGCCGACGAGGTCCACAAGATGTCCGTCGCGAAGCGGATCCTCAGGGAGTATACCGGGCGATCCGTCCGGTGAACGGGATAAGGGAGATGATGGATTTTACGGACAGGACGAAACCGATTCGGGAAGGCGAGGAGTTGGATCTCCGGAAGGTTGAGTATTTTCTGAGGGAGAACATCCCCGGGCTCAAGGGCGACCTCACGGTGACGCAGTTCCCCGGCGGCCATTCTAATCTGACCTATCTCATCCGCGTCGGCGAGAGGGAGCTCGTATTCCGCCGGCCTCCCTTCGGCCGGAAGGTGAAGACCGCCCACGACATGGGGCGGGAGTACCGGATCCTCAAGGCGCTCCGGCCCGCCTTCCCCTACTGCCCGGCGCCGCTCGCCTATACCGAGGACGAATCGCTCATCGGCTGCCCGTTCTATGTGATGGAGAAGATAAGGGGAATCATCCTCAGGAAGGACCTGCCGGCCGGCCTCTCCTTCACGCCGGAGGAGGCGGGACGCCTCTGCGAGAAGCTGATCGACGTCTTCGTCGAGCTCCATCAGGTCGATTATAACAAGATCGGCATGGAGGGCTTCGGCAAGCCCCAGGGGTATGTCCGGCGCCAGGTCGAGGGGTGGATCGGTCGCTACCGGGCCGCCCGGACGCAGGACGCCCCGGATTACGAAGGTATCATGGCTTGGCTCCAGGAGAAGATGCCGGTGGAGAGCGGCCTGGTTTCCGTCATCCACAACGACTACCGCTTCGACAATGTTGTCCTCGCTCCCCAGGACCCCTTCCGGATCATCGGTGTCCTCGACTGGGAGATGGCGACGATCGGCGATCCGCTGATGGATCTCGGCGGGGCGCTCGCCTACTGGGTGAACCGTGCCGATCCTCCGCCCATGCAGGCGATCCGGATGGTGCCGACGCATATCGAGGGGATGTTCACACGCGAGGAGCTGATTGCGCGCTATTCCGAACGGATGGGGATATCGCTTGCAAACAGCGATTTCTACTACTGTTTCGGCCTGTTCCGCCTGGCTGCCATTGCCCAGCAGATCTACTGGCGCTTTTACCACGGCCAGACGAAGGACGAGCGGTTCAAGCTGATGATAGTGCTCGTCCAGGTCCTGGAGGAGACGGCCCGGAGGGTGATCGAGAAGTCCGATCTGTGAAGGGGAGAATGTGGAGTGGGCATCGGAAGGAGCACGGATCTTTTTTCGACCATGATCATCCTCGCTTCGCTGCCGGGGAAAAACTCGCGCTTCGCGCTCAGACAGTTTTCCCGGCGGGCGCTCCGCTGCGGTGTCATGGTGCCCGAAAAAATCTCCAATGTGCCTCTTCCGAAGCCCACTCCACATGGTTATAAATAGAAAAGGAAGGGGGAAGGTGATGGACAGCTTCAATCTGAATGGGAAAATCGCCCTGGTCACCGGCGCGAGCCGCGGGATCGGCGAGGCGATCGCGAAGATCTTGGCCGCCCACGGCGCGAAAGTGATCCTCACCAGCCGGAAACTGGAAGGCCTCCGGCGGGTGGAAGGGGAGATCGTTCAGGCGGGCGGCGCGGCGGATTCACTGGTCTGCCACACGGGGGAGATGGAGCAGATCCGCCAGCTCTTCGCCGAGATCGGGAGCCGCTGCGGTCGCCTCGATATCCTTGTGAACAACGCCGGCACTAACCCCTTCTTCGGCGATGTCCTGACCGCGGATGAGAAGGCCTGGGACAAAACCTGTGACGTGAATCTGAAGGGGTACTTCTTCATGAGCCAGCATGCCGCAAAACTCATGCGGAAGGCGGGAGGCGGCGTCATTGTGAACGTCGCCTCGGTCAGCGGCGTCCGTCCGGAGCCGTTTCTGGGGATCTACTCGATCACCAAGGCGGGGATCATCGCGATGACGCAGTCCTTCGCCAAGGAGCTTGCTCCCTGCCATATCCGCGTGAACGCGATCCTGCCTGGACTCACGGAAACGAAGTTCTCCGCCGCGCTCACGCAGAATCCGGATATCCTGAAGATGGTCCTCCCCACGATTCCGATGGGACGGATCGCGAAGCCGGAGGAGATGGCGGGTGCGGTCCTCTATCTCGTCTCTGACGCCGCCTCCTACACGACGGGGATCTGCCTCGCCGTGGACGGCGGGCTGCTGGCCTGACGGGCTGGTGGCAGCTTGTTTGTCATTGAAGCGGGGTTTCGCGATAGGCGCATTGGAGATTTTTCGGGTCACCGTGCCACCGCAGCGAAGCGCCCGCCGGGAAAACTGTCTGAGCGCGAAGCGCGAGTTTTTTCCCGGCAGCAAAGCGAGGATGGGCACGGTCGAAAAATGTCCAGCGCCCCAGCGAAGGCCCGCTTCTAAAACGCAAAAAAATGGCGGCGCTGCACCCTCTTAAATCACCAGTTCGTGTTTCGATAAGCGGTTAGAAGAGCGATTCGGTCCAGCCGCTTTTCCGGTCCTCCTCAGCCTGGGTTTCCCGCATCCTTTTTTCGATCTCCAGGCGGAGGGTTTCGAAGGCATCCGTTTCCAGCTCTCCCGGGATAGGGATCGGCCTGCCCCACCGGACGACAATCCTGCTGAAGGGCTTCGGAATGAGGAAGCGGTCCCAGCTTCTGAGGACCCAAGCCCGGTCTAAGGAGATGTAGACCGGTACGATCGGGACGCCGGAGAGCTGTGCCATGCGGATCAGCCCCGCCTTGACGACGCCCCGGGGGCCCTGCGGGCCGTCTACGGCATGGACGGCGAAGTGATGCTCCGCGAGGTCCTCCACCATGGCTGCCAGGGCCTCCCGCCCGCCGCGGGAGCTGGACCCGCGCACGGGGCGGAAGTTGAGGCGGCGGCAGACGTCCGCGATCAGTTCCCCATCCCGGCTCCGGCTGACCATTGCCGCCGGGGCGAATTCGCCGAAACGCCGGGCGTAGGTAACGACGAGGATGATCCGCTGATGCCAGAAGGCGGCGATCGCCCCGCTGCCCTGCCGAAGATGGCGGAGGATCTCTTCATCGTTAACGGGACGGATCCGGATCATAAGAAAATAGAGGCGCAGGATCCCGTAGGCGATCGGGATCAGGCCATATTTGATGGCGAATCTGGACAGGGCTTTGATCATGAACGTCCACCCCTCTCTCAAAGGGAATTATCCTGCCATTCCCTTGGGAAAGCCCTATATCACCTTTGATATCCCCTGAAAAGCCGGATTTCTGACGGCGTCGGGCGAGAGATGTCCACAAAAAGACTGAGGCGTAACCGTAAGTACGCCTCAGTCCATTAGAAAAGCGCCGTTGCTGCCGATGAGCCCCAAAGCCCGTGAACTATTTCACATATTTCTTTCCTCTATGTGAGCGGCGATTGTATAGTGGCGGAGCAAATGCGCGCGAATGTCCGCAGCGGGGGTTGCAGGAGGAGGAAGATGGAAATGGCGAAAGGCGCCGCTGCGGCAGCGGTGTCCCCGGGGGGAGCTTCACTTTGCCGGGGAGGTCACGTAGACGGGGTTGGAAAAGATCCATGGGCGGTGCCGGCCGAGGAACTTCAGATGGACTTCGGCGCGATAGACGCCTGGTTCTATGATCGCAACAGCAAGGGATGTCCCGGTTGTCTCGCGGAACAGGGCGCCGTTTCTGATCAGGCGGATACGAGCCTGGTGGGGGACGCGGATCGTGAGCTCTGCGGAGTGCGCCAGGGGGAATGCATCGCCCATCGTGGCGCTTCTCCCCTCCTCCGTCAGGATCAGGGAGAATCCGGTTGCCGGCCGGAAATAGTCGAGAGAGACATACACCCGGCCGTTTTTCAGGGCTCCTAAGAGCAAGGCGATGTCAGCCCGGATGTTTCCGGAGAAGGGGCTTTCGGTCAGAACGTGAGTCCGGATGAGGCTAAAAACCCTGGCGAAGGGGAACACGGAAACATTGATCCCCAATAGATGTTTCAGGCTGTCGTGGTTGTCCAACTCGCCGATCCCGACAATGCGGCGCTCCTGCGTCAGGCGGTCCCAGCGTTCAAGGGTTTTGGCGGAGGGGCCGCGGAGAAAAAAGGCGGGAAAGGCGTAGCTCAGGATGGCCCGGAGATGGGTGGAAAGGCTGTTCTGCCAGTCCGTCATGAAGTCCCAGATCCCCAGGCCCGTATAACCGATGACGGTCCAGTCGGTCCAGGGGTAATGTTCCACGTGAAACAACGCGGCCCCCTCGTGGTCCGGGTGGGCGATGAAGCCCATCCCCCCCTGGCTTTGCACGCGGTCGATATAGGCCTGCGGAGGGATATCCGGGGAGTCCTTCAGGGTCGAGACCGGTTCCGAAAGCCCAAAGGCCAGATAGTGGTTGAAACGGGGCGCGATCTCCTCGCCGACAACGACGAGGACGCCGTCATGCCACCCTTCGAGCCCCTCGTCTTTTGCCCGGAGCGTCGCGTGATCGGTCAGCAGCAGGAAGTCGATGCCGTTTTGTCGCGCGGCCGCGATGATTTCATTTATCGGGACGCGGCCGTCGAAGGAATAGGCGGAGTGCAGATGGATGGCTCCGGCGTGAGCGATCAGCTCCATGGGCGCCCCCTCCGTCTCCCATAAGGAGGTCTGCATCTCTCTCCTCTCCTTGATTGCGCGGAGGCAGGAGGCCGACGCGGCAATCTTCAAGACGTAGGGAATGCTTCGAAATAACAAGAGAGATCCCGCCATGGCGAA
>Ga0315297_10003085_pt1 | contig 10672 bp, 9 predicted proteins | sample YL17G15_0_MG_FD_203628 | JGI IMG/M metagenome (GOLD analysis project Ga0315297, IMG submission 203628) | Sediment microbial communities from Yellowstone Lake, YNP, Wyoming, USA - YL17G15_0 | ecosystem: Environmental > Aquatic > Freshwater > Lake > Sediment | place: USA: Wyoming | collected...
CAGACCATGGCCAAGGTGGTCACTGTCTTGGTGTTGCTTGGCCTACTAACCGTTAAGATCCACCCATGGTACGAATCGGTGTTCCTCGTCGGCATAGTCGCGTGCTTCTTGAGCTATCTTATCCTGCTGATCAGCGATCTCGACAATCCGTTCGACTATGACGAGAAGGGAAAACCAAGGGGGCAGGAGATCTCACTCAAGCCGCTTGAGGATCTAGAGAGAAGGATCGCGCAGAAACTGGAACTGGCGAACTCTGCCCCCACAGTGACTGGCGAACCGCCATCGAAGGAGAGCTAACAGGCGCGAAGGAAGTTTTGCAGCGCCGGCATCGCCCTGCGGGTGGCCCGCCTGCGGCCGATAGGGGTGGTCAAGGGGTAGAGGGGGTGGCCGCGCCCGGCCAGGTGCTAGCCTGCCGGTGCTTCATCGCGTATTATGAGCGTCACAGACCAGACACGAGGTAGCCAGCGACGTCTTATAGGTCCTAGATGGGTTCAATACACGAAAGAATAGGGGCCCTCTTGCCATCGTGGCGTTTGCCCTTGCGGGCTGTTGCCATCGCTCTGGTGATCGTCGGCGTGAGGCTGCTCCTTGACTTGGCTGATCTGGAGCGCATCTCACTGAGCCCGCTGATCGTGACCATCATCACGGCGGACGTGTTCGTGCTGAGCTTCATCCTCAACGGCGTCCTTTCGGACTACAAAGAGAGCGAGAAACTACCCGGGGATCTGGCTGCTGGCATGGAGTCCATTGCGGAGGATTGTCTCCTCCTTTGGCGCCACAAGCAAGCAGCGCCCGCCAGGGACTGCCTGCAGTACATGCTCGACCTCACGTCTGCATTAAGGCGCTGGTTCTGCAAAGAGGAGCGTACTCAGAACCTCATGGATAAGGTTTACGGCCTGGGCGATTTCTTCATGGCCTTCGAGCCATTTACTCAAGCCAACTTCATCGTGCGCCTGAAGCAGGAGCAGAACGCGATATCGCGCACGGTAACCCGCATCCACACTATTCGTGAGACCGCTTTTGTCTCCTCTGGCCAGACCATGGCCAAGGTGGTCACTGTCTTGGTGTTGCTTGGGCTCTTAAGCGTTAAGATCCACCCATGGTACGAATCGGTGTTCCTCGTCGGCATAGTCGCGTGCTTCTTGAGCTATCTTATCCTGCTGATTAACGATCTCGACAATCCGTTCGACTACGACGAGAAGGGAAGACCGAGGGGACAGGAGGTCTCACTCAAGCCGCTTGAGGATGTGGAGAGAAGGATCGCGCGGAAACTCGAGCTGGCGAACTCTGCTTCCACAGTGGCTGGCGAACCGCCATCGAAGGGGGGCTGAAACCCGCGGCTTGCGCCGGACTTACGGACCTACGGTCGTGGGTGGAACGGTTCAACACGAGGCAGGGCTGAAGCCCTGCAGCTACGACATGGTTCCTCTGCTTTGTAGCTGCAGACCTTCAGGTCTGCCTGCACAACTCTCTGCGGGTTAGAACTCCCTGTCTCCATCCAAGCTGCGGATTTCAATCCGCAGGCATGATTCATCAGCTTGAGCTGGCTACGACGTGCGGCGGGAAGGGAACGCGCACCCCCTCCTCGAGGAAGGCGCGGATCAGACGCTTGCGTAGCTCGCCCATCACCTCCCACTGGCGGATGGGCTCGGTGTCGCCCAGGATCTTGATGGCGATGCCCGACTCCCCGAAGGCCTCCACCCGCAGCACCTGCGGCGCGGCCAGGATCAGCGGCCCGAACTCGGCGTCGTCGGCCAGCTCGCGGCCCACGCGGTTGATCACCTCGAACACCCTGTCCAGGTCCTCGCCGTAGGCCACGCTCACGTTCAGGTTCACCCGCGACCACTCCTGGGTGAGGTTGCTGGCCACCGCTATCTGGCTGTTGGGCACGTGGTGGACCACGCCGTCGAGGTCGCGCAGGACGGTGCGGCGCAGGCCCACCTCTTCCACCTGGCCGGAGATGCCGGCCACGGTCACCACGTCGCCCTTGCTGTACTGATTCTCGATGAGGATGAACAGGCCATTAAGGACGTCCTTGACCAGGCTCTGGGCGCCGAAGCCGAGAGCGATGCCGGCGATGCCGACGCTGGCCAGCATGGGTGTGATGTTCACCCCCAGCTCGGGCAGGATGGTGAACAAGGCCCAGACGACCAGGACGAATCGGCTCGACCCGCGCAGAACGGCAACCAGGGTGTGGCTCCGTTGCTCGATCTCCTCGCCGGGCTTGCCCCTCATCTGGCGGGCAACCGTCGGGCGAATGACGCGCGGCACGACGAGCCGCAGGATGAGGTCAGCTACCAAGGCCAGGGCCAGGATCAGGAGTATGCGCAGGCCGTGAGTGAGGAGCCAATCGGTGACGCGATCCCAATCGATATCAGGCGTGGTCACAAGGAATGGCATGTTTCCTCCTTCTTCTGACAGCGCATGTGCGTAGGGACGGTCGGCCGACCGCCCCTACACTGTCGTTCGACATCCGTGTCAGGCTAGGTGCTCCAGCGGGGCGAAGCTGAGCAGCAGGCGCTTGATGCCCGCCTCGCCCTTGAAGGCCACGATTACCAGTTGGTCGCCGTCTTTCTCCTCCTGGCAGCTCACCACGATGCCCTCACCGAACTTCGCATGGCGGACGCGGTCGCCAGCATGGAACGCCTTGGTGGGAGCCGCTCGCCCTTCGACAAGCTCAGGGTGAGCGGGAGTGGTGCTGGCGGCGATGAACCGCTCGCGGGTCGGCATGACCGTGGGGATGCGCTCGCGGGTGGTCACGAGGTCCGGCGGTATGTCGGCCAGGAAGCGAGAGGGTGGATTATGGCCACCGAAGGCGCGGCGGAAGGCCCGCAGCAGGTACAGGCGCTCCTGGGCGCGGGTCATGCCCACGTAGCACAGGCGGCGCTCCTCCTCCATCTGGGCCGGGTCATCGTAGGATCGCATGTGGGGCAGCAGGCCCTCCTCCATGCCCACGATGAACACCACCGGGAACTCCAGCCCCTTGGCGGCGTGAAGGGTGGTGAGGGTCACGGCGTCGGCCTTCTCGTCGTACTCGTCGATGTCGGTGATGAGGGCCGCGTCCTCCAGGAAGCGGGCCAGGGCCTCGTCCGGGGCCAGCTCGTCGAACTGGCTGGCCACCGCGCGCAACGCTTGCACGTTCTCCCAGCGCTCCTCGCCGTCGGGTCCGCCTTCGGCGGACTCCAGCAGGTGGCGGCGGTAGTCGGCCCTGGCGATGATGGCGTCCAGGAGCTCGGATAGAGGCTGCGAGGGGGCGGCGTTGATCAGCTCGTTGAGCAGCTCTAGGAAGCGTAGGAGGGCAGCGGCGGTGCGCTTCTGGAAGGGGTGCGAGGACGGGGCATCGCTCGTCCCGGGCGTGTCGAAGGGTGGTTCGCCGGGCTCACCCGCTTCGGCGGGCTCACCCTGGGCGGAGGGCGACTCCTGCTCGGCTAGGAGCTGGAGGGCGGCGTAGGGCGGTATCGCCAGCTCCTTCGACCAGCGGCCCAGCTCCTGCACGCTGCGCTGGCCGATGCCTCGCGGTGGCACGTTGATCACCCGCAGGAGGCAGACGGCATCGAAGGGGTTGTGAACCAGGCGGAGGTAGGCCAGGAGGTCCTTGATCTCGCGCCGCTCGTAGAAGCGGGTGCCGCCCACCAGGCGATGGGGGATGCCGCGGCGGACGAACGCCGCCTCGAAGGAGCGGGACTGGGCGTTGGTGCGGTACATGACGGCGAAGGCGCCCGGCGAGTAGGAGCCGTTCTTGGTGAGCGCCTCCACCTCTTCGGCCACGAAGGTCGCCTCCTCCTCTTCGTCGTAGGCCTCGCGCACCACGACCCGCGAGCCACGCTCGTTCTCCGTCCACAGCTTCTTCTCCTTGCGCTGGCGGTTGACGCTGATGACGTTGTGGGCCGAACTGAGGATGGTCTGGGTGGAGCGATAGTTTTGCTCCAGGTAGACGAGGCGGGCGCTGGGGAAATCGCGCTCGAAGTTGAGAATGTTGCGCAGGTCGGCTGCCCGCCAGGTGTAGATGGACTGGTCGGGGTCGCCCACGACGCAGATGTTGCCGTGGCCGCTGGCGAGCTGGCGGGCGAGCACGTACTGGGCGATGTTGGTGTCCTGGAACTCGTCGATGTGGATGTGCAGGTAGCGCTGGGCGTACTTGTCGAGGACGTCGGGGTGCTCGCGAAAGAGCTCAACGGCCTTCATCAGGAGATCGTCGAAATCGACGGCGTTGTTCTCCTCCAGCGCCTTCTGATAGCGCTCGTACACCCGCGAGACGACCTCCTGGAAGTAGTCGCGCACGAGGAGGGCGAAGGCCTCGGCGGTGGACAGCTCGCTCTTGGCGCGGGAGATGGTGGACAGCACGGCCCGCGCCGATGTGCGGCGGGGGTCGAGGCCCAGATCCTGCATCACCGGCCGGACTACGGCGAGCTGGTCGGCCTCGTCGTAGATGGCGAAGGCTTGCGACAGGCCGATGCGCTCGCCGTCCACGCGCAGGATGCGAGCACAGACGGCATGGAAGGTGCCCAGAGTTATGTCGCGGCCGATGTCCTCTCCCACCAGGGCGAAGATACGGTCGCGCATCTCGCGGGCGGCCTTGTTGGTGAAGGTGACGGCGAGGATGCGGCGGGGGTGAACTCGCTCGTGGGCGATGAGGTAGGCGATACGGTGGGCGATGACGCGTGTCTTGCCGCTGCCTGGCCCTGCCAGGATAAGGAGAGGTCCCTCGCTGATCTCCACAGCCTGGCGCTGAGCCGGATTCAGCCCCGTGAGTACGTCCATCCACCCTCCCGACGGCATTCTAGCACCGGCCGCGGAGGTCACACAACGCTGGTTTCGTAGCTGCAGACCTTCAGGTCTGCTGGGCGACGGGCAGGGCTAAAGCCCTGCAGCTACCGGGGTCGGGGTCATTCAACGACGATCGAACACCTCGCGCACTCCGGTGGCAGCGCTTCAAAGCTATCCGGTGTTATGTCGAGCCCTGCCCGCCCGAGGAGGATGACCAGCGCCTTGAGGGGCAGGCCGACCACGTTGCAGTAGCAGCCATCGTAGGAGGCCACGGGATGGAACGCCTCGTCCTGGATGGCGTAGGCGCCGGCCTTGTCGAGCGGATCGCCGCGGGCGACGTAGGCGGCGATCTCGGCGTCGCTGTAGGGGCGCATGCGGACTGATGTGATGACGTGGTCAGCGAGGGCAGGAGGCACTTCAAGGCTCTTGCCAGACCACAGCCTGTCCGCCATGCGGACTCCGCCTCTGCGGATGGCGGAGAAGGCTGTGGCATCGATGCCCCCGCCTTGAGGCGGGGGTCGTCTCCCTCTGAAGGCGAGCTGGCCGGCGTCCACCACGGCCAGGGCGGTGATCACGCGATGGGTCTTTCCCCGCAGGCGGCGGAGCATCGCCGCGGCCTCTGAGCTATCCGCTGGCTTGCCCAGGATGGTGTCGCCGTCCACCACGATGGTGTCAGCGGCGATGATGATGCCTTCCGCTTCCTCGCTGGCTACGGCCTCCGCCTTGGCCAGGGCCAGGGCCTCGGCCAGTTCCTCGGGTCTGCCCGTGGCTGCGGGCGCCATGTCCTCTTCTACCTGGGGGATGACCACTCGAAAGGGCAGGCCGAGGTGGGCGAGGAGCCGGCGTCGCCTGGGCGAGCGGGAGGCAAGGATGAGCTGGGCCGTCATCTAGTCCCGCACCAGCGTAGCCACGCACTCGATGTGGAAGGTTTGAGGGAACATGTCAACCGGCTGCACGTCGTAAAGGCGGTAGCCGCCCAGGCAGAGGGCGCGCAGGTCGCGGGCCAGGGTGGCGGGGTCGCAGGAGACGTAGACCAGCCTAGCGGGCGGGCGCTTGAGGACGGCGGCGATGGCATCGGGGTGACAGCCCACGCGGGGCGGGTCGAGGATGGCGGCATCGGGGCGCCCAGGTATCTCTGCCAATACCTGCTCCACCTTGCCCTGATAGAAGACGATGTTCTTGATCCCCGCCTGGTTGATCACCGCATCGGCCACCGCCGCCGCCGACTCCTCGATAGCTACCACGCTCTTGACGTAGGGGGCAAGCAGGACGGCGAAGGTGCCCACGCCGGCGTAGGCGTCCAGCAGCACGTGGTCCTGGGCGAGGGCCAGCTTCTCGCGCACCACCTCTATCAGCACATCTGCCTGGTGAGTGTTCACCTGGAAGAAGGAGGCGCCCGAAATGCGGAAGCGCCTGCCCAGAAGCTCTTCCTCGTAGGAGGTCTGGCCCGACGGGATCGAATCGTCGATCTTCTGCAGCGAGGGGTGGATGAGGGCCTGCTCTGTCCTGACGCCGTAGCGGATGGCCACCTGATGTAGGCCGGCGCACTTGCCTTGGAGCCGCTCCAGCACACTGTTGATCCAGGGGTGCATGATGCGGCAGTGGTCGATGCGAACGAAGCGACGCCTCAGCAGGCTAACGAAGCCCAGTTGTCCCTGGCGGTCGGTGCTGAAGCGAGCGTGGTTGCGATAGTGCCAGCGCTCTTCCGCTGCCACGGTGGTGGCTACCGGCGGCTTCTCGAACTTGCCGATGCGGCGCAACTGCTCGCCGACGATGCGGGCCTTGAGCTCGGTCTGGAAGGGATAGTCGATGTGCTGCCACTGGCAGCCGCCGCAGGTGCGGAAGTAGGGACAGGTGGCCTCCACCCGATGGGGCGAGGGAGAGAGGACCTCTACCACCCGGCCCATCAGGTAGTCCTTGCTGCGCCGCTCAATCTCCACCACGGCCTCCTCGCCGGGGATGCCGTAGGCGACGAACACCACCTGGCCGTCGTGGCGGGCGATCGCCCTTCCCTCGAAGGCCATGTCGGTCAGGCTGAGGCGCAGCTTTTCGGTCTCGCCGGGGTCAGCGGCTCTGGTCGCTTCTTTCATGGGAATTGCAGTTAGGGAAGTCCACTCCAGTCTATCCTCAAAGGGCTCGCATGGCCAAGGCAAAACTGAGGTGACATTGCCAGAGAAGGCGTGGTATAATCGGCCAGCTTAGGAAGCGAGGGCAGGAGCATGGACTGGTCGGGAGGCAACTGGGAAAACATAGCAACCCTGGCGGCCACCATCGCCGTGGCCTACGTGCTCGTCCTGTGGATAAGCATCATCGCCTGGACCTATCGGGACATCCGTGATAGGAGCCGCGACGCCGCCTTCCAGATAGTGGCTGTCCTCCTCGTCCTAGTGTTCAACATTCCTGGCTGGTTCATATACATGCTCCTTCGGCCCAGCGAGACGCTGGCCCAAGCCTATGCCCGCTCGCTGGAGGAGGAGGCGCTTCTGCAGGAGTTGGAGGAGCAAGGCATTTGCCCCTCCTGCAAGCGCTACGTGACCGCCGACTTCGTCGTCTGCCCCTATTGCCGCACCCAACTCAAGGAGCCCTGCGCCAACTGCGGCCGCCCGCTGAGCTTCAACTGGGTGGCGTGCCCCCACTGCGCGACCCCGAAGACGAGAGTCGCCGCCCCGGCCCAGAAAGAGGCGAGGCCGGTCTCGCAGGCGGGGGAGGCTCTGGAGAGCGCCGAGAGGCGGCGCGCTGCCTCGCCCTAGACTGGCCGCCGATAACTCCGCCTGTAGCCAGATTCTTCGCTTTGCTCAGAATGACGCCAGCCGTCGCTGTCGCCCTGAGCGTAGCGAAGGGCCTCAGCCTATCGATGGCTGAGACGAATCAAGGGCGGCGGGTGTCGGAGAATGGCTTAGGCGCGAGACCCTCCCTATGCGGCGACAGTGGCCACCGCGCTGCTGAGAACCACCTCACCCCGCTCCTTCGTCTTGGCCTGGAGGATGATCTGGGTGCCGCTTTCCTTCCACATCTCGGTGACGATCGTCTCCCCGGGGAAGACCACGCCCGAGAAACGGACGTCCATCCCCTTGAGCCGATCGGGGTCGCCGCCGCAGTACTTCTGGATGACGGCGCGGGCCACATGACCGAAGCTGCACAGCCCATGAAGGATAGGCTTGTCATAGCCGGCCATCTTGGCGAAGTTGGGGTCGATGTGCAGCGGGTTGCGGTCGCCCGAGAGGCGGTAGATGGCCGCCTGCTGAGGCAGGGTCTGCATCTCCACTATCTCGTCCGGTGCCCGCTCCGGCGGCACGTTCTTGGGGCCGCTCGGGCCGCGGTCGCCGCCGAATCCGCCCTCGCCCCGGATGAAGGCGCCAAAGGTGTTGACGCAGATGACTTCGCCCGCCTCATCCTTCGTCTCGGCATCGGTCACTACTAGGGCACCACGTCCCTTGTCGTATATGGCTTTGACGATGCCCACGGTGGTGACCTTGGCTTTCGTGGGGAAAGGCTTCTTCACCTCGAGGCGCTGCTCGCCGTGAAGCAGCATCACTGGGTTGAGCTTGCCCACGGTCACCAGACTCATGAGGGCCGGAAAGGCGGGGACAACGCCGAAGGTGGGAATAACCTTGAGGCCCGGCTCGTAGACGTACTGGAGATCGTCGGTGCCGGCGCCCACGCCCAGGGCGTACAATATGACGTCTCTCTCGTCATATTCGAAGGTCGTGGGCGGTAGCTTCTGACCGACCAAACTGAGATCAATAGCCATAGTTCATCCCTCCTCCCCCTTGCCAGGGGTGTGATTACATCTTGCTACTGAGCCTGGGAGTTCTCCTCCCAGATTGCGAAAACGTTCCCCTCCGTGTCAATGGCCTGGGCGAAGTAGCCCATCGTCGGCACAGCCATCTTGGGCACGACAATGGTGCCGCCGGCCTGCTGCACCTTCTTCGAGTACTCATCTACGGACTCGACCAGAATGTACAGCACCGGCCGTTGCTCGGGCACCACCCGCTTCATCATGCCTCCGGCCAGCTCGCCCTCGCCGATCTGGATGAGGTGATACCCCCGCGAGCCGGTGTCGACGATCTGCCAGCCGAAGATGTTCTGATAGAACTTCTTGGCCCGCTCCAGCTCATCGACGGGAATCTCGAAGTGGCAGATGGTGTGTGCCATGATTCGCCTCCTGGGCATGTCCGCCGTTCGCTACCCTCAAGCCCTTGGCGGCCCGACTATCTATGATACGCATAAGGCTTGCCCTGGGGATAGGGGGATGCCCCGGCTTGTCGGTAATTTTGGGCTGAGGAAGCGTCGACCCAGATCGAGATAGGTGGCCAGGGATCGCGGGTCAACTGGTGCCGAGGGGCAGAGTTGAACTGCCGACACCGTGATTTTCAGTCACGTGCTCTACCACCTGAGCTACCTCGGCCAGCCAACTCAATTCTAGGATGACCTTCAAATGAGTGTCAAGGCAGTGTGCTTGTTGAGCACCTTCACTGGCCGGTTAAGAGACCTCGAGGCCGTGGGCCTCAAGGAGGGCCGCATCGGCCAGGATCGCCTCCGTGTCGCCGTCGGCGGCGACGCGCCCCTCATCCATGACCACCGTCCGCGGAAACAGGTGGCGGATGATCGGTATGTGGTGAGTGGAGACGATCATCGTCTGGGGCAATGACCGTAGCAGATGCATCAGCTCACGCCGGGCGCTCGGATCGAGGCTGGAGAAAGGCTCGTCCAGGGCAAGGATGGCCGGGCTCATAGACAGGACGGTGGCGATGGCGATGCGCTTCTTCTGGCCCAAGCTGAGGTGGTGAGGCAAGCGCTCCTCGAAGCCCGCCATCCCCACCTGCGCCAGCGCCAAGCGCACCCTCGCCAGCACCTCCTCTTTGGGCAGGCCCATGTATAGAGGGCCGAAGGCCACATCGTCGAAGACGGTGGGAGAGAAAAGCTGGTCGTCGGGGTTCTCGAACACCAGGCCCACCTGAGCCCGAATGTGCTTCAAGCTTCCGTTGTTAAGAGGCCGACCCATGATGTGGATGTCGCCTTTGCCCCGCAGGATGCCGTTCAGGTGCAGAAGCAGGGTGGTCTTGCCAGCGCCGTTCGGGCCAAGCAGCGCCACCTTCTCGCCGGCTGCGATGGTGAGGTCGACGCCTCTCAGGGCCTGCACACCGTCTGGGTAGGCGAAGCGCAGGTTGGCGATCGCGATGGCGGTATCGACGACCGTGCGAACCTTAGTAGCGCGCATAGACCTGCACTCCTGCCATGTAGAGAACAAGGGCTACTGCCACGACGATCTCCGCCAGGCGCCAGACGCTATGCCGCAGGAAGCGCAGCTCGCCGTCGTAGCCGCGCGCCTGCATGGCCGCATAGACCCGCTCGCTACGCTCGTAACTGCGCAGGAACAGCGAGCCGACCATGTGGCCCAGAACGCTGGCTCGCCACCAGACGCTGCCGCCGCACCTGCGGCCTTCCAGCCTGGCGCTGCGAGAATCGCGGGCTCGCAGGAGGCGCTGGGCCTCTTCGGCGATGACGAACAGGTAGCGATACATGAAGGACACTGTGGCCACCAGAATCCGGGGCACAGCCAGGGCACGCATCGCCCGCAGCAACTCCAGCGCTGGCGTTGTCGCAGTGAGGGTGATGGCGGCAACCACCGAAAGCCAGGACTTGGTGAGAATGGTGAGAACGGCCGCCAGCCCCTGTTCACTGGCCGTCCAGCCGAAGGGCTGGAGCGTGAAGAGCGTATCGCCGTCCTTGGTGAACAGAAGGGGTACGGCAACCACAATGAAGGGCAGAGCCAGAGCGGACCGTCTGAGGATCAGCAGCACGGGGAGTCGGCTCGCCGCCACAGCAACCGCCAGGGGCGCCGCCAGCAAGCCGAACGCCAGCCAGTGGCCCACGGGCGTGAGGGTGGCGGCGAAGATGTAGG
>Ga0315297_10003087_pt1 | contig 10668 bp, 7 predicted proteins | sample YL17G15_0_MG_FD_203628 | JGI IMG/M metagenome (GOLD analysis project Ga0315297, IMG submission 203628) | Sediment microbial communities from Yellowstone Lake, YNP, Wyoming, USA - YL17G15_0 | ecosystem: Environmental > Aquatic > Freshwater > Lake > Sediment | place: USA: Wyoming | collected...
CGGTCGGGCGCTCAAATACCTGACGCATTACCGTCGCCAGGCGGCTTTGCCGTATATTTTCCTGCTCATCGCGACACTTTCGGCGCTGGCGGTGCCGCGGCTGGTGCGCGGCGTGATTGATGCGGTCACCTATGGCATGATGGCGAAGACGTTGCTTGCCAAACTGCCTGCCATCCCGCAACCTTTCAGGGAGCAGGCGCTGCAACAAATTTTGAGCTTCCTAAAAATACCCGGTGGTTATAGCCTGGCCCAGCTCACCGACTACCTGACGGCCCAGGTTTCTGGCGCGCCCCAGGGGTTGCTTATGTGGGGCATTGCTATCGTCGTGTTTGCTGCGTTTCGCGGTGTGTTTTCCTTCCTGCAAGCCTATTGGGCGGAGCGCAACTCGCAAAGCATGGCTTTTGATATGCGCAACGACCTGTATGCCAAAATCCAGCGCCTGTCCTTCTCATACCACGACCGTAACCAGACCGGTCAGTTGATGATCCGCGCCACCGACGATGTCGAGAAGGTGCGTATGTTCATCGGTCAGGGTTTGCTACAGCTGGTTGGGGCGGTGGTGCTGCTCAGTGGGACGCTGATCATCATGTTTATGACCAACGCCAGGCTGGCGCTGGTGACATTGTGGATATTGCCAGTGGCGCTGGTAATTTTTATGATTTTTGGGCGAGTCAGCCAGCCGATGTTCACCAAAGTGCAGCAGAAGATGTCGGCTTTGAACACCATCTTGCAGGAGAACCTGGCGGGCATCAAGGTTGTCAAGGCCTTCACGCGCGAGACCAGCGAGCAAGTCAAATTCAAAAAATCGGCTGACGACCTGATGGCGCAACAAATCAAGGTCGCCCGCCTGTTTACTTTCATGTTCCCGCTGGTGTTTTTGATCGCCAACCTGGGACAGGCTACCACGTTGTACGCCGGTGGGCAGCAGATCATCTACGGTACGCTGACGCTGGGCGAGTGGCAGGAATTCAGCCTGTACCTGATGTACCTGTTCTTCCCGATCGCCATGTTCGGCATGATCATCACTCAGTTCGGGCAAGCGGCAGCTTCGGCCACGCGTATCTTCGAAATCCTGGACGCCAAGGTCGAAGTGAAGGATAAGCCGGACGCCAGCACGCTGCCGTCAGTCCAGGGTCATGTGCGCTTCGAAAATGTCAGCTTCCGCTACTTCGGCGCCGCCGAGCACGGTGCGGGTGAGTGGGTGTTGAAGAACATGGACTTTGAAGCTTTACCCGGCCAGACGGTCGCCTTATTGGGCGCCACCGGCTCGGGCAAGACCAGTATCATCAACTTGCTGCCGCGCTTCTATGACCCGACCCAGGGGCGCATCCTGATCGACGGTTACGATATCCGCGCTGTGACGCTCGATTCGCTGCGCTCGCAGATCGGCATCGTTTTGCAGGAGACTACCCTGTTCGCCGGGACGATCCGCGACAACATCGCTTTTGGCAAGCCCGAGGCTACCATGGATGAGGTGATGGCAGCCGCCAAAGCGGCCGCCGCGCACGATTTCATCATGGAGTTCCCGGATGGCTATGAGACGCATGTCGGCGAGCGTGGCGCGACCCTGAGCGGTGGGCAGAAGCAGCGCGTGGCGATCGCCCGCGCCCTGCTGCTGGACCCGCACATCCTGATCCTGGACGACTCGACCTCCAGCGTGGACCTGGCGACCGAAGCGCAGATCCAGGAGGCGTTGGATAAGCTGATGAAGGGCCGCACCAGCTTTGTGATCGCCCAGCGTATCAGTACTGTGATCAGCGCCGACCAGATCCTGGTGCTCGAGCGCGGCCAGATCGTGGCCCACGGCAGGCACGCCGAGCTGCTGGAGGAAAGCGAAATCTATGCCGAGATCTATAGCTCGCAGCTGGTTGGTGATGATGTGGTGGAAGGGAAAGAAAAAGAAAACCACAGAGAAGAACAGAGAGTCACAGAGACCACAGAGTAATCTTAAGGAAAAAGATAGATGGAGCCGAACAAAATCACTGAGGCGATTATTGGGGCTGCGATTGAGGTCCATCGACACTTAGGACCTGGATTACTCGAATCGGTCTATCAGGCTTGCTTGGCGAAGGAATTGAATATAGCCGGGTTGGCATTTGAACAACAAAAGCAAATGCCGGTTGAATATAAAGGTCTAAAATTGGATTGTGGATACCGGCTAGATTTCCTGGTTGAAGGGATCGTGGTGGTAGAACTTAAAACAGTGGAATCTTTGTTGCCAGTGCACGAGTCGCAGTTGTTGACTTATCTGAAACTGAGTGGCTGTAAAACCGGTTTATTGCTCAATTTTAATGTGCCAGTTCTAAAGAACGGTATCAAGCGCATGGTACTCTAGAATCTTAATAAAACTCTGTGGACTCTGTGACTCTGTGAACTCTGTGGTTGTTATTTTCCAGAGACGGATGATTCAGGAAGTCCACAGCGAAATCAAAGGAGTAAGGTATGTTTCATGGTGGTCCTCGCCAATTATTTATGCAAGAAACCAGCAAGCCGAAACGCACCAGCGAGACGCTGGCCCGGCTGGGTGGGTATTTCCGAGCCTGGTGGCCGATACTGGCGCTGGCCGCGCTTTTGGTGATCGTCTCAACCTGGATGCAGGTGACGACGCCTGAGCTAATGGGGCAGCTGGTTGACTGTTTCCTGGTGCCTTCCAGCGCGCCCGCTAGCAACGCCGGACCAGCCAGCTTGATGAATTTCGACACCGGCGGGCAGACCGGCAGCGCCAGCCAGACCAACTGCTGGCTGATCTCCACCGAACCGCCGCAGGGCTTCACGCAGACGGTGATCAAGTCGGCCTTCTTTGTTGGCGGTTACCAGGCGCCCGGTCCGGTAATCACACAGGCCGAGCGCTTGAGCGGGCTGACCCGCATCGTCATTTTATTGGTGATCCTGTATATCCTTGGCGCTCTGCTGACTGGCGCGACCTTCTTCTTGATGACCTGGGCCGGGCAGCATGTACTGCGCGACCTGCGCACCGCCGTCTTCGAGCACCTGCACCGCCTGCCGGTCTCTTACTACGCCGAGCATGAAGCCGGCGACTTGATGAGCCGCATCACCAACGACACCGAGACCATCGGCCAGGCGATCAACTTCGCGCTGGTCAGTGTCGCCAGTGGACTGCTGCTGCTGGTCTGGATCGCCTACAATATGCTGGCGAAAAGCGTTCCGTTTGCGTTGCTCAGCATGCTGGTTGTGCCGGTGATGGCGGTGGCGACCACCTATTTCTCGAACCAGGCGCGCAAAGCCTTCCGCAAGACCCGCAAAGAGATGGGTAATGTCAACGCCGAGCTGCAAGAGGGCATCTCGTCGGTACGTGAAGTGCAGGCTTTCAACCGGGCGGAAGAGAATATCGAGCAGTTCAAGCAGACCAACGCCGCTAACCGGGACGCCAATGTCCGGGCGGTGGCATTTACCAGCGCGCTGATGCCGACGCTCGAAGCGCTGGGTTACCTGGCGCTGGCAATCGTGACCGTGGTGGGCGGCTGGGCGCTGCTCGGCGATAGTGCTCTGTTTGGTACGACCGTTTCGCTGGGATTGGTGATCACCTTCCTGGGCTATGTGCAGCGCTTCAATCAGCCCATCCAGCAAATCTCGGCGCTGTGGACCAATATCCAGAGCGCGGTGGCGGGCGCGGAACGCATCTTCGGCTTGCTGGATGTCGACCCCGCCATCCAGGATATGCCGGAGGCCAAAATCCTCCCGCCCATCCAGGGTCAGGTGGAGTTCAAGAACGTCTCGGCCGAGTATGTCAAGGGGCAGCGTGTGCTGTGCAATGTCAGCTTTACTGCTCAGCCGGGGCAGACGATCGCCATTGTTGGACCCACCGGCGCCGGCAAGACTACCATCATCAACCTGATCCCGCGCTTCTACGATGTCACCGATGGGCAGGTGCTGATCGACGGGACGGACGTGCGTACGGTAACCGCCGAGAGCCTGCGCGAGCAGATCGGCATCGTGCTGCAGGATACTTTCCTTTTCAGCGCCTCGGTGATGGAGAATATCCGCTTCGGCAACCCCAAAGCCACGGATGAGCAGGTGCAGGCGGCAGCCCAACTGGCTCACGCTGACGCCTTCATTGAGCGCCTGCCGGATAAATATCAGACCGTGCTGGGTGAGCGCGGTAGCGGCTTATCGCAGGGGCAGCGCCAGCTGTTAGCGATCGCCCGCGCTGCGCTGGCCGAACCGGCGATCCTGATCCTGGACGAGGCCACCTCCAGCGTGGATACGCGCACCGAGCGGCTGATCCAGCAGGCGCTGGAGAAGCTGCTCCATGGGCGCACCAGCTTCGTGATCGCCCACCGGCTGAGCACCATCCGCAACGCCGACCTGCTGCTGGTGCTGGACGAAGGAGATGTGGTAGAGAAAGGCACGCACGACGAGCTGCTGGCGAAGAAAGGTTTCTACTATAACCTGTACATGAGCCAGTTCAAGCGCGATCCGCAGTTCCGGGATGCCCTTTCGGGCAACGGGCACAATCCGTTGGGGGAGATGGCGGCGGCAGACTAGACTAACCAGGTGCGACGCACGTCTGAAGTGCGTCGCACCTTCCTGTTGGATATTGCAGAGACGCAAGATTTTGCGACCCTATTTTAATTCTGCAGCCTACGGATAGGGAGGCTGTTTTTCTGAGAGCCTGGCTTTCAAGAACTCCACCAGCTCATCCAGGCTGCCAAATCCATAGCGGATGCCAATGCCGGCTTCCTCTAAAGAGGCGCGGTAGACCGGTTGGTCCCCCTGCTCGGTCTGCCACAGCCGCAGCAGATACGCCAGGTAAACTGGCGGCTCAATCTTATTATTACTTCGCATATTGCAGCAGCGCATTGGTGATCCAGCCCACCTCAGGCCCCTTGGCGCTGATCGACCCGGAGGCGGGCGTCACCATGAACAGCTCAACCGGATGACCAACTGCAGCCAGTGCATCCTTAAGGGCGGTTGTAGCCTCCAGTGGCACATCCGCCAGCTTTGCCAGATTGAAGAGTAAGGTGACTTTCAATCCTGGGTTTCCGGCTGCCAGCGCGAGCGGATCCAATATCCCGGCCAGTTCGGAGTCGATCTGCCTCAGTTCTCCCACATCAAAATATCCGCCAAAGCTGACGAAACCGTCCACCGCGACCGGTTCCTCTAGCAGAGCGACACATTGCACCTGGGCTGGCGGCCCGCCTCGCTTGGCAGCCAGGGCGTCCCAGCTTTTTCCCATCTCCGCCCCTTGCAGCAGCAAATCCAGACCATAAAGCGCTCCAGCGCTATAGCCCATCACGATGATATTCTCCGGATTACCTGCATAGTCGCTGGCTTTGGCTTTCGCGAAGCTCAACGCACAGGCTGTTTCCTCCAAGGTCTGCCGCAGCACCTGGCCGTTATTCTCAGCCGCCTGACCAATGAAATAGGACGCCTGTGAGCCGATATCTGGCGTGAACACCACCGCCCCCTGCCCGGCGATGGCTTTGCCCAGGGCCTGCGAAGTCATGGTATTGCGGTAGTTGTCGAGCGGCGGCACGACCACGATAACAGGCCAGGGCCCTGCCCCTTCTGGGCGGTATATATCCATCTTTTTTTCGGTGATCTCTGCCTGGAGCGGTTTTGTATAGGCGATGTCTTTATCCACCGCTACCTTCAACGGTGGATCCTGGCGCGGTGCGGCTTGCAATACTGCCGGCAGCGTCGGGGCTGGGGCAGGGGCCTCGGTAGGCGGCGGGGGTTGTGTGGGCGGAGCGACTGGCTTGGTGGGAGCCTCAGTAGGCGGCGCAGCCGGTTGGGTGGCGGCCGGCGAGGGGCTGGCAGCCTGGCAGCCGTTCAGCAACAATACACACAGCACAAGCATGGACAAGAATTTCATCATTTCAGACCTCCTATGTCTGTTTGATCTCATCTTATCCAGACGGCGTATTAGAAACGTAAAAATATCGTGGAAAAGTCGGGTGAAAAGAAACAGCTATTTCGTTATAATAACCCGGATTGGTTTCACCAGCGTTACAGGGCCTCGGGATTTTAACCAGGATGGAGCAGAGAAACCTCAACCTGTTCTTGTTCGGCCATTTTCAAGCCACCACGCGGGATGGGCTTACGCCTCACTTTGCCACACACAAAGCTCAGGCTTTGCTGGCTTACCTGGCAGCTGAAGCTGCCTGGCCGCATAGCCGGGACGCCCTGGCTGGCTTACTCTGGCCGGATTGGCCGCAGCAATCCGCACTGACCAATTTGCGCTCTGCCCTGGCCAGTTTACGCCGGGCTATCGGCGACCAGGCAGCCCGCCCCCCCTTCTTGACCATTTCCCGTGAGACCATCCAGTTTAACCAGGACAGCAACCACTGGCTGGATGTGGCGGATTTTCTCTTGTCTATAGGTTTGCAACCTTCTGCCCATTACCTCCAGGCGCTTCGATCTGCGGCTGCGCTCTACAGGGGGCCATTCCTGCATGACTTTGCGGATATCGGCAGCGTGCCCTTCGAAGAGTGGGTTTTGATAGAACGTGAGCAACTCCAGCAGCAGATGCTATCAGCCCTGCGCAACCTGGCGGATTATTACGAGCTGCAAGGCGAATACCAATCCGCCCAGGCCTGCGCCCGGCAGCAAATTGAGATCGAACCCTGGCAGGAGGAAGCTCACCGGCAATTGATCCGTCTGCTGGCGCTGGACGGCCAACGCAGCCTGGCACTGGCTCAATACGAGACCTGCCAGCGGCTGCTCGCTAAAGAGCTGGGAGTAGAGCCAGCGGCTGAGACCTCCCGGCTGTATGAGCAGATCAGATGCGGGGGGAATCTTCAAGCGTTTGAACGTTTGAAAGTTGATTCTTTCGCGCGCTCCGAGACACCCGCCTCCTCTGTCTTCGCTCGTCAGGCAGAGCTCGGGAAATTGGATCGTATGCTGAAGAAAGCGCTGGCAGGGCAAGGACAGGTGTGCCTTGTGGTGGGCGAGCCTGGCAGCGGTAAGACAGCCCTGGTGGGGGAATTCGTCCGCCGGGTCCTCGGACCGGTTCCAAACCTGATCGTTGCCAGCGGCAAATGCACCGCGTATACGGGGATTGGCGACCCTTACCTGCCTTTCCTGGAAATCTTGTCCATGCTCACTGGCGACCTCGAATCTCATTTATCCGCCGGAAGTATCAGCCGGGAGCACGCTCAGCGTTTGTATAACGCCATTCCTGAGGCTGTACAGGCAATTATTCAGCATGCTCCAGATTTAATCAATCGTTTTGTGCCTGCTAAAGCGCTGCTTACTCGCCTGCAGGCGGTCCATTCCAGCCAGACTGATCGGTTGGAGCGGACCTTAGAAAGCATGGGCGGTGAAGTCGGTGGTGCGAATGTCTGGCAGTCCGACTTATGCGAACAATTTACGCACGTGCTCCAGGATCTGGCGCTGCGATACCCAATCCTGTTGGTGATCGATGATCTGCAGTGGGCTGATGAAGCCTCACTAAACTTGCTCGCCCACCTGGGGCGCAGGCTGGCAGGGCAGCGCATCCTGATCCTGGGCGCTTACCGCCCGGCTGAAGTGGCCCAGGGCAGGAATGGCGGCCAACACCCGTTCGAGCCCGTGCTGCAGGAATTCCAAAGCGCTTTCGGTGACCTGTTCGTAGATCTGGATCAGGCGGCGGGCAAAGAATTCATCGATTGCTTGTTGGATAGCGAGCCGAACGACCTCGGGTCTGCTTTTAGGGATATGCTCTACCGGCACACCCATGGTCAGGCGTTATTTTCGATCGAGTTTCTGCGCGGTTTGCAGGAACACGGCGATCTGATCCGCAACGCGATTGGTCGCTGGGTCGAAGGGAGCTTGCTGAACTGGGATAGCTTGCCGAGACGTGTCGAGGCGGTCATCGCTGAGCGGATTGCCCGCCTGCCGCAAGCCTGGCAAAGGCTGCTTTCGATCGCCAGCGTGGAGGGCGAGGAATTTAGCGCGCAGCTGGTTGCCCAGGTGCAGGGTGTGAGTGAAGCAGAAACCCTGCAATTTCTGGATGGCCCGCTCAGCCGCCAGCAGCGCCTGGTTTCTGCCCAGGGTTTCCAGAGTCTGGGGAAGCGGCGGATTGCGCGTTACCGCTTCAAGCACATCCTGTTTCAAAAATACCTGTACAGCCAGCTCGATCCGCAGGAACGCCTCCGGCTGCATGCGGCTGTGGGGAATGCCTTAGAGTCGCTCTATGCTGAGCAATCCGGCGATCAAACGAGCGAGCTGGTAGTTCGCTTAGCCTGGCATTTCGAGAGCGCCGGGCTGGTCCACAAAGCCATCGCTTACTTGAAGCAAGCTGCTGAATGGAGTATTAGACTCTCTGCCTACCCGGAAGGAACCGGCTATTACCGCCACGCTTTGAAGCTGCTGGAGACTTCGCCAGAAAAAACCAATGAGGGCGAGCGCCTCGGACAGGAGCTGGGGTTGCAGATGGGCCTGGCGGTGACGCTGGTCGCCAACCGTGGTTATTCTGACCCACAGGTTGGGGCAACCTACGACCGGGCGCGCCAGCTGTGTCACCATATGGGTAACCTGCCGCAGCTGGTACCCGCATTAAATGGATTGGGCGCCTATTATTCCCTGCAAGCCAATTATGCGGATGCCCTGACGGTCTATCAGCAGCTGGTATCGATTGCCCAGGCGAGCGTCGATTCTAGCTTGCAGATGGTGGCAGACTGGCAAATGGGTTATTATCACATTGCTACCGGTCAATATGCCCCAGGACGTATCTATCTCGAAAAAGCACTCACCGTCTACAAGCCTGAAAAGCATCACCCGGAACTCTACTTCCAGGAACCTGGCGTTTCGATCCTGACCTGGCTGGCGCGGGGGTTGTGGGCGCTCGGCTATCCAGACCAGGCGGAACAGCGCAGCCAGCAAGCTTTAATCCTGGCCCAGGAACGCGCCCATCCTTTCAGCTTGGCCTTTGCACATGGTCTGGCTGCCAGTTTATACAAATTTTGCTGGCAGGTGGACCGTGCGTTGGTGCATGCGGAAGCAGCGATTGATGTCTCTACCCGCTATGGCTTCCCAGTCTGGATTGCATTTGGCAAAGCCTTGCGCGGGTGGGTGCTGGCTCAACGCGGGCAATTTTCGGAGGGGATGTCCGAAATCCGCCAGGGAATCGGGATGCTGCGGTCTATCGGCGCCCGGCAGCCGCTAATCGGCAACCTGTACATCTTTTCCGAGTGCCTTGCTCACACCGGGCAGTGGGATGAATCCCGGCAGACTCTGGATGAAGCGCTGGAGCTGGAACTCACCAGCGGCGGGGAATTCAACATTCCGCTCCTTTATATCCTGAAAGGAGATCTTTCTCTGCTGCAGGATTACCATTCAGCAAAGGCTGAAGCAGAAGCGGCGGATTGTTTTCTGCATGCTATCGAGGTTGCCGGACGCCAGCAAGCCAAATCCTGGGAACTGCGCGCTGCGCTCAGGCTACACCGACTGTTTGAGCACCAGGGCCGGGAGCAAGAGACAAAGCAGCGCTTAGCCGGGCTCTATGACTGGTTCAGCGAGGGCTTCGATACGCCAGACCTGCTGGAGACGAGGCATATTCTAGGGCGCTAATTCGGCATCAGTACATCATCTTGGGGGCAAGCATGACTGCCGATGCAGCCGTGCGCGGTATCCGACATATCGACTGCATGGCTTGATCGGGTTGGTCGGCAGCGAGCCTTACCTCCATTTGCCGTACTTCTACTCCGACCTGTTCGAGCTGGGGTATGAGGCGGTAGACGAGCTGGACGGATCCCTGGCGACGGTCGCTGATTGGGAAGAGCCATTCAAGAAAGGCGTGGTATATTATCTGGGTGAAGAGCGGGTGCGCGGCGTGCTGTTGTGGAATGTGTGGAACAAAACCTCCCGCGCCCGCCAGCTGATCGCCGAGCCAGGCCCGTTCAAGCTGGCTGATAAAGCGCAGCTGATAAGGTTCCTGGCAATCTAACCTAGAAGATCCAAATAGACCCCCGGGGTGGACGGTCTCGCGCATCTCAATGACTCCCCGGGTCTGCAATAGTTTATTTCAACTGAATGGAGTACAACCATGGAATTTAAACTCGATACATACGCAATGGAAGAAAAAGACTTGTTCACGGCCGGCAACCCGAACTGCCGCAAGATCTCAGAAGAACAGATCCATAAGTTCGAGGGCTACGCAGCTGAAATCCTGACTGGCCTGGGTATGGACCTCGATACGCCGTCGACCCGGGAAACCCCACGCCGCTATATCCAGGCCCTGATCGAAGCGACCGAAGGTTACGACGGCGACCCCAAGCTGCTCAAGACATTCGCCACCGAATGCTTCAGCGATCCAGATTGCCGGGTCAGCCAGGTGATCGAAGGGCCGATCCACTTCTTTTCGCTGTGCGAGCACCACGCCTTGCCATTTTACGGGCAGGCTTATGTGGGCTATATCGCCCAGGAGAATATCATTGGGATATCCAAACTCACCCGCCTCGTCCGCATATTCGCTAAGCGCTTCGCGGTCCAGGAACGCATCGGACAACAAATAGCTGATACGCTTGAAGCAATGTTGCACCCGCAGGGCGTCGCTATATACCTCGAAGCGCACCACCTGTGTGTGGAGATGCGCGGTGTGCGCGAGCAGTCTCCCAAGACGCGCACCACCGTCTGGCGCGGATTGTATGCGGCTGATCATTCTTTGCGGTCGGAATTCTTCACTGCCAGCGGGCTGGAGAGATAAGTTCGTGATGGAGGAGATGC
>Ga0315297_10003088_pt1 | contig 10668 bp, 10 predicted proteins | sample YL17G15_0_MG_FD_203628 | JGI IMG/M metagenome (GOLD analysis project Ga0315297, IMG submission 203628) | Sediment microbial communities from Yellowstone Lake, YNP, Wyoming, USA - YL17G15_0 | ecosystem: Environmental > Aquatic > Freshwater > Lake > Sediment | place: USA: Wyoming | collected...
AAATTTGGCGCCGTATTCATTTGTCAGTTCTCTCATCCAGTAGGCCATATCAAGCAATTCCCTTGTGGGCATATCTTTTTCCCGCAATTGAATCGCCTTAACTCCGGCCTCAAGAACGGTCTCTATTTCAAGATACATCGAGCAGTGGGCCTTGAATAATTTCCTGTCGGTTATCAGATATAACTTGAAATCAGGAAACATTTACTACAGCATTCCGTCAAAAGGACTGCTTGCGGTTGCATATAGCTTACGCGGGATCCTTCCGGCCTTACAGGCAAGCCTGCCTGCAATTACCGCATATTTCATGGCTTCAGCCATTGCAATCGGGTCTTTGGCGCCTGCGATGCCGGTGTTTATCAAAACCGCGTCGCATCCCAGTTCCATCGCAATCGTTGCATCAGATGCAGTGCCTACTCCTGCATCAACGATAACAGGAAGCTTGACCGTCTCAAGAATGATCTTTATATTGTAAGGGTTCCTGATCCCGAGGCCCGAACCGATTGGAGCGCCCAAAGGCATAACTGCGGCAGCCCCTGCATCTTCAAGCCTCTTTGCCATGATCGGATCGTCGTTTGAATAAGGCAGGACGATGAACCCCTCCTTTGCCAGAATTTCCGTGGCCTTCAAAAGCCCTATAGTATCGGGGAAAAGGGTTTTTTCATCTCCGATCACTTCAAGTTTTATCAGATCGGAAATACCGGCTTCCCTGGCAAGACGGGAATAGCGCAGCGCATCTTCGACATTGTAGCAGCCCGCGGTATTCGGAAGGATTTTATATTTTTTCGGATCGATGTAATCGAGCAGGTTCTCTGATTTCCTGTCGATTATGTTGACCCTTCTTACGGCAACGGTCACGACGTCCGCACCTGAAGCTTCAATCGCCTTTTTCGTCTCGTCGAAATCCTTGTATTTCCCGGTGCCTACCCAGAGCCGCGACTTGAATTCAATCCCTTTGATTATCAATATATCATTCATTAATTTACCTCATTTATAGAATTTTGAATTTTGAGATGATCTTTATGGTTACCCACCTCCGACGAAATTCACAACCTCAATCCCGTCTCCCTCATGCAGACGGAACGTTGCATAATCAGCTTTCTTAACAATGGTCAGATTCACTTCAACAGCCACCCGGCCGGGCTCTATCCCGAGTGCATTAAGAAGATCCAGGATGGTCTCTGACTTTGATGTTTCAAATAATTCGCCGTTAACGATAAGTTTCATAAAAAACAAAAAACCGTATCCCTGAAGGATACGGTCAACAATCCCATTCCCTACGCCGGCATTACCCGTATCAGGTTCGTGGGGTCTACTCCCGCAATTGAAAGCGGTAGACTCTCAGGCTTTTCAGCCTCCCCCAGGGTCAATTTCAGTATAGATTAGACCCTGGGGTGTTGTCAACCAAAAGCCAACCCTATTTTATTCTAAAAGAAGCATCACTCGTATCTGTTACGGAACTTTTAGACATGCTGGTAATTCTTACTTTATAGTCATACCCCGTTGACTGTGTTGAAGAAATATACCATGAATAGGAGCCGGTCCCGTTGCTTCCCTTGCTGACAGAAGAAATAGTTTTTGAAACCGTACTACCCTTGAGAATCTCAATTTTGAGATTACCCGGATCACCGGTATATTTCCATGTTATAGTTTTGGCAGTCCGACGAGACCATGTTTCATTGCCATTCGGTGAAGTGACGGTAATGGAAGGATTGGGCGTGGGGGGACTATTGATGGCAAAGAAATTATCGCTGATATCTGTAACGGAACCGTTTAAAGTGCTGGTAATCCTTATCTTGTAGTCCGACCCCGACGCCTGGGTTGAAGGTATGGTCCAGTTGTATGAGCCGACACCGTTGCTTCCCTTTGACGCATAGGAATTCAGTGTAGCAACAACAGAACCGGCTTTAAGGAGTTCTATCTTTAGATATCCCGGGTCTCCGGAATAGGTCCATGTAATGGTCTTTGTCGTGCCTGCAGTTAATGTATCGCCGCCGTTTGGTGAAGTCACGGTCACGGAAGGGCCGAGGATAGTGAAGACGTTGTCACTGGTATCTGTAACGGAACCGTTTAAAGTGCTGGTAATCCTTATCTTGTAGTCCAACCCCGACGCCTGGGTTGAAGGTATGGTCCAGTTGTATGAGCCGACACCGTTGCTTCCCTTTGATGTGCCGGACGTGATAGTGGTCACGGCAGAGCCGTTTTTAAGGAGTTCTATCTTGAAATATCCCGGATTTCCTGAATAGGTCCATGTGATGGTCTTTGTTGCGCCTGCAGTTAATGTCTCACCGCCATTTGGTGAACTTAGGACAACTTCAGAGGGTTGTAAGCCCGAAGCCGTATAAGCTATAGTCCAGTCCCCAAAATCAACTACACTGGAAATCTCTGAATACGCGATTTTGAAATAACCGGAATCGCCCCAGTATGTATTCCAGCTGTTTTTGACTATGAAATATTGTCCGGCATCGTTATATCCAACCAGCAGTACCGCATGTCCTCCTTCATAAGACCCCGAAGTATAGGAATATATCCCGGAACTATAGCTGTAAAAGTCGGTATATACCTGTAAAGTGGTCACTAATGGACCAAAGGTATTAAGTGCCGCCTTCAGAGCTGATACAGTGGTATTTGTCGTTGTTACCCACTGCCATCCATCGATATAGTAAGCAGAATTCTGCCAGCCCGGATAGGCATTGCTGCAGAACCCGTTCTGTGCAATATAAGGATAAGAACTCTCAAAGGGAAGCCCCGGGTCCGTAATGAAGTCTGATGCGCTATCAATATACCCTCCGCCGCAATCGCCTGCGCCCCCGCACGAAACAAGGATCTGTTCGGCAAGATTCAGGTCCACATTTGGAGTATTATTTGCTATGAGCGTAGCAGCTTCAAGTGCTCCTGTTGTAGCAAATGCCCAGCAACTGCCGCAATTTTTCTGGTCTCTGACAGGGGTTACAAAATTGCCTCCGTTGTCCCTCCAGTCGAGCGAGGATGGAAGCGCTTCTGCCTGTATTTTTACGAAAGACTCGTTATCAGAGAGGGTTTTGACCAGTGGGGACACGGTCGGTGAAATCAGACCAAGACGTTTCTTTCTCTCTTTAGCCGGCAGCTTTGAAATATTCGTTTCTCCTGCCGTCCACTTTGCATGCGCTGACTTGATCCTCATCTGGAGGTCAGTCAGCTCACCGGCGAATGCGAAAGAGCTGATGAAGAAGGACATACACAATATGGCTAATCCCGCCAAGAAAAACTTCCTGTTAAACATCTTCTTTCTCCTTTTATCGAATCTTCAATTTAATAATGTAATTTTCCAGCGCCATTGACGGGCCTTCCCATGACCGGAAATAGAGGAACAGAATTTCCGTTCGCCCTTCTTTCACGGCCTTAAACTTCCAATAGCCTGTAACCTGTGAGCCTACTTTCCGGCCCAAAACGGATTTAATGCCTTCTGATACGAGTTCCGCATATTCGGGGTTACTTTTTTCCAGATGCCATTGATAACCTGTAGCGCCTTTTGCTTCAAGTTCTATCTGAATAAAATCACCGCGTGCAGCCTCTATCTCTTTGCCGTTACTATCTCTATCCAGAGTGATTGTCTTATGCTCTTCGATATTATTATTAAGTGCCATCGCATTACTATAATTATTATATAAAAAAACGGAAAAACCAAATATTAAGAATGCCCAAAGGGCCTTCTGTCTTTTCCTATAAGACCGTTGTGAAATTTGAAATTTTTCTGTTTCCATGTTACGGCAATATGAGAAGCCATTAATAGAGAAGCAAGCTCCATGCCAGTGAGTACTGTTTTATAAAAAGACTTAAAATCAAAAGGTTATATCTACATATGGAACATGAAACTTTAAATTTCCCTGAAACCTATCTTTTCATGTCAATGAAACTAACAAAAAATGTCACATACCCAACTCTTTATCCTAAACGTTGCATAAATGGCAGGAACGAAAAGCTTATTTTGAACAGAGGGTGTTTATCTTGTGCGCAAGGCAGCCGGCGCCGAAGCCGTTGTCGATGTTCATTACGGCTATGCCCGGCACACATGAATTAAGCATTGCGAACAAAGGGGTCAAACCGCCGAGGTTTGTCCCGTAGCCGATGGATGTCGGGACCGCAATAATCGGTTTATCCGTTAAACCGCCGACAACGGAGGGGAGGGCGCCTTCCATCCCGGCAACAACTATAATTACTTTTGCCGAATAAATGGATTGCTTTGCATCTATAAGCCTGTGTATGCCTGCTACGCCGACGTCATAGACAGTCTCAACCCTGCTGCCGAGAAAGGACGCAGTTACCTCTGCTTCCTCTGCAACGGGAATATCCGAGGTGCCGGCGGAAAGGATAAGAATTCGGCCTTTTTTCTTCTTCCCGCCATTTACGGATATAGTCCGTGATCTGGCATGAAAAACCGCAGACTTGATGCCGAGTCCGTCGAATATCTCCTGCGAAGCCTTTGTAATAAGGAAGCTTTTGGTTTTTTTGTACAGAGAATGGGCTATGGCAAAGACGTCCTCTATTTGTTTGCCTTGTGCAAGAATGACTTCAGGTATCCCCTGCCGCAAATGCCGGTGGTGGTCAACCTTAACAAAAGAAAGGTCTTCATAGGGAAGATGTTTTAATTCATTCAGGGCTTTGGAAATACTTAATTTTCCGGAATGAACGGATTTCAGAATGCTCTCTATTTTTTTGCCGTCCATTATCCGTAAAATTCGGACTTCAATGACCGTTCCATCAAGTCCTTTACTGCAAGCGACGGGTCTTTGTCTTCATAGAGTATTTTATAAACCTGTTCGATAATAGGCATCTCAATTGAATATTTTTGTGACAGCGCATAAGCGGATTCGGCAGTCGCCACGCCTTCGGCAACGCTTTTTGTAAGGCCCAGTATTTCTTTAAGTTTTAGTCCCTGTCCGAGTTTCATCCCTACGGTATAATTCCTTGATAAAGGACTCGTACAGGTAAGCACAAGATCGCCTATCCCGCTCAGCCCCGAAAAAGTCCGCTCCCTTGCACCTATTGCAACGGCAAGCCTTGTCATTTCTATGAGGCCTCGCGTTATGAGAGACGCCCTTGCGTTATTGCCGAGGCCGAGGCTTTCCGCAATCCCGGCTGCAATTGCCATAACGTTTTTCAGCGCCCCTCCCATCTCCGCTCCTATTATGTCGTCATGTGTATAGACCCTGAAATACTGAGTATTGAATATCTCCTGCAGAGCGATGCCCGTATTATTGTCCCCGGTCGCAAGGGTAACTGCCGTGGGCAATTTTTTTATAACTTCCTTGGCAAAGCTGGGACCTGACAGTACCGTAACGGGATGGTTAGTCATTTCCTTCAGGATGGAAGAAACCGTCAGAAGGGTCCCCCTTTCTATCCCTTTCGATACGCTGATGATGACCGCTTCATTATTGAGACAGGCTGCGGCTTCTTTAAAAACAAGCCTTGTGTATTGTGCTGGAACGGCGTTTACGACATAACGCGCTTTTTTAAGCGCTTCTTCGATATTGTTTGTGACCTTCAGATTGTCCGGGATAGTAACATCGGGTAAATAGATGCTGTTAATCCGGGTTTGGTTGATCTCATGAACGAGGTCTTTTTCAAAGGCCCAGAGGGTAACATCATAGCCCTTGTCGGATAAAAGACACGCCAATGTTGTTCCCCAGCTTCCGGCTCCTATAACGGTAATATAACTCATCATTTAACCTCTATTTCAGTTTTTTTGATATTTTTGCCCAGGTATCCTTCAGTGTGACCGTCCGGTTGAAAACAAGGTTGCCCGATGACGAATCAGGGTCCGCGCAGAAATAACCCTGCCTCTCGAATTGACAGACGGTCCCTGCCGTCGCCCCAAGAAGACCCGGCTCAACCCTGCACGATTTCAGAATTACGAGCGACTCCGGATTTATATAATCCTTAAAGGTCTTTCCTTCTTCTGTTTCGTCGGGATTCTCTTTGGTAAAAAAAGAACCATATAAGCGCACTTCAGCTTCAAGCGCATGGGCTGCGGAAACCCAGTGCAGAGTTGCCTTCACCTTTCGCCCGTCAGGCGCATCTCCGCCGCGTGTCTGTGGGTCATAGGTGCAGCGCAATTCGATGACCTCTCCGGTTTTGTCGTCTTTTACAACGCCTGTACATTTTATGAAATAAGCATAGCGCAGGCGCACCTCACGCCCCGGCGCAAGGCGGTAGAACTGTTTCGGCGGGTCTTCGTGGAAGTCGTCCTGCTCTATATACAGGACACGGGAAAAAGGAACGTTCCGTGTCCCCATGCCGGGATCTTCAGGATTGTTTACTGCTTCCAGTTCTTCCGCAAGCCCTTCGGTATAGTTCTCGATCACTACCTTGAGAGGATTTAATACTGCCATAAAGCGCGCGGCGCGTTTATTTAAATCTTCACGTATGCAGTATTCAAGCAGAGCCATATCGACTGTGCCGGCCCTTTTCGCAACCCCTATCCTGTCGCAGAAATTGCGTATGGCTTCAGGCGTATATCCCCGTCTTCTCAACCCCGATATAGTAGGCATACGAGGGTCATCCCATCCGCTGACATGACCTTCCACAACTAATTGAATAAGTTTCCGTTTGCTCAATATCGTGTGGCCGAGGTTGAGGCGGGCGAATTCTATCTGCTTGGGATGATGGACGCCTAATTCGTCAAGAAACCAGTCGTATAAAGGACGGTGGTCTTCAAACTCAAGAGTACAGATGGAATGGGTTATCTTCTCAAGGGAGTCGGAAAGTCCGTGCGCAAAATCATACATCGGGTAGATGCGCCACTTGTCTCCCGTCCTGTGATGTTCGGCATGCAGGATTCGGTATATAACCGGATCGCGCATATTTATGTTGCCTGACGCCATATCTATCTTTGCACGGAGGGTGCGAGAGCCGTCAGGGAATTCGCCTTTACTCATCCGTTCAAAAAGATCGAGATTCTCTTCTGTGGAACGATTTCGGTACGGACTTTCTTTCCCAGGTCCAGTCAGGGTGCCTCTGTGTTCTCTTGTTTCCTGCGGGCTCAGATCACACACATATGCCTTGCCCTTTTTAATCAGCCCGACGGCATATTGATACAACTGCTCAAAATAATCAGACGCATAATACTCCCTATCGTCCCAGTCGAATCCGAGCCATTTTACATCTTCTTTGATGGACTCCACATATTCAACCTCTTCCTTTGTAGGATTAGTGTCATCGAAACGGAGGTTGCAGAGTCCGCCGAACTCCCCGGCAATGCCGAAATTCAGGCATATGGATTTTGCATGGCCGATATGGAGATACCCGTTTGGCTCGGGAGGAAAGCGGGTATGAACTTTCGCTTCATATGCCCCGGCCTTAACGTCCTCCGAGACAATAGTACGGATGAAATCAGTAGGCTGGGAAGCTTCCGGATCGTTTATTGCCGGGATGTCTTTCGGTTCTTTCATGGTTTATTCTCTATTGTTTTAATCGCTTTGTCCAGTCTTTTTAAGGTTTTTTCTTTGCCCAGAATCTCAAGCACTTCGAATATCCCCGGGCTTTCCGTTTTCCCTGTCATGGCAACCCGGACAGGTTGGGCGATGTTGCCGAGTTTGATATTATTTTTTTCGGCGATAGATTTAAAAATCGGTTCGATTGCAGTTGGAGAAAAGTCATCGAGACTCTCAAGGGCTTCTTTCAGTTCGAGCAGATAAGGCCGGCTTTTTTCATTTAAGAATTTTTCTTTTGCCTTTTGAACATATTCAACATCCTCTGCAATATAATAACCGAGCGACTCCGCCAGTTCTATGAGGGTTTTGGCCCGTTCCTGTAGTGTGGTGATCGCCTTTGCAAGCCAGGTCTTATGAAGAGTTTGACCTTCTTTGATAATACCTGCATTGATAAGGAACGGCAAGACAAGATCGGCAAGTTTTGCAGGGTCTGAATGGATTATATACTGACTGTTAAGCCACAGCAGTTTCTCCGGGTTGAACACGGCAGAGGACGTCCCGACGTTCCCGAAAGAAAAGTGTTGTATCAACTCATCACTTGTAAACACTTCCTGATCTCCGTATGACCAGCCAAGCCTGACCAGATAATTCACAAGGGCATCGGGAAGGTATCCCATGTCTTTATAGGCAATGACAGAGGTGGCGCCATGCCTTTTGCTAAGTCTTGCCTTGTCGGGACCCAATATCATGGATAAATGGGCAAACAGGGGGACCTGATAGCCAAAGGCATTATAGATATGTATCTGTTTAGGCGTATTGTTCAGGTGGTCGTCGCCTCTGATAACATGGGTAATTTTCATATCAACGTCATCGACGACAACCGTGAAGTTATAAGTAGGCGTCCCGTCCGACCGTATTATAATAAGGTCGTCCAGTTGGGCGTTATCGAAAACCACTTCGCCCTTGATCAGATCATGAACGACGATATTTCCCTCTCGCGGCATTTTGAAACGGACCGCGGGTTTTTTGTCTGACGGGGGCTCATGCAAATGCCTGCAGCGGCCGTCGTATTTCGGGGATTCCCCCTTCGCCATCGCCTCTTTCCTGTGCTCCTCAAGTTCTTCAGGAGAACAGTAACAATAATATGCCTTACCCTCTGCAACAAGGTTTTCCGCATATCTTCTGTAGACATCGAACCGGTCCGTCTGTCTGTAGGGACCCTCATCCCAGTCGAGGTCGAGCCATTTCATGCCTTCCATGATAGATTCAATATATTCATCGGTTGAACGGGTCCTGTCGGTGTCCTCGATCCTGAGGATGAAGACGCCGTTATTATGTTTTGCAAAAAGCCAATTAAAAAGGGCGGTCCTCGCGCCTCCTATATGAAGATGCCCGGTCGGGCTTGGGGCAAAACGCACTCTGATCTTTTCCGTCAAATTAACCCTCCGTAATCTTATTTAAACTGCTAAAAACAGGTTCTCAAGGTGAAGTCAGATATGATAAAAAAGCTTTTAGGCGACTCATTAATGCACTATTAACACTGTTCGATATGCATTTATCCAAAGTGCAAATAAGGTTAAAAGTGCCGTCAGGTGAATATGGATTATCTGTTGTCGCATTCTAAATGGTTTTTTATCATGTCTGACTTTCATTTCATGTAGCTTATGAATTAATCTTTTAACTTCTTTATATCTATTTTCAAAACTTTTGTCGTGCCTTCATGCACTTTGAACCTCTCATCACCTCTGTGTCCGGCAACCCATATTATATCCTCTCCCGAGGTGATAATGGGAATTCTGTTGCGCTCGTCCCTTGGGACTTTCAGATCAACAAAGAAGTCCTGCAGTTTCTTCCTGCCGCCGAACCCTGAGGGGTGGAAAAAGTCGCCGTCTTTCCTCGGCCTTGCAAATAACGGGAAAGTCAGGCAGTCGGCGTCGAATAAGCCGAAAGAAATCCATAATCCGAGTTTGCTTTGGCTGTCCGCCTCCTCTATGCTTATCAAAGAAGCTTTGAATACCATCCCTGCTTCTTTCAGAACGGTTTCTCCCGGGACCTCGACTTGACAGGTCTCCAATGTAACGGGAGATTCGGCGGTAAGAACGAGAGTAGAATAGTCCTTGATTACCCTGACCCCTTTAGGAAGATATATCCTGTCGCCGGGATCTCCTTCCCTGAGCAGGCCGATAATATCCTCTATATGAATAAAACTTATCCCGCGCAGACCCTTTGTCTCGTCAATGGCCCTCCGTAAAACTCTCCTTATGATAACTTTATCCATATTGCCGAAGGGGGAAAGGAACAGCTCGATACGGGTGTCGGTCTTCCTGCTGATAAGCTTCATCAATGTCCTTGTAACTATAAGCTCGAAATAACTCTCATCATCCCTGAAAAGGGCCGCCGTCTTTGAAAGGGTACCGATGAGATCCGGATTGAATTCCTTCAGATGCGGAATGAGTGAGAGACGAATCCTGTTCCGAACATAATCCTTTTTGAGATTTGATGAATCAATTACGAAGTCAATGCGGTTTTTATCGAGAAATGCTTCGATCTCTTTTCGTTCAACCTCTATCAGCGGTCTTATAATATTTTTTCTCACCGGTGGAATGCCCGAGAGGCCGGTTGCGCCTGAACCTCTGAAGAGCCTCATCAGGACTGTTTCCGCCTGATCGTCTGCCGTGTGCGCCAGGGCAATGCTATTGGCCTGTAACTCATAAGCCGTAATATCATAGCTCCAATATCTCATATGTCTTGCGGCCTCCTGAAGGTTCAGTTTTTCCGCCAGGGCATATGTCTTGACGTCAATGGCTTTCGACAGAAAGGTCACGTTGAGGCCGGCACAGAGTTTTTTGCAGAAAACGATTTCAGCCGGTGTTTCATCGGGTCTCAGGCCGTGGTCAAGATAGACGGCATTAAGTTCGAGCCTTAATTTGTCCTTTAGAATATGAAGAACATGGAGAAGGCATACCGAATCCGGACCTCCGGAGAGACCGATCAGAACTTTTTCTCCGCCCGAAAGCATGGAATATTTTTTTATTGCGGCTGCGGCTTTATCCGCCGGTTCGGGAAATTGCATCTTTAGCTCCATGTATCTTTTTGCAGATGTTTCAGGTAGTCTCCCCACTCGATGGGAAGCAGATATTTCTTTTTATTGTTACATTCCTTGCAGGCCGGCACAATATTCCCCTTTGATGATTTGCCGCCCCGTATCAACGGGACTACGTGCTCCATCGTAAGCTCCTTGGGGTGAAATTTTTTGCCG
>Ga0315297_10003090_pt1 | contig 10664 bp, 10 predicted proteins | sample YL17G15_0_MG_FD_203628 | JGI IMG/M metagenome (GOLD analysis project Ga0315297, IMG submission 203628) | Sediment microbial communities from Yellowstone Lake, YNP, Wyoming, USA - YL17G15_0 | ecosystem: Environmental > Aquatic > Freshwater > Lake > Sediment | place: USA: Wyoming | collected...
TGCGGTAAACGGCGCCGTGGGTGCGCGACATGGCACGGATCAGGAAGCGCCGCAGTCGTTCGCGGATGTCGGTCATCTCGGCCACGCCACCATCATCCGTCCGTACCTGGCTGCGATCCAGGACAACCGCCCGGTAGACATTGCAGGCAGTCACCCGTTCGAGCACACTCCGCCGCATGGAGCCGTCCGAGGAGATCCGCCGCGTCATCCATCGCTGGATGATCGCGATATCGGAGGGCGACGCCGACGCTACCCTCGGACGGCTGTCGGAGCACCCCGGCACGCTGACGATCGGCACCGACCCCGCCGAGTGGTGGCACGGCCAGGAGGCACGCGCCATCTGGGGGCGTCAGATCGAGGAGCTGGGCACATTCTCCTTCACCTGGGACGAGATCGAGGCCTGGGAGGAGGGAACCGTCGGGTGGGCGAGCGCGAAGGAAACCATCAACATGCCCGAGAAGAGCTTCGAAGCGCGCGCGACCTACGTTCTCCACCTCGAGCACGGCGAGTGGAAGGTCGTGCAGATTCACTGGTCCCTGCCCAAGGCAAACGTCGAGGTCTTCGGGCGGGAGTTGACCGTGAGCCTCGAGGAGCTCGAGAGGACGATCCAGCGCGAGCGACCTGACCTCTCGAGCACGCTCGCCGCCGACGGCACGGTGACGATCGTCTTCACCGACATCGTGGATTCGACCGTCTTGACCGCCCGGCTCGGTGACCACGCCTGGCTCGACCTTCTCCGACGGCACAACGCGGTGATCAAGGACGCCACGGCGGCACACGACGGCACGGTGGTCGAGACGCAAGGCGACGGATCGATGCTCGCGTTCTCGAGCGCGCGGCGCGCGGTCGCCTGCGCGCAGACGATCCAGCTCGAGATCGATAGCGCCTTCGCAGATGCCTCGCCGCCGATCCGCGTCAGGATCGGCGTTCACACCGGTGACGCGCTCCACGAGGCCGACCACTTCTTCGGAACCACCGTGAACTACGCCGCGCGCGTCGCCAGCCAGGCGCTCGGGGGCGAGGTGCTGGTGTCCAACCTGGTGCGCGAGCTTGTCGCGGGGGGCGGGCCGGGCATCGACTTCCTCGAGAGCCGTGAGGTGGAGTTGAAGGGGCTCGACGGCTCGCACCGGCTCTTCGCAGTCGATCTCAGCTGAGCGCGCCGGGGGTTGCCTACCTGGTGCCCCCGTGATCGGCGAGAGAGATAGTGTCATCGCGTCAATCGAGGAATCCGGCAACCGCACGGATAATCGAGACGCGAATCGCGCCCGAGGTGTACGACCAGATGAGGGAAGTAATGGGGATCGCCAGCACGCCGCCGCCCGGAGGGGCCTTTCATGCCGCCGCCATCGGCGAAGACGGCAACATCCGGATCTTCGAGGTCTGGGACTCCCGCGAGCAGGCCGAGGCCTGGAGCGAGAAGGTTGCCGCCGCTCGTGACAAAGCAGGCCTTGGCGGAAGCCCACCGTCGATCGAATACCTCGAGGTCCACAGCATCGTCCAGCGCTAGTTGTTGGTTTGGCGCGGGCGGCCCTCGGCTGCTCGCGCCAGACTCCTCGCTCGGCTTCGAGCGCCGGGGCACCCGCTCTCTGAGCTGGAAAGAACGATGGGCGGTGCAGGGCTCGAACCTGCGGCCACCTGCGTGTAAAGCACAATTCAGGGGCGCTGACAGGCTCTAACCGTCATGGTTGAGCCACTCTTGAGAAGTTAGGAATGGTCGGGTTCCCCGTCCTCGCCCCACGCCACCTGCGCGGGTGGAAAGAAGCGTCATGTTCGATCCTCATCGATACATTGGCATCTGTCTATGATAGTTATCTCGAATACAGTTGTTTTTCCAATGAAATCTCACTAGCCTCGCGGGGATACCCAACAGGTGGAGAGGTGACGAGAACGCTATGAGCTCGACTGCTGACGGGAATAGCACCAAGGAGAAAGACCGCTGGTCGGCCGGCGTCAGTCCCTACGCGGAAATGGGCTTCTACCAGCCCGACTACGAGCCCGCAGACACCGATATCCTCGCCGCCTTCCGGATTACGCCGCAGGCCGGGATCGAGCCCGAGGAGGCAGCGGCGGCCGTTGCGGGCGAGTCGTCGACCGCCACGTGGACGGTGGTCTGGACCGATCGCCTGACCGACTACCGCCACTACCAGGCGAAGGCGTATCGCATCGATCGCGTCCCCGGAGTCGAGAACCAGTACATCGCACGAATCGCCTACGACCTCGACCTCTTCGAAGAGGGCTCGATCGCCAATCTGACCTCCTCGATCATCGGAAACGTGTTCGGCTTCAAAGCGCTCAGTGCGCTCAGGCTCGAGGACATGCGAATCCCGCCGCACTATGTCAAGACCTTCCAGGGGCCGCCCCACGGCATCGTCATGGAGCGTGAGTACCTGGACAAGTTCGGGCGCCCGCTTCTTGGTGCAACCATCAAGCCTAAGCTCGGTTTGTCCGCGAAGAACTACGGTCGGGTGATCTACGAGGCGCTCAAGGGTGGACTCGACTTCACGAAGGACGACGAGAACATCAACTCCCAGCCATTCATGCGGTGGCGGGATCGCTTCCTCTTCGCGATGGAGGCCGTCAACCGGTCCTCCGCCGGCTCCGGCGAGATCAAGGGTCACTACCTCAACGTGACCGCAGCGACGATGGAGGAGATGTACGAGCGTGCGGAGTTCGCACGGGACATCGGCAGCGTGATCGTCATGGTCGACCTGACGGTCGGCTTTACCGCGCTGACGTCCATGGCAAAGTGGGCGCGAAAGAACAGCGTCCTCCTCCACCTGCATCGCGCCGGGCACAGCACATACACACGCCAGAAGTCCCACGGCGTCAGCTTCCGCGTAATCGCCAAGTGGTGCCGCCTGCTCGGAGTCGACCACCTCCATGCTGGAACCGTCGTCGGGAAGCTCGAGGGCGACCCGGGCAACGTGCGCGGGTACTACGACACGCTGCGCGAGAACTTCGTCCCGGAAAACCCCGCACATGGGATCTACTTCGACCAGGACTGGGCGTCGATGCCGGGGGTCATGCCGGTGGCATCCGGCGGCATCCACGCCGGACAGATGCATCAGCTGTTGCACTACGTCGGCGAGGACGTCGTCCTGCAGTTCGGCGGGGGCACGATCGGGCACCCGATGGGCATCGCGGCCGGGGCGACCGCGAATCGCGTCGCCGTCGAGGCGATGATTCAGGCTCGCAACGAGGGTCGCGACTACCTCCAGGAGGGTCCGGATATCCTCGCCCGCGCTGCACGGCGCTGCCCCGAGCTCGGCGCCGCACTCGAGGTCTGGAAGGACGTGACATACGAATTCGAGTCGACGGATACGCCGGACGTCCTCACCACACCCACGATCGGCTAACGAGCACAGAAGGAGCCAGCAGTGAGACTCACGCAAGGAACGTTCTCCTTCCTCCCCGACCTGACCGAGGAGCAGATCGAAGCCCAGATCCGCTACGCGCTCTCCAAAGGCTGGGCGATCTCCGTCGAGTACACGGATGACCCCCATCCCCGCAACTCCTACTGGGAGCTCTGGGGATTGCCGCTCTTCGACCTCGAGTCGGATCAGGTCAACCTCGCCATGACGGAGGTGAACGCCTGCCTTGAGGCCTTCCCGAATCTCTACGTCAAGGTGACGGCCTTCGACGCCTCGTACACACGCCAGACCACGGCGCTCAGCTTCATCGTCGGTCGGCCACGGGACGAGCCAGGGTTCCGACTCGAGCGCCGAGACGATGCCAATCGCGTCGTGCGCTACAAGCTGCACCCGTATGCGCTGGACGCACCGGAGGGGCGGCGCTACGAGAGCGGTCCTGTCCAGCCATGAGTGGCCGGTCGTTCAAACTCCCGCGCGGCGAGCCGCCTGGGGAGCCGCCCGCCGACACCAGCGCAGCTGGTCAGGAGCTGCTGCCGGCTGCCAGTCCAGTCGCCGACGACGCCGATGTGGGGAGCGTGTTGCTGGAGACGGACGTCACCGAGGTGCTCGACCGCTTGGATCGCGAGCTCGTCGGCCTCAAACCGGTGAAGACGCGCATCCGCGAGATCGCGGCCCTGCTCGTCATCGACCAGCTCCGGCGCCAGGTCGGGCTCTCCTCCGAGAAGCCCTCATTGCACATGTCGTTCACGGGCAATCCCGGTACCGGGAAGACGACGGTCGCGCTGCGGATGGCGGAAATCCTCCACCGGCTCGGCTACGTCGAGCGGGGCCACCTCGTTGCCTGTACCCGGGACGACCTCCTCGGTCAGTACGTCGGTCACACTGCTCCGAAGACCAAGGAGATGCTGAAGCGGGCCGCAGGCGGGGTGCTCTTCATCGACGAGGCGTACTACCTCTATCGTCCCGAGAACGAGCGCGACTACGGGCAAGAGGTCATCGAGATCCTGCTGCAAGCGATGGAGAACGACCGGGACAAGCTGGTCGTGGTCCTCGCCGGATACAAGAACCGGATGGACGAGTTCTTCCGCTCGAACCCGGGGCTGAGCTCGAGGATCGCTCACCACCTCGACTTCCCGGACTACACCGTCGACGAGCTCATGCAGATCGGCCAGATGATGCTCGCGAAGCAGGCCTACGAGTGGAGTGACGACGCGGACGATGCCTTCCGCCGGTATCTCGAGCTTCGTGTTTGCCAGCCACGCTTCGCGCATGCGCGAAGCGTGCGCAACGCGATCGACCGCGCACGACTGCGCCAGGCGAACCGTCTCTTCGCGGCGCGTGGGAGATTGACGAGGCGGGAGCTGATGACGATCGAGGCGGAGGACATCCTGAAGAGCCGGGTGTTCGACGATCCGCAACCCGCGAGCGACGAGGCAATGGTTCCTAAAGCAGCCGACGATGGAAGAGAGGGCTAGAGTGCCGCGGCCAATCCTCCTTGGCGTGGTAGGCGACTCTGCAGCGGGCAAGACGACGATGACCCGCGGGCTCGTTCGTGTCCTGGGCGAGGAGAATGTCACCCATGTCTGCACGGACGACTACCACAGTTACGATCGACAGCAACGGGCCGTGCGTGGCATCACGCCGCTCCACCCGGACTGCAACTACGTCGACATTATCGCCCAGCACCTCGGCCACCTTCGTGCGGGCGAGCCGATCCTGAAACCGGTCTACCAGCACAGCGACGGGACCTTCGGCGTGCCCGTGTACGTGCAGCCCGCACGGTTCGTCGTCGTCGAAGGGCTCCTGGGCTTCGCCACCGACGTCATGCGCCAGCACTACGACATCCGCGTCTACCTCAAGCCGCCCGAGGAGGTGCGGCGCAGGTGGAAGGTGCAGCGGGACGTCTCCCGCCGAGGCTACTCGACGTCCCAGGTGCTTGCCGAGCTCGATCGGCGCGAGCCTGATTCCGAGCACTTCATACGCCCGCAGGAGCGTTTCGCCGACATCGTCGTCTCGTTCACGGAGAACGGTAACCGCGACCAGGAGCGTCTCGACGCCGAGCTGACTCTGCGGCCGAGCCTCCACCATCCCGACTTCAGCCCGGTCATCGACGAGTCACGGGCGATCACGCTCGAAGAGCGGGATCGAGACTGGCTGCTGCACATCGCTGGAGACCTGGATGTGCAGCGCGGGCAGGAGGTGGAGGAAACCCTCTGGGAGCGGATGCACTTTGCCCGTCATCTGCACTTCGACCGGCTGGGTGAGTTCACGATCGGCACCGAACTGCATCGCTCGGAGTGTCTCGCGGTCGTCCAGATGCTCATCCTCTACCACCTCGTCACCGCCAAGGCCAGCGTTGCCCTCGGCGCCGACGGCGCGCGTGCACTCGACACCGAGCCCGCGTCGGTCGAACCCACCGTGAGCGACGCGATGGGCCGATGAGTCCCGACGAGCGCCTCGCCCAGCTCTCCATCGACACCATCCGGACACTCGTCATGGACGGTGTCGAGCAGGCGAATTCCGGTCATCCAGGAACAGGGATGGCGCTCGCACCCGTCGCGTATGTGATCCAACGGGAGTTCATGCGCTCGAATCCGGCGAGTCCGGACTGGCCTGACCGTGACCGCTTCGTTCTCTCGGCCGGGCACGCATCCATGCTCCTGTACGCCGTGCTCCATCTGACCGGCTACGACCTGCCAATCGAGGAGCTCCGGCGCTTCCGGCAGTGGGGATCGCTCACACCGGGGCATCCCGAGATGCATCTCACACCCGGAGTCGAGACCACCACAGGCCCTCTGGGCCAGGGTCTCTCGAATGCGGTGGGGATGGCCATGGCCGAGCGTTTCCTCGCGCAGACCTTCAACCGCCCGGGCCACACGATCGTCGATCATCACGTGTACGGGATCGCCTCCGACGGCGATCTCATGGAAGGGATCACGTCCGAAGCCTGCTCGCTCGCAGGCGGGTTCGGGCTCGGGAAGCTCATCTTCGTCTACGACGACAACCGCATCACGATCGACGGTACGACCGCTCTCTCATTCGATCACGAGGACAAGGCAAGGCGTTTCGAGGCCTACGGCTGGCACGTCCAGCACGTCGACGATGCGAACGCCCTCGCTGCGCTCCGCCACGCCGTGACCGCCGCGAAGAACGAGAGCGACCGCCCTTCCCTCGTCATCGTACGCAGCCACATCGCGTACCCGGCGCCAATGGCCATCGACACCTCGAAGGCACACGGCGCGCCCCTGGGTGAAGCGGAGGTACGAGCGACGAAGGAGATTCTCGGCTTCGATCCAGACGAGACTTTTGCCGTGCCGGGCGAGGTCTACGAGCACATGAGCCTGCGCGAGCAGGGTTCGGAGCTGGAAGCTGAGTGGCAAGCGCGCTTCGAGCGCTGGCGCGTTGCCTTTCCCGAGCTCGCCGCCGACTGGGATCGTTCATGGGCGGGCAGGCTCGCTGACGGATGGGCCGATGCGCTCCCGCGCTTCGAGCCCGAGCGGAAGCCGAGGCTGGCCACTCGATCGGCCGGCGCCGAGGTCATGGCAGCGTTCCAACCCTTTGCGCCGACGATGCTCGGCGGGTCGGCCGATCTCGCCGAGTCCACGAAGACCGTCTTCGAGGGTGCCGGCACCTTCACCCGAGACGTCACGGGCCGCAACATCCCGTTCGGCGTGCGGGAGCATGCGATGGGCGCGATCGTCAACGGGCTTGCCCTGCACGGCGGGATCGTCAAGCCGTTCGGCTCGACCTTCCTCATCTTCAGCGACTACATGCGGGCTTCTGTCCGCCTGTCTGCGCTCATGGGCCTGCCCGTCGTCTGGGTGTGGACTCACGATTCGATCGGGGTGGGCGAGGACGGGCCAACCCACCAGCCCGTCGAGCACTTGGCAGCGCTTCGTGCGATCCCCAACCTGTGGGTGATCCGCCCGGCCGATGCGAACGAGACATCCGTCGCCTGGAGACAGGCGCTCGACCGCCCGGACGGGCCCGTGGCGCTCGTCCTCACGCGACAGGATGTTCCAGTGCTCGACCAGTCCCTGTTCGGGAGCGCAACCGGAGCCGAACACGGCGCTTACGTCCTCTGGGAGTCCACGACGCGCGACGAGCCGGATCTGATCCTGCTCGCGAGCGGATCCGAAGTGGCGCTCACGCTCGATGCAGCGCGGCTCCTCGAGCCGGAGGGGGTCGCTGTGCGGGTCGTTTCCATGCCGTGCTGGGAACTCTTCGCCGCCCAGCCGGCGGCGTATCGCGAGACCGTGCTACCGCCAGGTGTGGACGCGCGTCTCGCCGTCGAGGCCGGCGTCTCGCTCGGCTGGGAGCGGTGGGTCGGCGGGGGTGGCGACGTGATCTCGATCGAGCGGTTCGGAGCCTCTGCACCCGGACCGACGGTGTTCGGGAAACTCGGCTTCACGCCGGAGGGGGTAGCCGCGAGAGCGCAGAAGCTTCTGCAGGTGAAACAGCACAGCGAGTGAGAGCGCTTCGTCTCAATGGCTGAGCGACAATCAATAGGCGAATGTCCATAACGCTCGCGCAGCTCCGCTCCTTTCTCGCCGTGGCGCGGACAGGGTCGGTGACAGCCGCGGCCGAGCAGCTCGTCGTCACGCAGCCATCTGTCTCTGCCGCCGTGGCCGCGCTCTCGGAGGAGCTCGGCGTCGGGTTGACCGAAAAAGCCGGTCGGAACATCCGCCTGACCCCGGCCGGCGAGGCCTTCGCCCTCTACGCGAGCCACGTTCTCGGGCTGCTCGAGGAGGGCCGGATCGCAGCGCGTGAGGCAATGGAGTCCGCTGCACGGCACGTTCGCATCGCAGCGGTGACCACGGCGGCCGAGTTCCTCGTCCCACCGCTCATGCGGGCGTTCGGCGCTGCGCATTCTGGTATCGAGCTGTCGCTCGAGGTGGGCAACAAGCAACGGATGTTTCAGCGCGTGCTCGACCATGCGGCAGACGTCGTGATCGGCGGCAGCCCTCCGGGCGACGGCAGGCTCGTTGGCGAGCCCTTCCTGCAGAACGACATCGTGCTCATCCTGCCCCCGGGGGACGAGCTGACCCAGCACCGTTCGCTTTCCTGGGAGAAGCTCGCGGAGCGCACCTGGCTTCTCCGCGAAGAGGGCTCGGGTACGCGCGCACTGGTCGAGAACCTGATGGCACAGCACGGGCTCCGGCCGCGGACGCTCACGCTCGGCTCGAACGGCGCGATCAAACATGCTGTCCGTACCGGCCTCGGCATCTCACTCCAGTCGCGCATCGCTGTTGACCTCGAGCTCGAGGCCGGCCTTCTGGGGACAGCGCGTTTGCGAGGCCTGCCTGCCCGCGACTGGCACGTGCTCTGGAACCCGGTCGGCCCGCTGCGCCCACCGGTGCGCATGTTCCTGGACTTCGTTCGCAGCGCCGACGCGGTGAGGGCGATCGAGATCTCACACCGCGGCGAACCTCCCCAACCGCCACTGACCGCCGCCCTCGTCGAGTGAGCGAGCAATTGCGAGCCGCCCCCGCTCGGCTCCTCGTGCCGGAGGTCGTGCCGTCGCTGCTCGCAGCCGACTTCAGCCGGCTCGCAGAGCAGGTCGATCTCGTCATGGCAGCCGGTGCGCGAATCCTTCAGATCGACGTCATGGACGGTCAGTTCGTCCCCGAGATCACGATGGGACCCCTCGTAGTGCGTGCACTCCGAGACCTGGTGCACGAGCGCGGCGGGCTTCTGGACTGCCACCTCATGGTCGAGCGCCCGGAGCGGCAGATCGACTCGTTTGCGGCCGCAGGAGCCGATGTGATCACCATCCACGCCGAGGCGACGCCGCACGTGCACTACGCGCTCCAGCAGATCCGTGAAGCGGGCTGCGCTGCAGGGCTCGCACTCAACCCCGGTACGGCACTGGAGGTCGTCGAGCCGGTCGTGGACCTGCTTGACCTGTGCCTGTGCATGACTGTCAATCCGGGATGGGGCGGGCAGGCGCATATCGCATCTTCGACGGACCGGATCCGTCGTTTGCGCAACCTGCTGCCCGGCAGCATCGCTCTCCAGGTCGACGGGGGCATCTCGCTGGCGACGATCGAGGGGGCTGCGCGCGCCGGGGCGAACCTCCACGTCGCCGGCACGAGCGTGTTCGGTGCACCAGAACCAGCTGCGGCATTCACCGCTCTCCGCGACGCGCTCCTCCGGGCCGTTCGCTAGCGCGATTGCAGGACGCGCGCCCTCTCACGCAGATCCGCGACCGACCAGATGAAGGCGGCGTGGTTGCGGATCGTTTCGAATGCGCTCAACTGGTGACACTCCATGACCTTGGGGCAATCGCGTTCCAGTCACACCTTCCAACCCGGGAAGTTCTCGTCGCTCTGACCCAACTGACCCTCCACTTCCTCGGAATACGGAAGGCTGAAAACAGCCGAATGTTCGAGCTGAACTGGGCCGAGCCCATTCTCGTTGCGGCCAGCGCGTCCGTGACGGTGGCCGCAGGTGCCGATCCCGTTTGCCTCGCAAAGGTCATGGGGGAATACCGATCCGGCGATCACGATGACGGTTCACACGCACCTATTCGACCGCCCGCAGTGCGAGGCGACGTTTAGGAAAGCGATGGTTGAGAACGTCGCTTGGTAGCCGCGAGCTGACCCCTCAGACACGAGAAGAGCCCGCCTTCGAGCGGGCTCTTCTCGTGCGGTCGCGTATGTCGAGGTTCCAACCGTAGAGAACACCAACGGAACGTCTTTGCACATTTCGCTGCACATCGGGGGTTTGGGAGTGTCTGCGGTGAACCAGATGCGGCGCGATCCGTTGCTGGAGCTATGGGCGGTGCAGGACTCGAACCTGCGGCCACCTGCGTGTAAAGCAGGCGCTCTACCAGCTGAGCTAACCGCCCGAGGCACGGAAAGAATCACACAAACGTGTCTCGCTCCTCCGCTGCGCCGGCGGAGGGCGGCTCCGCCGCCCAGGAGCCGGACGCGGTCGGTGGCGCGAGGTGCCCCCAGCGGGATTCGAACCCGCGCTGCAGCCTTGAAAGGGCTGTGACCTGGGCCGCTAGTCGATGGGGGCCCGCCTCAGAGTCTAGAGACGAAGGAACGCGCTCCTTCTACACTGCCTCGGCCCGGGCCGGTAGCTCAGTTGGTAGAGCAGGGGACTTTTAATCCCAAGGTCGTTGGTTCGATTCCAACCCGGCCCATGAGAGACAAGCCAGCAATAGAGCCAATTTGGGCGTCCAGCAGGCAAGCTATTTCAGCAGCCACCAAATCCGCGCTGCCAAACCGCGACCTTCGCTTGTGGGCGTCGTAAGCGTCCGGAGCGAGGCGACCAGGAGCATCGCGC
>Ga0315297_10003092_pt1 | contig 10660 bp, 15 predicted proteins | sample YL17G15_0_MG_FD_203628 | JGI IMG/M metagenome (GOLD analysis project Ga0315297, IMG submission 203628) | Sediment microbial communities from Yellowstone Lake, YNP, Wyoming, USA - YL17G15_0 | ecosystem: Environmental > Aquatic > Freshwater > Lake > Sediment | place: USA: Wyoming | collected...
GTTGCGGTGTTGTAATAGGAATCGGATACAACGACGGTTAAGATTGCAGTTTCACCAATGGCATAGGAGTTTTTATCGAATTGGATTGATGCTCCACTTCCGATGTATGGAATCGTGTCACTGACAACATATGGTGCAGTATTCGGAACCTGATCGTGGATTGTGGATTGCACAAGTCCGTATTGCATATCGGATGCGAAGAGTGCTGTAAGGTTCCAAGAGATTTGCCCCGCCCATGCGGTGCCCGTGTAATAGTTTTGTTTGGTTCCGCCAGATTGACTGAATAGTTCAACGGTTTCGTTGGTTCCAGAACCTTTTCCGAAGGTGCTCGTCATTGAAGTGGATGCGATTAAAGTTGGTGCTCCGGTTGGATCGGTTGTATTGACACGATAGAATCCAGAAGCGGCAGGGTTGAGGATATCCTTCATTAAGAAGTACCCGGTTTCGGGCATCCCGAAGATGTACTTGGATTCGGTGGAACCCCAGATAATGTCATCAACGTGCTTGTTATAACATAATCCAGATAGATGTGTTGCTGACCAAGCAACATACGACGGATTAACTGCAAGTACCCCACTGTGTTGCAACTCTACACCATTAAGATACCAATATGCCTGCCCCCCGATCATTTTCATTTCATATCTCCCAGTTCCTCCCCCTCCAGATCCCCCCGAAACGACAGCCCATAGCGTTCCCCCCCCAGAATCTAACAATGCCAATCCGGGATAGTTTGCCGCATCAGTACCCGTCGCCGCAGAATAATCCATTGCTAAAGGCGTTATTGATTTGATTCCGTTAAGTGCTCCACCAACACCACATAGTGCGGTTAATAGTTCGCTGTTACCCCCGGTAGTAGATTGAACCCACGAACACCCTCCACCAAGACAGGTAACATGTGCTGAAAAATCACTCGGATTCTGGAAGTCCAATGCCAATCCCTGCACACCAACAACCATCACCAGCAACGCAAGTATCAGGAGTAGTCGTTTCATATCAATCGCATCCTCCGAAGATAACCCTCATACGATTCCCCCTTATTCTTTTTCTTTCGCAGGGCATCTTTCGCAGGAAAAGTAATTTGTATTGTTGAATATTTCTTATCACTCATATCAAATCTATAGAAACCTATAGTATAAAAAAGGATAGGTGATTTATTTGCCGATATAATGTGCTGCTATAATGATAATATCAATCAGGAAAAAGAATCCCAGGAGAACAAGGGCATATTTGTTCAGTCCTTCGGATTCAATCTTCTCAATGGTCTGGGCAAGTGCCATAATGAAACCGAATGTCTGACTCTCTTCTCTGTCCCGATACATCATGGTAATGCGGGACCATGGAACCATCCACTCTCGTTTGATATTCTTTAATTCGTTTGCATATTCGGAATCGAATCTTCCATCATGCAGATACCTGCCGAATTTCAGGAATGTTCGGATTTGGTCGTCTGGGTTGTATTCGTTCCATCGTTCTGCAATATCTTCAATAATCTTTCTCTGGTAACTCCCGGGGTATGTCCACTTGTCGGGATCGAATACGAAATCGCAACGGACGGTTCCGATTGACGCGGTTGGTGCTTCTGTCCTGTCTTCTTCTGCCTCTTGTGCCTGTTTGAATGATTCGTTGAAGATTGCTTTGCTGCTGCGTTCAGTGATAAGATCGAAGTGCATATTCTCATCAAAGACGAGGGATGCCCCGATTTTGCGGATACTCGCCCAGAGGATTCCGTGATACGGTTTCAGTTTCCACCAGAAGAAGAAATACCACATCATCGTGACGATAATCGTAAGAAATACTATTCCTACAATTACCCATCCGTAACGGGGAACCCCAAACATCATCTTGTTCATGATTCCATTTAGGAATAATACCGGGGGTGCTGCCATTATTTCGCCACCGGGAACTGTACGAATATAATTGCGGTTGTCACAATACCCACCAGTAAACAGATGATGAGCAAGGCGTTCTTTGAAAAGAATCCCTGCTGTTCTTTATCAGAGTCCAGTAACCATTCCCGTGCATCGTCAACAAGCACACCGCCAAATTCAAGAGAGTCCTGCCCCTGCGGAGTGAACTGGTAAATCTTTGCAAGGTCATACAATTGATAAATGGGAATTGCAATTCCGTCTGGATACACTTTCTCAAGAAGTTTCAATCTCCTGCGAATGTCAGCGAATGTTGCGAGAAGATACGGGTCTCCGTTCTGGTCTTTGCGTTCCTGTTCTTTGAGTACTATATTCCCATCTTCTCCGATAATTGGCTGATTATTAATATCAACTCTGGGAACCATCTCCATTCCCCAGTCGGCATTGAAGATTCTCGGTATTTCGCATACTGCCATCTCTGCAATGAAATCTACGGTTCCGTCGAATCCATCACGGGTAATCATTACAGGTTTGCTCGCAGAGACACCAGTTGCCTTTTCAGAGTTGTGGAACCACATCTGCATCTTCTCCAGAGGATTTCCATAGGCGAGGATGTTTCCGTAATACCACATCGATTCTATAACGAAAGAACGATTCTTCCAGATTGAGAATACCTGTGTGGGAGAACCTTTTGCGGTGGCGGCATCGCCAACTTTCCCGAATCCAGAGATGGGTTTCATTATCAGCCAGACGTATATCATCCCGACTACCAGAATGAATGCCACGAACATCAGGACCATGATAATCCACATCCAGACCGGGAGTACCAGAGAAGTGCTATCCAGTATATCATTTACGAATACATCTGGTGATAGTGCCCCAACATCAACCATGTTACTTCTTCCCCGTCAATCCACCAACAAGTGAACCAAAGAATCCTTTTGGTTGGGAAGGTGGTGGTGTTCTCAAAGACTGCTCGAGTTGCTGGCGGGTAGTAACCCACATCTCACGTTCGTTCAGGTTCCCGTTGGCGGATACATCAAGACGGGATTTCTGGGAGACGAGTTCCATCATCAATCTTTCCTGGCGGGAATCAACAACCTTGCCGTTGAGTTCTCCAGTGTGTTGCATCTGAATCTTGCGGAACTTTCTCCAGTATGCTTTCTGTTCTGGTTTGTTAAGAGGGAGAAGGGAAAGGGTTTCTGCGAAGTTTGCTTCGGTGAGCCAGAGTTGGCCAGACTTGGCAACAGGACGTTTGATGGTGAGCATTCGGTCCATCGTTCTGTCATCCCAAGTCATATTTGGGCGAACCATGAACGGATTATATGGCATCATCTCCTGCGATTCTCTTCGCTCATCTGGCCTATCTATTCCAAGACTACTCTCTTCTGCACCACTTATCCTGTCAATGTCAGTCAAATCATCCAATGTCATAAAATCACCCATCCCACAATCCCGATAATAATCGCCAACAGTATCGCAAGCCCGATAATAATCGCCAACAGTATCGCAAGCCCGATAAAAATCCCAATCGAAGAAGACCGTTGAACCTCTTCTGGTGTGAGAACATTCCGTACACTATCGGGAATATACTTATCCTCAAGTTCCTTTCTCTTCCCTTCCCGTGCTTTAACCATATCCTTGTTCATGGCTTTGAACTTGTCAGCAAATGTTGGTTTGAATTTCATTGTCTCCCTCCTTCAATCTGTGCTGCCTGTGATTCAATACGTTTCGCTGCTGCCCGTGCTGCATTTGCGAAATCCGATTCTGATATATCCACCATCGAATATCTATAAACGATTGGTGTCATCAGGTTCATAATGAATGCAATCTTGTTTGTCGCATCCGTTAATCCGAGTGGATTCCCCGCCATTGCAGACGAGTAATCGGATGTTGCGGAATAGCAGATGTTACGGCAGTATTCGATAGTTTCAATATCTTCGATTAATCCCACCTGGTCGAGTCCGACATCATCGGCAACCTTCTCGTCAATCCTGATAACGAATTTGTCAAAGTATTTCTCAAGTTGCCGTATCTCCCCCTCACGTTTGGTATCGGCTGCTGGTAACGGGTGGGCGTTGTGGAGAATCATCGAAACTGCATTATGAAGTCTTGAACGGAACTTCTCAATGGCAGGTTGTCTTGGGTTCAGGTATGCCATTCTTATGTAAACTGTAACGTGAGTCAGGAATGTATTGAGATACTGGTTGCGAATGTGGACATCGCCTGTGATGAGATCGAGATAAATCGCAGATATGATTTTCTTAAGTTTCGGAGTTTCCATTAGAAATCTCCTGCCAGTTCTACTTTATATCTCGTAGTCTTGAGTTTCCGTGCAATCGCCGTTGAAGTCTTTTGTTTGTCTGGAATCTCTGGGTTGTTCCGTATTCTCTCAACACCCATCTTGAGGGTTTCAAATGCAGATGTGTTCTGGAAATTCTTGGAACCCCTTTCGGGTTTGTTATCAATGCCTTTTACTTTGTCAAGGACTTCTCGTATCTTCTCTGCTGCATCTTCAATGTAAACATCGGTGTTCTCACGACGGATTGCTTTTACGGCAGATTCGAGTTCGGGGCTTGGTCTTCCGATAACCCACTTGGTAATCCGTTTCCCGTGCCACGTCATGAACTTTTTATATTCTTTCGGTTTGCCTTTAAATTCCCCCTGTTCGAGATAGAAGAACTTAAAGAACGCCTGATTTCTCTTTGTGTCTTTGTAGAGCATCTGCGCCCGATAGTCTGCCATTCCACGTGCCTGAATATCAATGTGAGTCTGGAGAATGAAGTTTGCAACGATAACGCATTTGTAGATACGGCAGATTTGCAAAATGGAGTTCAGGGTTTTGTTAACGGGGGAGTTCCAGTTACGGGCACCCCATTGTGTTCCAGTATCATCAAGAAGGAATACGGCATTCTCGGTTTTCAATGCGCCTGAAGACAGGAGTTCAAGTGCACCCGTTTCAGTAACGGATTTGATATGGTCGAGATTGAAGAACTTCTCTGGCGATTCCCCCTTGCCTCGCTTCTTTGCAATCTCGGCACCGAGGTCTTCGCAGAATGCAACGGAGGCGGTTGTCTTGCCAGAACCCTTCCTCCCGGTGAATGATATGAACGCATCCGAATCTTCATACTTGTTAGTAACGCGGAGTGCAATCATGTGTGTCAGTGACGGGCAATGTGGATATGCCTTCACTGAAGAACCACTCATCATTTTGAAGTAACTCCAGGAACAAACGGTTCATCAATATTGATAATCTCATCCTGGTCTGGGATATCAATTGTCGAATCCCTGAATTGTTTTGTTGTGGCGGGACCAACGACATCCACGTTGATTAATTCAAATGCCTCGTAAATGAACTGCATTAATTCTGTTACAACTTCCATCCCTGCGAATGCGGCAACTTCGGATGAATCGAACTGGCTTATTTTTAGTTCTCTTGTTTTCTGTTCCCACTTCTGCATTGCAAGTTCCTGTGTCTTTCTGTCGGGGAGATGCCTGATGAGAAATCCAATCTGGAGATTGAAACGCTGCCTGTCGAACCCGCCATCTCCCATCCACGTTTGCGGGAGAAGAGAAATCTGATCCATGAAATGTTTTACTACAATGCCTTCCGGGGAGATTGTGCCTTCGGAAGAGTCAAAATGGTTATCTGCCATGGATAGATAAATGAAATTGCTTGTATAAAGAATATGTGTGTGAAAATGAAAAAAAGAATTATTTTCGTGGTTTTGTTGATTTCCCTGCTACTTTCATTGCAATTGCAACAGACTGGGCGTGGCTTCTTCCGTGTTCCATAAGTTCGTGGATGTTGCCACCAATGAACTTAACTCCTTTCTTGAGGGGCATTATTTTAATCCACTCAGGAGATTCCCCATTACTCCAATTGTTCCGATAGTTACTGCGCCAGCAACAACCATTTTCGATACATCCACCATTCCCCGGGTTACATCGTTGGAACCGCGAGAATTGTGGTGATTCATACAACCATAGGGATTACGGGCCTGTTTCCTTCGTGCCATGAAAAGTAGATTGTATTGGAAGTTTATCTACCTTTGGGCGGGGCAGTTCACAAAAGTTCCCTTCCCCAGGTTTGCCAAGTGGGGGCTTGTGGGGGCGGCGGGAGTTTCTTCTTGGGACGAGTGGTTTTGACTTTGATATTCTGGTTCAGGATAAGAATATGCTCCTGCTCTGTTCCGCATCCGCCGCCTTTCTTCCCTGCGGAATATGCCTTGGGATTTTTCTGTAAATGGTCTGCTGCAATCTTTCTTGCTGTTCTTGGACCCGCCCACGGGTGTTCCACCTGTTCTACTTGTGTACCAACCTTGAGATCGGATTTATCAATTTGGTGAATTGCCATGTGACAGAATAGGTTATGCAAAATATTAAATTGTTTGCATGACAAGATACGCATATATGGTTGTAAAACACGCAGTCAGGGTCAAAACATATATCCGTCCCGTCCCGGTAAGATACCAGCACCACAAACAGGACAGACCAAGAAATTATCGTGGGAAGAATTATTAAATTCTTTTCAGGATTTCCACATTCCCCATATACGTTTTTACTGTTATAGTATTCTTTTTCAACCATTCGAGAGATTTCCCAGACGGGTCTGCTGCTGAGATATCCGGGGTAACAATATACCATTCTGCTGATATGTTTTCAAGTTCTTCGACTGTCATGGTTCCAGCAAGTGTTGTCCCGTCTTTCTCTGCCGAGTAATAATATTCAACGGGATATTCGATATATTTGGGAACAATGACAATGGTATCTCCCGTAGATGTAAGTTCTGATAAATCGGATGTGATAACTCTCCAGTCTTCCCGACTCTCCTGTGTGTAGTATGGCAATAATGTTGGGATACTCATCAGGATAAAGAATACCGCAATGAGAAGTGTAATGTTCTCGGAGTTGCATTTGAAGAACTTCGCAACATACTGGTAACTTACAGCAACTCCGAGATACAGGAATATTGATAAGAAAATCAGATATCTCGGGAGCATCGGGAACAGGACACTCACATTGATACTGAACAGGAAAACCAATAAGAGAATTGACGGAAGGAAGAGTTTATGATTCTTTAATGTAAAAATCCCGATGGTGAATAGGATGAGAATTGCGAGAAGGACAATTTCGGAGAACCACGATAGTTGTAATAATGTCTGGATTGCAAGCGGGATTCCGATTATCCCGTATGTTGGAGAAGATGCGGTTCTCTTTGCAAAGAGTGTTCCCATCATTGAGAATATCGGAAGGCATAGGAAGAACCAGATAGCAACAGATTTCATAAACGGAATTGCATTTCTGATTACTCCTTTCTCACTCTTTGCAGTTCCAAGATAATATATTGCATAAACGAAAAATGCTCCCATTGCTACGAATGCATAGAAATGTGTCCAGACTGCAACTGCACCGAAGAATGCAAACAGAATCCAATCTTCTTTTAAATTGTCTTCCAATGCACGAATGAACACATAGGTTGCCAATGCTATCAAGAGAAGGAGTAACGAGTATGCCCGTGCCTCCTGAGAATACCAAATCAGGAATGGGGATACTGCACACATCACCGACATGATAAACCCAGTATTCTCGTCTTTGAACTCTTTACCGATATAATAGAAGACGGGGATTGCAAGTGTTCCGAAGATTGCAGGAAGGATACGGAGAACGATTTCGCTGTTCCCGAACACCAGCATGAAATGTTCAAGTATGTAAAACAGTGGCGGATTAAATTCCCCTGCTGCTGTGCTCTGCCAGATCTGAACGATACTCACTCTCGATAATACGTTTGTTGCCGCTTCATCGAGCCACAGGGAATTGAAACCAAGATTATAAAGTCTAAGTATCAATCCCAGTACTGTAACCGACAGGAGCAGGTATAGACTGCGTTTATCAACATTCATGTAGTCACCACTTCCTATAAACGATTGGTGTCAGCAGGTGCACCACTTTCTTGAATCTCTCGTCGTACTTGAAGTACAATATAATTGCTCCAATATCAAGAGTAATGCACCAGAACAAATCTGCAATAATGGCAGTTCCCTGCATTCCCATTAACAGGAAGAATATCAGGATTGCATTCCCGAGTCCCATCATTCCCCAACCTACGGTGCCCGTAGATTCGAGTATTTTCTTTTTTACAACTACTGGTTCCATTATTTCCCCCACGTAATACTCCTGTTCAGCAGGTAATTCCAAATGAATGCAACGAATATTCCTATAAGATTCGCAACGAGATAGTGCATTCCGAAATATGCAAGTATCAGCATTATCCCGACTGATATGAACAATCCTAACAGGGATACTATGTTGAACATTACAAATCTGTTAATGGTGGAATCTTCGTTTCGTTTCAACTGTTTGAATGTCCAGAGTTCGTTGAATATGAAATTTGTAAGTATTGCGGATTCGGTTGCGATAGTTCCCGCAATTGAAAGTGCAATGCCAGATGATACGAGTGCCCAGAGTGCCGATGTATTGACAAGGATTCCAGATGCACCGACAACCATAAATGTAAGAACCATCTCAATCTCTTTTCGTGCAGGACTTGTCTTATGAAGAATTGTGTACTTGAAAATCCCGAACATCTGTCTGCAAAACTCTATGATAGTTTTGAACCGAAGTTTACTGACTCCCTTATTACGAACCTTGAAAATGTAGGGGATTTCCGTAACGGTTTCGTATCTGCCCTTTCCGAGGATCTCTGTGAGTATTTTATACCCGCTCGGGTTAATATCGGGAGTAAGCACAGACCTGTTTATAGCAAAAAACCCGCTAACAGGGTCCGTTATTTCAGGGAATGTGAGTTTTGCTATCATGGTGGCCCCGTTGGAAATTGCCCTGCGATTGTTTCCCCACCCGTCTTCAATCCCACCCCCGGGCATATACCGTGAACCAATTACAATGTCGGTTCCGTATTTGATTACGTGATATAAAACTGGGATTACTTCTACCGGGTGCTGCCCGTCTGCATCAGTGACTATGAGAATGTTTGATTTGGCTTGGGCGAATCCCGCCATAACAGATTGAGAAAGCCCCGGATCTTTTTGACGCACGAACAGGGAAACATTGTCATGAATTGCAGAAATGTCTTTTACTATGTCAATTGTTCCGTCAGTTGAATTATCATCAACAACAATGATTTCTGCATTCAGGTGAAGGTCGAACAGGTAAGTCCAGATTTGGGTAATGGTAGTTCTGATTGATTGTGATTCATTGAGTGTTGGCAGAACGATTGAGAAATCATACACCTGGAATCAACCCGCAGTAACCTTTGGTATATTCCGCTTTCTTTGCATCGGGGCATGTATCCACATCACACCCTGACATATCAACCCGAGGGCATATGGGTGACATTTTGCAATAATATGTTGCGGGTTCCCATGCTCTGCACTTGCCTTCAAAACAGTTGATTACGATTAGTTTGGTCTTGTGGTTGGTTTCGGTATATGTTCTCCAATTATCCTGGCCATGGTGTTGCTCTGTGATTAGAACTGGGCGGGACATGAAGGGGCAAATCATATGTTTCTCCTGCTATAATTCCAATCGTGTATGTGTGACAGGATATATGCGATTATCGCAAGTAAGATTCCTATTGGGAGAACCGCGAGAACCAGCGATGCGAAGTTGTTAAAGAATATTGTATATTCGTTCATGATTCTCCTCCAATTTATTATACAGATACGTTTTCCCAATCCCATACTTCTTACATACCTTTGTCTTTGGAATACCGGATGCTATGTCTGCTCTAATGGCATCCATATCAACCCGTTTCTTTGGTCTGCCAAATCGAACACCATTCTTTATTGCCGCATCAATCCCCAGCCGTGTTCGCTCGTTGATTACAATTCTTTCATACTCTGCAAATGCACCAACAATCTGATACATGAGTTTTCCCATTGGAATTGTTGTATCCATATTATCGGAAATTGAAATGAACTGAATATGGTTCTTTCCCAAGTCATCAAGAATGTCTATCAGGTTCTTCAGGTTCCTCCCAATCCTATCAATCTTGAATACGACAATCGCATCTGCATCAAATGTTTTCTTATGCAATGCTTCCATCATATCGCGGAACCCATCGCGGTTGATATCTTTACCAGATGCCTTGTCCGTGTAAATTTTTATAAGTTCAAAGTTCCTGTAATCACAGAACTTTTTGATTTCTGCAATTTGTATTTCGAGTTCCTGGTCCTTGCTCGAAACCCTTGCATATCCTATTACTCGCATACCAATTAATAGACCGTAATAGAACTTAAACATATCTATATGGATTTTAAAAACAACAATAGGTGGTTGTTCGGAATAGTCCACTTTAAAGGACACTCATAAAATTACATTTCCCAAAAACCTGCGTTCACCAAACCACTTCCTTTGCCAAATCTCAGCTCGCTTGATACAATTCCATGCAGCAACTAAAACAAAAAAGAGTTTTTTGAACCTGGTGTATTCCAAACTGTATGAAGCAGTTGGTATGAACCACCTGGAATCACAAACCAGGTTCCTTGCTGAACGGAGTTCGAGAGATGCCGAATATCGTGTTCGAGAGATACGGAGTTTAACGGATGTCGTGTTCGTTGGATGTCTTGGTAGAGTTCATGGCTTGTCTGTGCCCCTGGAAAATCGACAAAACCAGAGACAGTAGATATTATGCAAAATGTTGTATTTATAGATATGCAAATGTATGCAAAATTGAATGGATTATGCAAAAGAAGGCGGGATATGCAAAATTAGAAAATGAACCTGGAAAAAGAACCTGGAAAAATTCAAAAATAAAATCCGGGAAAAATCCTGGA
>Ga0315297_10003093_pt1 | contig 10659 bp, 16 predicted proteins | sample YL17G15_0_MG_FD_203628 | JGI IMG/M metagenome (GOLD analysis project Ga0315297, IMG submission 203628) | Sediment microbial communities from Yellowstone Lake, YNP, Wyoming, USA - YL17G15_0 | ecosystem: Environmental > Aquatic > Freshwater > Lake > Sediment | place: USA: Wyoming | collected...
CCTCATCACGGACAATTCGGGTAAGATATTGAAGATACCGGGCACCAAGAACCAGGCCAGGTACAATCTACCTGTGGGTGCGCATATGTTCATCAAGGAAGGCAGTGAGGTCTTCGCGGGCGATGTGCTGGTGAAGATCCCCAGGGAGACCACCAAGACCAAGGATATCACGGGTGGTCTGCCGCGCGTGGTTGAGCTCTTTGAGGCGAGACGCCCCAAAGAGTGTGCAGTGGTCACCGAGATCGACGGCGAGGTCTCTTACGGCAAGGACACCAAGGGAAAACGCAAGGTGACCGTCACCCCTGAACTCGGAGCGCCCAAGGACTATATGATCCCCAAGAGCAAGCACATCTCCGTCCATGAAGGTGACTTTGTCAGGGCCGGTGAGCCGCTTATGGACGGCGCCGTAGACCCGCACGATATCCTGCGCATAAGGGGCGAGAAAGACCTTGCCAAGTACCTGGTGAACGAGGTCCAGGAGGTCTACAGACTCCAGGGCGTGCGTATCAACGATAAGCACATCGAGGTCATTGTGCGCCAGATGCTTAAGCGCGTAAAGATAAAGGACCCGGGCGACTCCGAAACCATCGAAGGAGAATATGTAGACAAGTTCCTCTTCGAAGCGGAGAACCAGCGTGTGGTTGGTCAGGGACAAACGCCTGCCATCGCGGAGCCTTTCCTTCTTGGCATCACCAAGGCGTCGCTCAACACCGAGAGCTTCCTCTCGGCAGCCTCCTTCCAGGAAACCACACGTGTGCTGACAGAGGCCAGCGTGCAGGGCAAGGTGGACCATCTGGTGGGGTTGAAGGAAAATGTTCTCATGGGCCGCCTCGTTCCAGCAGGCACCGGATTCCCTATTTACCGCAAGGTAGATATCGAGCTTGGAGACGAGGACGTCTTTGGAGATGATTTAGTATAGAAAGTCCTTGACAGATAGAGGCCTGGATTGTTAGAAGACTGCGGCTATCTGAGCACGGATTAAGAAAATTTTATTATTTTCTATTGATGAAATAAAAAGGATAAAAGCAATGCCCACACTGAATCAGCTTGTGAGGAAAGGCAGAAAGACCATCGAGAAGAGGCAGAAGACGAGGGCCCTTCAGGCATGCCCCCAGAAGAGGGGCGTATGCGTGAGGGTGTACACCACGACGCCGAAGAAGCCCAACTCGGCCCTGAGGAAGGTTGCCCGTGTGCGCCTTACCAATGGCTATGAAGTGACCTCGTACATCCCAGGTGAGGGACATAACCTGCAAGAACACTCGGTGGTGCTGATCAGGGGCGGTCGTGTCAAGGACCTTCCCGGTGTTCGCTATCACATTGTCCGTGGCGTAATGGACTCCGAAGGCGTATCCGAACGCCGTAAGGGCCGGTCCAAATACGGCACGAAGAGACCGAAGTAGAGGAATTGCCATGCCGAGGAAAAAAAGAGGAAGTCTTAAGAGAGACATCGCACCGGACCCAAAGTTCGGCGATCTGAACGTAGCCAAATTCATCAACTGCCTCATGTGGGACGGAAAGAAGTCCGTGAGCGAGATAGTCTTCTACGAGACTCTCGAGATACTTGCCGCCAGAACCAAGGAAGACGCACTGATGGTCTTTAATAAGGGTTTTGACAATATAAAGCCCTCCCTTGAGGTCCGGTCCCGCAGGATCGGCGGCGCCACCTACCAGGTACCGCAAGAGGTGAGGCCCGACAGGAGAGACATGCTGGCACGCCGCTGGATCATCAACGCAGCCCGCGATCGCTCGGAGCACACCATGAGCGAACGCCTGGCCGCCGAGATCTTAGATGCGTACAACAACAGGGGAACTTCCATTAAGAAGAAAGAAGACACGCACAAGATGGCGGAGGCCAACAAGGCGTTTGCTCATTATCGCTGGTAAGGATTATAACGGTGAAAAGATCTGTTCCGATAGAGAGACTCAGGAACATCGGTATCATGGCCCATATCGATGCGGGCAAGACTACGACTACCGAGCGTATCCTCTTCTATACGGGGCGGAGCTACAAGATCGGCGAGGTGCATGACGGCCAGGCCACCATGGACTGGATGGAGCAGGAGAAGGAACGCGGCATAACCATCACGTCTGCCGCCACCACCTGTTTCTGGAAAGATCATATCATCAACATCATCGATACGCCTGGCCATGTTGACTTCACCATTGAAGTAGAACGGTCTTTAAGGGTTCTTGACGGTGCTGTCGCAGTATTCTGCGCCGTAGGAGGCGTTGAACCTCAGTCCGAGACGGTATGGAGGCAGGCTGAGCGCTATAAGGTGCCCAGGCTGGCCTTTGTTAACAAGATGGACCGCGTAGGCGCAGATTTCCTGAAGGTGGTAGGCCAGATCAAGGACAAGCTTGGCGCCAAACCCATTGCGCTGCAGCTTCCCATGGGCCAGGAAGAGAACTTTACCGGTGTAGTTGACCTGGTAGAGATGAAGGCTGTCACCTTTGATGAATCCAGCAAGGGTGCAAGCTATAACTTCGTTGAGATACCTTTCGAACACAAAGACATTGCCGAAGAGTACCGCGAGCGGCTCATCGAATCGCTGTGCGACGTGGATGATGCCATTATGGAGGCATACCTGGCCGGCAAACAGCTCGGGAATGACGCCATCAAGACCGCTATTAAGAAGGGCACCTTGCTGGGTCTGGTCACGCCGGTGCTGTGCGGGTCAGCTTTCAAGAACAAGGGCGTGCAGCCCATGCTGGATGCGGTTGTTGACTACCTGCCTTCACCTGTCGAGGTCGGGGCCATCAAGGGCAAGACCGTAACCGGTGAGGAAACGAGCCGCAATCCCAGAGATGACGAACCCTTCGCTGCCTTAGCGTTCAAGGTGATGAACGACCCTTACGTAGGTCAGCTCACCTTTATCCGTGTATACTCAGGTGTCCTCAATAGCGGTGATACCCTCTACAACTGCTCTACCACCAAGAAAGAGCGTATCGGCAGGCTCGTGCGGATGTATGCAGATAAGCGCGAGGAGATAAAGACTCTCTGTGCGGGTGAGATCGCTGCAGTCCTCGGTCTTAAAAACACCATCACGGGCCATAGCCTGTGCGATCCGGACAAGCCCATAATCCTGGAGTCCATGGATTTCCCCGAGCCGGTTATTTCTATTGCCATAGAGCCCAAGAGCAAAACGGACCAGGAACGCTTAGGGTTTGCCATGTCCAGGCTTGCAATGGAGGACCCGTCCTTCAGGGTGCAGTCCAACCATGAGACAGGTGACACGCTCATCTCCGGCATGGGCGAGCTCCATCTTGAGATCATTGTGGACAGGCTGAGACGGGAATTCAGCGTGGAGGCCAATGTCGGCAAGCCACAGGTGGCATACCGCGAGACCATCAGCAAGACTGTCTCCGAAACCGTAAAATACGTCAAACAGACCGGCGGCCATGGCCAGTACGCACACGTGGTTATCTCCGTAGAGCCGTTAGAGCCGGCATCCGGTTTTGAGTTTGTGAATAAGATCGTAGGTGGCGTGATACCACGGGAATACATCCCTGCAGTAAAGAAGGGGATTGAAGAGTCCCTCCATATCGGTCCCATTGCAGGCTACCCTTTGCAGGATATGCGGGTGTCCCTTCTAGATGGGTCGTTCCACGAGGTGGATTCCTCCGAGCTTGCCTTCAAGATCGCAGGCTCCATGGCACTCAAGAACGCAGTGAAAAAGGCAGGCCCCATCATGCTCGAACCCATTATGGACGTTGAGTCGGTCTGCCCGGTGGATTATGTCGGAGACGTGATCAGTGACCTCTCTTCAAGGAGGGGCAAGGTGCTCGGGATGGACACCCGCTCTGATGTCAGGGTGGTAGCTGCCCAGGTCCCGCTGGCAGAGATGTTCGGTTACGCAACATCCATACGCTCACTCACCCAGGGCCGCGCGACCTTCACCATGCAGGTATCCCATTATGAGCCGGTGCCGAGCAGCATCTCCGAGACCTTAAAAGTTTCCAAAGGAGGACAGCTGTATGGCTAAGGAGTTATTCAAGAGGACGAAGCCGCATGTGAATGTGGGTACGATTGGTCATATAGATCATGGGAAGACGACGTTAACGGCGGCGATCACGAAGCATTTGGCGAAGAAGGGGTTATCTGAGTATGTATCGTATGACATGATAGACAAGGCGCCGGAGGAGAAGGCGCGTGGGATCACGATCAACACGGCCCACGTGGAGTATCAGACGGCGAATCGTCACTATGCGCACATTGATTGTCCTGGACATGCGGACTATATCAAGAACATGATCACGGGAGCGGCGCAGATGGACGGTGCGATCCTGGTGGTAGCGGCGTCTGATGGTCCGATGCCGCAGACACGTGAGCACATTTTGTTGGCCAAGCAGGTGAACGTGCCGGCGATGGTGGTGTTCATGAACAAGGTGGACCAGGTGGACGACCCTGAGCTGTTGGAGCTGGTGGAGCTGGAGCTGAGAGAGCTGCTGAGCGCCTATGATTTTCCTGGGGATGAGATACCGATCATCCGTGGCAGCGCAACGAAGGCGTTGGAGAGTGAAGATCCTGACAGTGCAGAGGCCAAGTGCGTATTTGAGTTGATGGATGCAGTGGACGCCTACATACCTGAGCCTATCCGCGACATAGACAAGCCGTTTTTGATGCCGGTTGAAGACATATTCACGATCAGCGGACGCGGCACGGTAGTGACGGGTCGTGTGGAGCGGGGGATAGTGAGGATAGGTGACGAGGTAGAGATCATTGGGATACGGCCTACGATCAAGACGGTGTGCACCGGGGTGGAGATGTTCCGGAAGACATTGGATGAGGGTAGGGCGGGAGACAATGTAGGGGTGCTTATTCGAGGGACGAAGCGTGAGGAGGTAGAGCGCGGGCAGGTAGTAGCGAAGCCTGGGTCGATCTTGCCGCACGTGCATTTCAGTTCCGAGGTATACGTATTAAAGAAGGAAGAGGGCGGGAGGCACACGCCGTTTTTCACGGGGTATCGGCCGCAGTTTTATTTTAGGACCACGGACGTGACCGGGGATATCAAGTTGCCCGATGGGGTGGAGATGGTGATGCCCGGGGACAACGTGACGATGGAAGTGACGCTGATAGCGCCGATAGCGATGGAAGAGGGATTGCGGTTTGCCATTCGAGAGGGTGGCAGGACTGTAGCATCGGGCGTCATCGTTAAGGTCATCGCAGATTAATAAAGAGCTTACTCAGAAGAAAACAGGAGTATAAAAAGCATGGAGACCCAACGGATTCGCATACGACTGAAAGGATATGACCACAAGCTTATTGACCAGTCCGTTCAGGAGATTGTTGATGCAGCCAGAAGGACAGGGGCCCACGTGGCCGGTCCGATCCCTTTACCCACAAAGATCGAGAAGTATTGTGTCCTTAGGTCTCCTCACGTTGACAAGAAATCAAGAGACCAGTTTGAGATTCGAACCTTTAAGCGTCTCCTGGACATCCTTGACCCCACCCAGCAGACCGTAGACTCTTTGATGAAACTGGATCTCTCGGCCGGGGTGGATGTAGAGATCAAGCTCTAAAGTTTTGTGGAGACAGCCATGATCAAGGGTATAATCGGAAAAAAGCTTGGCATGACCCAGGTGTTCAATGAGAACGGGGATGTAGTGCCGGTGACGCTCATTCAGGTGGGGCCATGCTATATTGTCCAGAAGAAGTTCAAGGACAGAGACGGCTACGATGCGTTGCAAATTGGATTTGGTCAGAAGAAGGAATCGCGCGTCAGTAAGCCGGATAAAGGCCATCAGGAAAAGGCCGGCAAGGGTTATTTCTATAACCTGCGCGAAGTACCTTGCGATGATGTGAGTGCTGTAGAAGAAGGCCAGGAGATAAAGGCGAGCGAAGTCTTTGCCAAGGGTGAGAAGATCAAGATCACCGGTATCTCCAAGGGCAAGGGCTTTGCCAACGTTATTCGCAGGCACGGTTTCGGCGGTCTGCCGGGAAGCCATGGCTCGCTCATCCTGAACGAAACAGGTTCCATCGGCACCAACACCTCGCCGGGCAAGGTTGTTAAGAACAAGAAGATGCCCGGCCATATGGGTTGCAGACAAGTCACGGTTAAGGGCTTGAGAGTAATCGAAATCTTGGAAGATAAGAACATGATCGCTATCCGTGGGGCAGTCCCGGGTAGCAAGGGACAGCTCGTTATATTGAGGAAGCAAGAGGGTTAAGCCATGCCGGTTGTTGATGTGTTCAACATTGCAGGTGAAAAGGTTCGAGAGATAGAGCTCGATGATTACGTGTTCGGGTGTGAGGTGAAACCTCACCTTATCCATGATGTAGTCGTCTGGCAGAGGGCCAACAAAAGGGCAGGTACAGCCCAGACCAAGACAAGGGCCGAGGTCAGTGGCGGCGGGAAGAAACCATGGCGCCAGAAGGGCACAGGACGTGCGCGGGCCGGCACCAACCGCTCCCCCATATGGAGACACGGCGGCGTGACCTTTGGACCGAACAACAGAAATTATGTCATAAGCCTGCCCAAGAAGGTCAGGAAACAGGCCCTGTGCTCGGCTCTGAGCATGAAGACCAGCGAGAACATGCTTAAGGTCGTGGACGCCATGGATTTAACCGAGCCCAAGACCAAGCAGTACGCAAAGGCCCTTGGCTCTTTAGGTATGGAGAATTCGCTCGTGATTATTGGCGATGCCGCCTCCAATGTGGCGCTCGCTTCAAGGAACCATGCCAAGAGCAAACTTCTAGATGTGAAAGGCCTGAATGTCTATGACATCCTTAAATACAAAGGCCTTCTCATTGACGTCAAGGCTGTTGAGCTTATTCAAGAGAGGCTGAAGCCATGAAGACCGCAAGCAGCATACTGAAGCGGCCCCTCGTTACGGAAAAAGGGACCATGCTCCGAGAGAAGGGCAACAAGGTGATCTTCTCCGTGACCCCGGACGCCAACAAGATAGAGATCAAACAGGCTGTGGAAGAGATGTTTGGTGTGCACGTCGAAGACGTGAAGACCATGAATTTTAAGGGCAAGATCAAGCGTTGGGGACAACGTACCTACCAGCGCTCCGACTGGAAGAAGGCGATTGTCACGCTGAAAAAAGGCGAAGCAATCGACTTTATTGAAGGGGTATAACCGATGAGCATACGCGGCTTCAAACCAACATCGGCCGGCAGGCGGTCCATGACGGTCTCCACCTTCGAGGAGATAACGAAGGCGTCACCCGAGAAAGCGCTGACGTTCCGTCTCAAGAAGAACAGCGGTCGGAACAACCTGGGCCGTATCACGGTGCGACATCAGGGCGGCGGCAGCACAAGGCTCTACCGTATCGTTGATTTCAGGCGAGACAAGGAAGGCGTGCCCGGCAAGATCATGACCATTGAGTACGATCCCAACCGTACCGCGCGGATCTCGCTTGTGCAGTATGCTGACGGAGAGAAGCGTTATATGCTCTGGCCGGAAGGACTGACTGTGGGCAGCATGGTCCTTGCCTCGGAAGAAGCTGAGATCAGGACGGGAAATGTCCTGAGCCTGAAGGCCATGCCTCTTGGCACCTTCGTTCATAATGTTGAATGCAAGATCGGTAAGGGCGGACAGCTTATTCGCTCTGCCGGCACATACGGTCAGGTGCTTGCAAAAGAAGGCACATACGTTCAGATCAAGATGCCCTCTGGCGAAGTACGCAAGGTCTTGGCCGAGTGCAAGGCCACCATCGGACAGGTCGGCAACGTAAGCCACCAGAATATCACCATTGGTAAAGCGGGCAGGAAACGCTGGCTCGGCATCAGGCCAACAGTGCGCGGCGTTGCCATGAACCCGGTTGATCATCCGCACGGAGGCGGCGAAGGCAGGGTTAAGGGCAATCATCCCGTCACGCCATGGGGCGTTTCCACTAAGGGTCACAAGACCAGGAACCGCACAAAGGACTCCAATAAGTATATAGTAAAGAGGAGGAAGTAAACCGTGGCACGCTCACTGAAAAAAGGGCCTTTTATTGATGACCACCTGCTGAAAAAGGTTCTCCAGGCCCAGGAGTCAGGTAGTCGTAAGGTTATCAAGACCTGGTCGAGGCGCTCGGTCATCCTCCCTGAGTCTGTAGGGCTTACCTTTGCCGTGCACAACGGCAAGAAGTTTGTCCCTGTGTACTGCACTGAGGAGATGGTGGGGCACAAGCTTGGGGAATTCTCTCCGACACGAACCTTCTTCGGCCATGCAGGCGACAGAAAGTCATCGAGGAAGGGGTAGGCCATGGAGTCTAAGGCACTATTAAAACATTCCAGGGTTTCGCCTCAGAAGACGAGGCTCCTGGCTGACCAGGTAAGAAGTAAGCGGATTGCCGAAGCGTTACGCATGCTTAATCTGCTCGGCACCAAGCGCGCCCGTATCATTGCCAAGGTCCTGAACTCGGCCGTGGCCAATGCCATGAATACGGGTATGATGGATGTGGATAATCTCTATGTGAAATCCATCCAGATTGATGGAGGCCCGACTATGAAGAGGTTTCGCCCACGCGCACAAGGCAAGGCAAACCGCATCATCAAGAGGACTTCTCACATAGCCGTGGTTCTTGAAGAGCTTTAGGAAAGGGGTCGATAAGTGGGACAGAAGATTCATCCGTACGGATTTCGGCTTGGGGTTACCAAGGACTGGAAGGCCAAGTGGTATGCTGAGAAAAACTTTGGCATTCTCTTCGTTGAAGATCGCAAGATCCGCAATTTTATTCATAAGAACTTAAGCCATGCAGGGATCTCGAATATCATTATCGAGCGGGCCGCCAACAAGGTGAAGCTTGTCATCTTTACCGGCAGGCCTGGTCTTGTGATCGGCAGGAAGGGTCAGGGCGCAGAGACGATAAAGAACGACCTTGCCAAGTTCGTGAACAAAGAGATCATGCTGGAAATCAAGGAAGTCAGACGTCCCGAGACCGATGCCCAGATCGTTTCAGAAGGCATTGCGAGCCAGCTTGAGCGCCGCGTCGCATTCCGTCGCGCCATGAAGAGGGCAGTGACCCAGGCGATGAGGATGGGTGCTCAGGGCATCAAGGTTGCTTGTTCGGGAAGGCTTGGAGGGGCTGAGATCGCGCGCAGGGAGTGGTACCGCGAAGGCCGGGTGCCTTTGCATACACTTCGCAGCGACGTTGACTACGGCTTCAAGGAAGCATTCACTATGTATGGGGTCATCGGTGTGAAGGTGTGGGTATACCACGGTGACATCATGAAGAAAACCGAACAGGCAAGCGCTTAAGGGAGATCTTGGCCATGTTGATGCCAAACAAGGTAAAACATAGAAAACAGATGCGGGGACGCATGAAGGGCAGCCCGGAGCGTGGCTCAAGGGTGGCCTTTGGGACATATGGACTACAGACATTGGAGCCCCACTGGATTACCGCAAGACAGATAGAAGCGGCACGCGTCGCTATCACGCGCTTTATTAAAAGAGGCGGCAAGGTATGGATAAGGCTATTCCCTGATAAGCCCATTACTAAAAAGCCCGCTGAGACGCGTATGGGAAAGGGTAAAGGTGCCCCGGAGGAGTGGGTTGCACCGGTAAGACCCGGCAGGATACTCTTCGAGATCGACGGAGTTACCCTGGAACAGGCCAAGGAGGCCTTCCGCCTTGCATCCCACAAGCTGCCCGTGAAGACCAGGTTTGTTGCACGTGAGGGAGCAGTCATATGAAGGTAAAGGAAATACGCGCCAAGACAGCCGGCGAGGTCTCCCAGATCAAGACGAAACTCGAACGCGAACTGATGGACACACGCTTTAAGAAGGCCATGGGCCAGCTCAAGGACAAGACCCTTATTGGCAAGCTGCGTCGTGATATTGCGAGGATCAATACGATCACCCGGGAGAAACACTAATGGTAGAAAAATCAAGAAAGCTGGAGTTGCAAGGAGTGGTAACGAGCGACAAGATGGACAAGACCGCTGTCGTGACCGTTGAACGGCTTGAGAAGCACCCCGTCTTTGAAAAGTATATTCGCAGGCGCGCCAGGTTCAAGGCTCATGATGAACGCAATGAGTGCAAACCCGGTGATAAGGTTCTTATCCGTGAGTGCAGGCCCATCAGCAAAGACAAGAGCTTCAGGATTGTGAAGATCCTCGAGAGACAGGAATAGAGATAAGGTTTTAGTGGCGGAGGCTACCCATGGTCCAACAGCAGACAAGGCTTAAGGTTGCGGATAATTCAGGCGCGAAAGAGATTATGTGCATTAAGGTCTTAGGCGGAACCAGGCGCAGATATGCCTATTTAGGCGATGTGATCGTCGCGAGTGTAAAAGAGGCAATTCCCCGTTCCAAGGTTAAGAAGGGCGAAGTGGTTAAGGCAGTGGTCGTAAGGACCAAGAAGACACAGAAACGCTCTGATGGGACGAGCATCAGGTTCGATGAGAACTCGGCCGTCATCCTCTCCACCCAGAACGAGCCCATCGGCACACGCATATTTGGACCCGTTGCACGCGAGCTCAGGGCCAAGAATTTTATGAAGATAGTCTCGTTGGCACCAGAAGTGCTCTAATGAGGAGTTGACAGATGGCAGTGGTAAGGTACGAGACAGGCAGGATAAAAAAGGGCGACACGGTAGTGGTCCTTGCCGGCAAGAACAAGGGTAAGCAGGGGCAGGTAATGCGTCTCATCCACAAGAAGGATAAGCTTCTTGTAGAGCGGGTGAATATCATCAAGAAGCACACCAAGCCCACGCAGACCTCGCAAGGC
>Ga0315297_10003095_pt1 | contig 10657 bp, 11 predicted proteins | sample YL17G15_0_MG_FD_203628 | JGI IMG/M metagenome (GOLD analysis project Ga0315297, IMG submission 203628) | Sediment microbial communities from Yellowstone Lake, YNP, Wyoming, USA - YL17G15_0 | ecosystem: Environmental > Aquatic > Freshwater > Lake > Sediment | place: USA: Wyoming | collected...
CACGCCGTCTTCGAGCACTTCGAACTGCCCTTTGGACAGATCGGCGACAAACTGGCCCCGCCCGTCCCGCACGATCACGTCGGTCGTGACCAGGTCCACCGCCGTATAGTAGATGGGCTTCTGCACAGTGTCGGCGGCCGGCTTCGCCGGCGGCGGGCTCTGTTGGCCTGGGGGCGGCGGGCTCTGCGCCATCAGGACGGCGCTGGTCAGGAGCATGCCCACACACGCCGCATATCGGGACCATACGGACTTCATGGCAAATCCTTCAGGGCTTGGAATTCTTCAGCTTCCATTCTACCGCAGACGCACCTCTGCCCGGCAGGTATGCCCGGACCGACGACCTGACAGAGCTTCAGACGTCGAACCGGCGAGGTTGGCCGCTATCTGCCCTTCCGAACGGCCTTGCTGGCGGACTTGCGCTTGCGCGTTGCGGCTGAGGTGGGTTTCGCCTTCGGCCGGACTTTCGCCGTCGTCTTCGATCGGACCCTGGCCTTGACAGGCCGAGCCTTCGCCGCCTTGCGGCCAGCGCCCTTCTTGCGAGGCGCCGCGGCCGCGGCGGCCGCCCTCGCGGCCGAGAGCTTGGCTTCAATCGGCGACTTGAACACCTGTGTAAACCGGATCTGATCCCCGATCAGATGGAAGGTCCAGATCTCGGTGACGCCAATCCTGTTGTCGCGGCACAGGCGCTTGGCGATTTCCGCCGATCCGGCCGGCACGTAGAGCGCGAATTGGGTCGGCAGGCGGCCGAAAATGGCCCATTGGGCCATGGCCTCGAGGGCGTTCACCGACTCGCCGGTCTCGACCTCCACCACGCCCGCCAGTTTCTTGCTGCGGCCGGTGGGCATCAACACCAGATCCGGATAGATCGTCGATGGCCCCGTTCCGACTGGCGCGGTGGTCTCGTTGCCCGGGTTCAGCCCGACGTTGAAACGACGACGGTAACGCGGCTGAAGCAGCCGGATAATCCGATCGTGTTCCAGTTGTTCCCGCACCGGACGGACGAGAATCGGACTCACAGAGTCCTCCAGTTCGGCCGAATCACGACTTCACCAGCGAAGCACCCGAGTCTAGCACGGAATCCTTACGAACTTGAGGCCTTGCTGGCCTGTTTCGCCCGTTGTGTGCGCGACCGGAGCTGAGCGGGTGTGCAATTTCGTGCAAGGCCTGCGGATCGCTGCGGCACACGCCGATACAGCCACTGTGACAAATACGGCAACCGCGCACCCCGCCGCCAACGTCACACAGGGTCCGCTCCCTCACGTTGTGCTCGTCGAGGATCACGTGCGCGCGGCCCGCGGACTCGAGGAACTGCTCAAGCTCGAGGGATTCCGGGTCACGCTCGCGCTGGATGGCCCAAGCGGCATCAGGGCCGCAGCAGGCGGCGTGGTTGATGCGTTCGTCCTCGACGTCATGCTCCCCGGGATGAGCGGTTTCGACGTCTGTCGCGCGCTCCGATCGGCCGCGGCGACCAGTCACGTGCCGATCATCATGCTCACCGGTCTCAGCGATACCCCATCCAAGCTGCAAGGCTTCGACATCGGCGCCGACGACTACCTGGTCAAGCCGGTCCCGGCCCGCGAGCTGGCGGCCCGACTCCGGAAGCTGATCGGATCGCGCTTGGAAGCGGCCAATACGATTCACCGCCAGCGCCTCCAGGCGATTGGCGAAATTGCCGCCGCGGTGAGCCACGAGGTCAACAACCCCCTGACGGCCGCCCTGGGCACGCTCGACCTGGTCCTGCTCCGCCAGGATCTCCACATCGAAGTCCGCCGCGACCTCGCAGAGTGCCGAACCCACCTCTGGCGCATCGCGTCCACGCTCGATCAGTTGACCAACGTGCGCGACCGGACGGTCGAGTACGTCGGGCCCGATAGAATGATCGAGCTGAGGCCGAACGTTCGGGACTAACCTCTTTCAGTGAGTCGGTATCGATGCCTGCAAGACGCGTAGAGTCCCGATTCCGAAGCTCGGCATTCGTGGAAATGGCAGGACCCGCCGGCCGCACCCACGTATCTGATAGACTCACCTGAACGACTCGCGTCAACCGCCCCTCGAGGAGCATACACAGATGACGACCCGTGCCCGTCTCTCTGCGGCCGCCGTGGCGGCCGCGATCCTCATCGTCGCGCCGCTCGCGCTCACCCTGGCGGCTCAGCAGCCTCCGCTCAGCCCGCCCGGGACCGCCAGCGTCAAGATCGGCGCGGCCACGATCACGATCGACTACGGTCGCCCGTCCATTCGCGGCCGGAAGATCATGGGCGGCCTGGTGCCCTACGACAAGGTGTGGAGGACCGGCGCCAACGCGGCCACGACCCTCAAGACCGATGCGGCGCTGGACCTTGGTGGCGCCGTCGTGCCGGCCGGCACGTATACGATCTACTCGTGGCCCGGCGAAAAGGCCTGGAAGCTCATCGTCAACAAGCAGACCGGCCAGTGGGGCACGCAGTATGACGAGAAGCAGGACCTCGCCCGCGTGGATCTCAAGGTGGAGGTGCTGCCGGCCCCTGTTGAACTGTTCACGATCACGCTGGCCGCCGCTGGCGCCAACGCGGGCACGCTGACGCTGGAGTGGGAGAGCACCAGGCTCAGCGTCCCGGTCAAACTGAAGTAGCTTCGTCAACGGCGGGCCCGCGCAAGACTGGCCCGCCGTTGGTGTCTTCGGTCTTCGGCTGCTTCGGCCCAACCTCGGGTTGGAGGAGGTAGAATACCTGGGGACGCGTTCATCGCCTGCGTGGGCGACCTTGTGTGCCGGTCGCCCGAACGGGCGATGAAGCCGATCCCACGCAGTCGGGCCGGTAGCTCAGTGGTAGAGCATCGCACTTTTAATGCGGTGGTCGTGGGTTCGATCCCCACCCGGCTCACCAGCCTTCGCCCGCCCACGCAAAGTCTGGCGCGGGCTGTGGCTGGCATCGCCGCGCGCGCCGAAGCTGGAAGCGGAGGCGGCCGGGCTCATCATTTTTCAGTCTCCAGCTTGCAACGAACTTGCATCCGCGGATTCACGACACACGCGGATTCACACGCGGATTCACGGCTTGACTTCCTGATGTTTCCTCGGTAGCCTCACGCGATTCAGACCACGATACTGTTCCCCGACCAGGGCCCCGCCTGCCATGGTGCCAGGCGGCGCTCCTTTTCTCTGCCCCCCTGGGGAGGCCACGAGAGAAAGATGTAAGAACAGGAATATGGAACACCCAACAGACACCCGCATTCCATCTCCGGTCGTTGCTGTTCCGGTGCCAGCGGCCAGCCGCCTCAAAGTGATTGACATGCTTCGTGGGGTCGCGCTCCTCGGGATTCTGCTGATCAACATTCCCGGCTTCGCGATGCCCGACTACTTCTCCGAGCGGTTCGCCGGTGACACGGCGAATCCCAACTTCTGGGTGTCGGCTGTTGTCACCGTCCTGGTCGAGGGCAAGATGCGCGCGTTGTTCGGAATGGTGTTTGGCGCGGGCGTGTTGTTGTTTGCCCTCAAGAAGGAGCAAACGGGCAGGCCCGTCCACGGCCTGTTCTACCGGCGGATGTCCTGGCTGGTCCTGTTCGGCGTGCTTCACGCGCATCTGTTGCTTTGGTTCGGCGACATCCTGTTCCTGTACGGCATCTGCGGCATGCTGGTGTATCTGTTCCGCAACGTGAAGCCCGTGTATCTCGTCATGTTCGTGCCGCTGGTTGCCGTGCTGGATTTCTCGGCGAACACCATGTTCTACCAGAGCATTAGGTCCGCGCGCATCGAGTATGTCGAAGCGGTCAACGCCCAGAGTCAAGGCCGGGAGCTCACCGATGGGCAAACCAGGGCCCTGGCCGCGTGGCGGGAAATCGAGAAGACAATAATCCCGAATCGAAAGGATGTGGAAGAGAACACCAGGAAGATGAAATCTGACTACGGCACGGTGGCGACCCGGGTCCGACCGCTGGCGTTGGAGATGGAAACGAAACTCCTGCCGTTCATGGTGTTCGACTCGCTGGCGTTGATGCTTCTCGGTGCGGGCCTTTTCAAGTGGGGCTTCCTGGCCGGCAACTGGTCGCGCGAGCGATATCGGATGGTTGCGCTGGTGGGCTACGGCATCGGCCTTCCGTTGGTCATCTACAGCTACCACCACAATGTGGTCCACTATCCGAATGTCGAAACGGCTCTGCGCGAAATGGAGGCCGTACCGGTCAATTGGGTGGGCCTGATCTACCCGTTCCAGCGGATTCTCCTGGTTCTGGCACACGTCTCAATGCTCATCCTGCTCTACCGGTCGGCCATCCTGCAGCGCCTGTTTCGCCGACTTGAGGCTGTCGGGCAGATGGCGTTCACCAACTACCTCATGCACACGGTGATGTGTTCGCTGATCTTCTTTGGCTACGGACTGAACCAGTTTGGCGAGTGGCAGTACTACCACATCTGTCTAGTAGCCGCGGCGATCTGGGCGTTCCAGCTCATCGTCAGCCCGTTGTGGTTGCGCGCGTTCAATTTTGGCCCGCTCGAGTGGCTCTGGCGCATGCTGACCTATTGGCGGGTACCCGCGATGAGGCGGACACCGCTGTCAGCGTGAAGGCCTGGGGTCAGACCCCAAGACACAACATTGTTCAGATTTTCGGATCCAGTTCCTTGGAGAATGTTGTGTCTTGGGGTCTGACCCCACCCCCTGGCGTCGTCAACACGGGGTCAGCTCCGATCCGATGGAGGGCCGCGTCACGCGACTCTCGGCGGCAGGAGGTACAGGGTCATGGCGAACACGGCGTACACCATCAGCAGGAGCACCCCGACGAACCACGCCGAGCGGCCGCTGTTGGTCACCAGCGACGCGGTCATCGTGGCGATGAACACCATCACCACCGCGCCTGGCCAGAACTGCAGGTCCATCGGAGTCGGGCCGATCACGTAGCTGAGCAGCACGAGCACCGGCGCGACGAAGAGCGCAATCTGGGAGGCGCTGCCCAGGGCGATGCCCACGCTCAAGTCCAGCCGGTTCTTGCGCGCCCCGGAGAATGCGGACGCCATCTCGGCCGCCCCGCCCACCAGCGCCACCACGATGAAGCCCACGAACCCGGGCGTCATCCCCAGCTCCAGCGCGGCTCCCTGCACCGACTCGACGAACACCTCGCTGATGAGCGCGACCAGCACCGTGACGCCAGCCAGTGTGGCCAGCGCCAGACCCAGCGGCCAGGGCGCCTCGCCGGTGTCCCCGTGTTCGGCACTCGCGAAGAACTCGCGGTGCGTCTTGAGCGAGAACAGCAGACCCAGCCCGTAGGCGGCAATCAGCAGGACCGCCAGGCCCACGCTCAACTGATGCATGAACGCCGTCAGGTCCCGGGAGTCGGACACGGCGACGGCCGACGGAACGAGCAGTGCGACAGTAGCCAGAAACAGCAAGCCGGCCTGGAGGCGGGCGCCGGCTCGGTTGTACTCCTGGACGCGGTGCTTGAGGCCGCCCAGCAGGAACGACGCGCCCAGCATGAACAAGGTGTTGGCGACAATCGCGCCGGCGATGGACGCCTTCACCAGCGTGTACTGCCCCGCGCGGAGGGCGGCGATGGCGATCACCAGTTCGGTCAGGTTTCCCAGCGTGGCGTTGAGCAGGCCGCCGGCCGCGTCACCCGTCTTGGCCGCCACCGATTCGGTCGCGTGGCTCAGCAGCGCGGCCAGCGGCACGATGGCCAGGACCGACAGCACGAAGAGGAGTGTGTCCGCCTCGGGCTCGAGCCGGCTGGCTACGAACACGACGGGGACGAAGATCAGCAGCCAAAGCAGTGGATTGTCGCGAATCTCTTTGAGCAGGGGTTTCATAGGATCATCCTCGTTTCGTGCCAGCGGGCTGCCGGGGTGACCTCCAGCGTATCGTTCATCGGCGAGTGCTCCAGCGGATTCCTGGCCAGTTCCACCACCCGCTCCCTCCTCTCGCGGCCTACCGCGCGCGGCAGCCCGCGTCGCGGAACTGGGCGACCGCGCGCGCGACGGGCTCGGGCGGCGCCGGCTCCGTCTCGGAGAGCGCGAAGTCGAGCCCGAGCTGCTTCCACTTGATCGCCCCGAGCTGATGGAAGGGGCGCACCTCCACCCACTCGACGTTCTTCATCGGCGCGACGAACTTCGGGACGCCGTCGATGTTGGCCGGGTCGTCAGTCAGCCCCGGGACGAGCACGTGCCGGACCCACACCGGCTTGCCCATCGCCGCCAGGCGCTCGGCGAACCGCAGCGTCGGCTCGACTGAGGAAGCCGATGGCCAGCGTGAGGAAGATCGCCAGCTCCGGGTTGTCTCTCAGGGCCGAAACGATGTGGTCCACACGCGTCTCCGCTTGTCCGCGGGCGGCCGGGTCTTGCCTCTCGTTCATCACTGGTCAGTACACTTCCTTGATGAACCGCCGGTCCTTCAGCGGCGCCTCGTCGTCGTAGGCGCCCTTGCTGGAGCGTTTCGGGAGCTTGACTGTCTTCCCCGGCGCTTTCTTGTGCGGGATCAGGCGCAGGAGCTGCGCGATGCAGTTCAGGCGCGCGCGGCGCTTGTCGTCCGACGGCACGATGTACCAGGGGGCGAGCTTCGTGTCGGTGGCCTCGAGCATCGCGTCGCGGGCACGCGAGTACTCGTACCATTTCTCCCGCGACGGCAGGTCCATCGGGCTGAGCTTCCACTGCCGAAGCGGGTCCGTGATCCGCGCCTCGAACCGGCGTTTCTGTTCCTTGTCGCTGACCTCGAGCCAGAACTTGATCAGGATGATCCCGCCGTCCACGATGTACCGCTCGACTTTCGGACAGAGTTCAAGGAAGTGGTCGCGCTGCTCGCCGGTGCAGAAGCCCATGACGTACTCGACCCCGGCACGGTTGTACCAGCTCCGGTCGAAGATGACGATCTCGCCGGCGGCCGGGAAATGCCGCATGTACCGCTGAATGTACATCTGGCTCTTCTCGCGATCGGAGGGCGCCGGCAGCGCGACGAGACGAAAGACGCGCGGGCTCACCCGCTCCATGATCGCCTTGATGGTCCCGCCCTTGCCGGCCGCGTCGCGTCCTTCGAAGACGACGATGGCCCGGAGGCCTTTGTACTTCACCCATGCCTGAAGCTCGCAGAGCTCAGCCTGGAGCCGTCTCAGGTTCTTCTCGTAGGCCTTGCGAGTCATCGCATGCGTCTCACTGGTTTCCTGGTTCCTGGCCATGGTCATGACTCCTGAAAGGTGCCGGGACGAGCGAGGCGGCGACAGCCGCGACGAGTAACGTCGTGGACAGCCACCGCGCGATCCGTGGCTAGCTGATCAGCCGGCCGTTGCGGATGACGCCCTGCGGAATATGGTCCGGCGCGGGCGTGAGGTGAAAGTACTTCACGTTCTTCATCGGAATGATCAGGAGGTCGCCGTCGACCTCCACGATCACCTTCTCGGCATCGAGCGCCCGCTTGACCGCGGCCGCGATGCCTGTGGCGTCCATGCCAGTCAGCCGGGGGTAGCGCACCGACAGTTTGGTGCCGTCCATGAAATGCACGGTGAGGACTGCGTTCTTCATGTCGCCGAGTATACAGCGGTCACGCGCGGCCCCGAAAGGCGCGGGGCACCGATTGTCGCGACCATAGGCCCGGCCAGTGATTCACCGGAAATGATCGCGCGGCTCATCCGCGCCGGTATGAACGCGGCGCGCCTCAATTTGTCGCACGGCGACGTCGCCGCGCACGCCGGGCGCATTGCGCGCATCAGGGCCGCCGAGGCGGCGAACTGCGCTCGCGCAGAGGATCGTGTCGCTCGCCGGCCTGATCTCCCAGGCCAACAATCCGCCTGTCTACGCGGTGCGGCGGGCGTCACGTCGCCGAACCCGATGGTCAAGAGGGTGACGAAGCTGAAGTAGACGAGGTCCGGAAACGACGCGGACACGGCTCCCGCGGTCGCGAATGCGCGGGGCTGACAGTGTTCGATGACGCCGGTGAGATCCAGGAGCGCGCGCATCTCCCGCCAGCGGTCGAAGGCGACCAGCCGAAACAGGAGGCCGAACTGCAGAAGCAGCACGACGCCGAACCGCGCGTGCGAGCGCAGCGGCTGTTCGTCCATCACGATCGCGCCTCGGTTCGCGACGACGCCCGTTGAGGCACGTCCGGGCTGACCGCGCGGACGCAAACGAGCCGATCAGCAGGAACACTGACGCCGGACCCAGGAGTTACTTCATGATCTACCTCTCATTGTATGGATGGGGCGCACGGGCAAGCCCTGATTACACTTGATCGACTGACGCACCGGGAGCCGGGTGTGCAAGGCCGCATTGTCCCGGTTGCCAGGACATGCCGCGACGTCGTCGGGCCGTTTCACCTGCAGCGCTTCACAATGACGGCGGTCAGGTCGTCCTTCTGCGGCGTGCCGCCAGCGAATCGCGTGACGGACTCGTGGAGCGCCGCAATGATCTGCGCGGCCGGCAGATCGCGTGCGCCCCGGATCGAGTCGGACATCCGCTCGACGCCGTAGTCTTCGTCCCGGGCGTTCTCCCACTCGAAGAAGCCGTCGGTCGTGAGGACGACCATGTCTCCGGGGTTCAGGATCAGTTCCTGCGGGGGACCGTATGCCATCGTGCCCACGATGCCGAACGGAATGCCGTGAGCCGGAAAGCTGCTCACCCGGTCCTCGCTGGCCGAATAGTGCAGCAGCGGGCCGTGGCCGGCCGACAGCAGCCCCACCAGGCCGGTCGCGGGCTCGAGCGTCCCCGCGACGAAGGTGACCATCTTGCCGGGAGGCAGTTCGGCGCACATCAGACCGTTGACGCGGCTCACGATGGTGTCGAGGTCGGAATCCCCCGACATCGCCGCCCGGCTGTAGGCGTGGCAGGCCGCGGCCAGCAGGGCCGCTCCGATGCCGTGCCCCGTGACGTCGGCCAGCGTAAAGGCGAATCGCCGGTCGGGCAACTCCTGCCAGCCAAAGTAGTCGCCGCCGGTCTCGTCCGCGGGCTTGTTCCATCCCGCAACCTCGTAGCCCGGGATCACGGGGACTTCGGTGGGCAGCAGTCCTTGCTGAATGTCCCGCGCGGTCTCCAGTTGTCCCCGCAGATGCTCGACCTGACGGGCCTCGCTGAGCGCCGCCGCCACGTGGCGCCTGATCTGGCGCGCGACCTCGCCGGCCACGAACCCAGCTGCCAGAATCATGGCGGTGTAGCCGGCGTAGTACTCGACCGGTTGCATGGCCGAGCCCAGGTCCGGCTCCGGGTAGCGGCTGAACAGGTAAGCGGCGACGAGGCTGTACACCAGGGCGGAACAGACGCCGGACAGGCGGGCCAATGCCGGGCTCAGCCTGAGAGTCGACAGGCTGATGAACAGGAAGAACATCAGGACGACGGGAGCGACCAGCGCCGCGTAGGGCCCGGCGATGCCGGTATCGGCCAGAATGACGACGCCCACACCCGGGAACAGTGCTTCGACCACGACGTTGGCCGCCCACCCGCCGGCGGGAAGGTTCGACTGCGTCCGCAAGGCGCGGGTCACCCTTCCGAACATGGCGGCCTCGTAGGCCACCACGGCCGCGAAGAACGCGGCGAACACAGGCAGCGTCCACGCGGCCCCGGCCCCTGCGAACGCGAGCCTGCGGGTGATGGTCAGGGCGAAGACCACGCACAGGATCCCCAGGGTGACGATGATGCGAATCCGGTCGCTCTGGAGCGCCGCCCGTCGCAGTGCGGCCGACTCGGGTGTCATGTTCTTCATGTCACTCCATTCACTTGTCCGGCTTCTCGATCAGCTTCTTCAACTCGGCGCCGGACCAACCCCCGCCGAGGGCCGGTAGAGCTGGACCGCCGCCACCAGCTGCAGCTGGCGGAGGAACGGCCTGCTCCCTGACACATCCGACGGCGACCGCCCGGGCCGCCCCGCGCTGCTTCTGCTCCTGCGAACGCCGGGCGATTTTGAGGTACTCGGCCTCGGCAATCCCGACGCGGAAGAAGATGGGGTCGATCTGCGAAATGGTCGCCAGCAGCGTGCTTTCGCCGCGGCCGACCAGGTTGCCCGCCTTGACATTGGTCGTTCCGATGAGGCCGTCAATGGGCGCGGTGATGGTCGTATAACCGAGATCGAACTCCGCCTTCTCGAGGGCGCCTTCTGGGCATCCACCTGGGCAGACGCCGCATCCTTCTGGGCGACCGCGTTGTCGACCTCCTGCTGGCTCACCGCCTGCTGCGCCGCCAGGGGTGTCAGACGCTTGACGTCGTTGTTGCCCTTCTCGAGCCGCGCCTGCCACATCGCGAGGTTGGCCTTCGCATTCGCCACGGCCGCCTGCAGCGGCTTGGGATCGATCTGGCAGAGCAGGTCGCCCTTCTTGACGAGCGATCCTTCGGTGAAGGCCATCCTCTGGAGGAAGCCCTCGACGCGGGCCCGGATCTCGACGTCCTGGAAGCCGACGGCCTGGCCGACCAGCTCGATCGACACAGGCACGTCCCGCTGGAGGGGCTCGGTCACCATGACCTCAGGCGGCGGAGGTGCCGCGGGCGGGGCCTCCTTTTGGCACACGCCGATATCGTCACGAGCACGACGATAGACATGAAGAAGAGCGCGTTGCGATTCATCACCGGGACCTCACTGAGGCGAGGATGGAACGGCAGAGCAGTACCCGCTTGGCGCGAGAGGTCATTCTACCGTAAGGCCGGACTGGGGTCAGACCCCAAGACACAACATTGTTCGGATTTTCGGATCCAGTTCCTTGGAGAATGTTGTGTCTTGGGGTCTGA
>Ga0315297_10003096_pt1 | contig 10655 bp, 9 predicted proteins | sample YL17G15_0_MG_FD_203628 | JGI IMG/M metagenome (GOLD analysis project Ga0315297, IMG submission 203628) | Sediment microbial communities from Yellowstone Lake, YNP, Wyoming, USA - YL17G15_0 | ecosystem: Environmental > Aquatic > Freshwater > Lake > Sediment | place: USA: Wyoming | collected...
CGGCAATGGAGACGGCAGCGCGCCGAAATTGAGATGACAGGCCATAGGTTTCGGATCGGGGGAATGTCCGAGAAAAACGGTAGGCCGCAAGCACAAACTGGTGGGCCTTTTGCCACACCACCAAGTCCTCAAATCTCGTTGCTGGCGTCCTCATTTTGACTCCTGAATTTTGACTTCTGACTTCTGGCTACTTGAACATCCTCACAATGCGATTAACCGGGCCGCGCAGCAAAACATACGGCACGATCGCCAATATGAACGCCACGATAAGCACTTCTCCCGGATAAATCCCGTGACGGATTTTCAACTGATAGGCGATATCGAGAATGACCGCGAGGATAAAAATCTTACCCACACTCTTCCAGCCATCTTTTAAAAGTTCTTTGCGATGCCCCGGATTAAAAATTACAGCCCAGAAATACGCGGGCTTGCCAATTTTTGCGTCTTTAACCCCGTCAATAATCGCAAAAATGACCGCCATCATCGGCTGTAAGATAAACCGGAAATGGAGCGGGCCGTCTAACCGGCCGTAAAGATTCTCAACAATTCTCTGCCAAATATTCTCCATAGGTTCATCCCTTTCTGTTTTTTGCAATCTGCCAATCTACCTGCATCTATTAAAAGACCTCTGTATGTGTCAGAATAGTAATGAACAGGAATAATCCCAAAAGCCCTACCAGAATTCCCACAATAAAAGAAAAATTTAAAGGTTTGTAGTCTCTCTCGGATAGCTTATCCAGTCGTTTGAGCGTCATAAAATACTCTATGGCACCTAATATCACGGACGTTGTACCAATGGCGATCAGGCTAAGGCCAAGACGCCACGGGCCCTGCGCTTTCAACAGGGGAAGCTCAGCGACCGCTGTTGCAGCCTGAAGGAATTTGTAGATGGTAAAACCAAAACTTATCAAGGACAGGCCTGTGCGGATCCAGGCCATCAAGGTCCGGTTGGCCGCCATAACGGTTCTCTCCACCGCTAGGTCAGTACGCTCACCTGCCAAAACATTAGCCGTCTTTTTTTCTTCGTGTGCCATTATCTCCTCCTATACGCGCTTTCACTTTATTAGCATAAAGATTATACTCGCCACTGTATGTCATCGACCGTTGAACGATTGTGGGCAGGTAATGCGGAGCTGAGCCGTGACCCGTAGGGTCATCGGTCTCACGCGCCTTGTTCCCCCGCGCGGAGCGTGGGCAGGCGCTTGCAGCTCAGCTCCGCATTCCTCCCGAGCGAAGCGAGGGAGGAATGCTGCGGTTCAGCGGCGGCGCGTGAGACGCGCGTCCGTGCAACCGCTTGTTAGCTGGCCATTCCCGTCACTTCATCCATTCGAGGTCAGGAAGCAACCAAGACTGCTCGAAATAGGCTTCCGTCGGCCCATATAAGCGGGACAGGGTAAACCAGCCCCGGCCGGCGGGAACTGGCCTTTCTCAAAGCGCAGGGTCTAGCGGGCCTTCGACTGACCCATTCGAGCATCTGAAAATCGCCATTGGAGTTGTCAATGTGGCAATCGGCCACTGGCCTATCTTACTGCGGGTTGGGCGTGGGAAGCCCTTCGCGGATTTTCAGTGAGAAATTCTGGTCGTTACCCACCTCGTGTGCACGCTTGTTGATATAACTTCGTTTCCTGAGCTCCTCAAAAGGCAGGCTGGTGTCCAGCTTGTCTAGCTCATAGGCGTACTTCGGAGCATAGCCACTCAGGAGTATCTTCCAGTTGTAGCGAGCATCGCCACCAAACGCCTTGATGTGGGCAATGACATTAGTGGTGCAGTTAGTGGTTAGCGTGTTGTAAAATTCAGGTGTTTCCTTGAGTGTATTGATCTTTTTTATATACTCCACAAAAAGCCGCCGCATGCGCTCCGGTACGGCCCGTATGCGGTAGAGATAGACATCATCATTCCAATAGTTGGTACGTAGCCTGATCAGATCACGCTCATCGCCGACCACATAGATAAGCTCGTATTGTTTGAAGAACCCCTTGATGGTTGAGTAGGCCTCTGTTTTTTCCTTCCTCGTTTCTATGGAAAATGTCACATAGTCTGATCCGCCGAATCCAAAGCTGAACATCACATGGGCAATGGCGTCACCCATCCAGTACGAGGTTATGAGGTCTACCGAGTTGAGCTTATTAATATCGAAGGTCTTATCATAGTAGCGGGGGTCAAAGTCTGTCTCGGTGCGGTAGTTGAAGTTGCGGATGTTGTGGAGCGTGACCAGGTCACCCTGTATCGTCGCATAGGGAAGTACCGCAAGATCGTCCTGCCAGTCGCGGTTGTTTGACGGCTCAATAGATGACCACCAGGCCACAAGTGCGGCAAACACCGCCAGAAACAAGACTACGGTGCGACGGCGGTTTGGCAGGATGATGAATGCACATAGGATCCCCAACCCAAAGAGGCCCGCGCTACAGACCCTCAGAGTTTGCCCCGGAAGATCGGAGTAATAGATGGCAAGTGACCCCCAGACAGTCATCCCGGTCACTATTATCGTAATCAGAATAATTCCCACACGTGCTGTAATCCTGTGCATGACTCTCATTCCAGGTTGTCGAGAAGGATCCGGCGTACTTCCTCAATGGTCTGGGGCTGAGACTGGGTTGAATGACTGGAGTGTACCACCAGTTCTGAGGTCACGCCGTCAAGATGAGCGCTGCTGTAGGATACTACACCGTCATTCCATTTTTTACTGGGGTTCTCCGGGTTCTTCACTGCAATGATGGAGTGGGTCTTGACCCCCGGCGCTATGGGGAGCGAGGCGAGGGTCTTAATAAAGATGTTTTTGGGATTCATATGGTCAGTGCTGAGTTGAATGCCCTCGATCGAGTGAATCGCCACCGCCTGGGGATTGCGAACAATCACGTCTTGTAGCCTACTGAGCAACGGGGGAGACAGCGATATAAACCTCCCGGCGAGACGGGCGATCCAGCCCCCCGCAACAAAGCTTCCCCGGTGCGGGGTAGCGATGAACACCACGCGATTCACAAAAGGAAGTGGTGTATAAAAACAACTGCGTTTAAGTAGTTCTTTTGTATCCGGTTCAGCCTGGAGTTGCTCAAACGGCACAGAGAACCTCTCGTCCCAAAAACGTGTTCCGCTGTCTGTGACGAGGAGCCTTGTCAGGAGCCCTCCCTGGCTGTGCCCGATCACTACCATCTTCCTGAGGGCAGGGTTGTTTCCCTCAGGGTCTAATGCTGTTACGACCTTACGCAAGGCCTCAGCCAGCATTCCGCCAGAGTATAATATGGGATTACCCGTGTTGTAGGTAAAAAGCCAAAACTGGTAGCGTCCCCATAGGGTACGGTCGTTCTGGAGTTCGTTGAACATCTCCACCCAACGCCCAGGGCTTGATGCCGTTCCGTGGACTAAAACTACGGGAATGCGGTTCGGCAGGTACGGTGTCATGAAAAACAAGCCCTCTCTGAAGCGGGCAAGTCTCATGATAGGGAGCGAAAGGTCTCCCTTGAAAAACCTCTTCCTCTCAGTTTTATACACAGCTGTACCTTCGAGGGTATACGCCAGCGCTGAACTCAGTTCAAACTCAAGGGGCACCTGACGCCCCTGGATGGTGACAAGTATAGCCTCCTCTGTAGTATAGAGTTCAAGAGATCCCTGGACACTTCCACTCTTCATTCCCTCTTCAACGTCCTCAAGCCGTAAAAATATAGTAACCGGTAGCTTAATGTTGGGGGGTACCAGCGAGTAGGCAATATTATCAACTCCTTCCAATGGTTTGATAGCTGCAGTAAGCGGCGCACCAATACCGGGCCAGCGGTAGCGATTACGCAAACCACGCACACCCAGTTTAGCCGCCTGTTTGAAGTGTACCAGGCGGTAAGAACCCCACTCTAATGCGGATTCATTAAAGGAGAGATTAAGGGTCCCAAAGGGGAGTTTATAGGCGCCGGCTTTGAGTACTACCTCGTTGCCATCAGTAGAAGTTAACCCTTCAGCTATACTACGGTTATAGAGGTCTACTGCCACGCGGTAGCGCGGATCCACAGGATCAGGGGTGGCGTTTGCGTCTCTGGGAAATAGAAACACGAATGCGTAGCCTGCTGCCGCAAGAAAGTAGGAGCGGTCTCCCTCTTTAGTGGCGTGGAGAAAAGAAAGTTCAGCCAGGGCAAAGAGCCGGTCGGACTCGGGAACGCCGGCAAGACCGTTATGAATTGTGGCAATCACCTGTGCTGGCTTATGGTGAAATGCCTCTGCAAGCCCGAACCGGTTAAGAATCTGGGCGGTAAACGGACTCAATCTGCCCTTGGAGAGCACATTGGCGGTGAGTGTGCGCTGCACGGTCTTGGGGTCAAGGTTCCTCACGCCCACTGGTGTTGCACACCCGGTAATGATTGCGAGGATAATCAACAGACCCGTAACAAGGGCGAATCTCATCGGCCTTTGAGTAGATGTCAATGTTCTTATAGATTTACTTTCGTTGATCATCGTCATAACGGATTTTTGTTAATTAAATAGAGGGCTGATGCGACCATGCACTTCAACTTTACTGGACCATTAATCAGGTGCTATTGTGCGCCATGAATCTCATCCAGTTTTTTTCGCAGCCGTTTCGCCCAGAAGTTAAAGGCATCTTCGGCATGCCCCCACTTGCTCATTCCCTTAACGATTTGGTATTTTCCGGCTGCCTTCCTGTCAATAGCTGCGGCAACCCGCTCATTGGTCTGGGAATCGAGAAATTCTGCCTCCATGGAAGCCTCTCCCACAAAGGTGTGGGTGCCCGTTACGCCTTTCTTGATAGTACTTAGGGCCAGACCTGCTGGAGTAATGGCGGTAATAGTGTTCAAAAGCGGTCTGCTCGCTTTTACATCGGTTATGGCACATCGAATCCTCAGTACCCCGGATCCGGGTTCATCTACCAGTGGGTAGGCATCTTGAAGGGCATTGATCATAGCCTTGTGAAAGGCATCTGCCAGTTGGTTTAATTCGTCTGAATGAATACCTCTGTATTTTTCATCTTTACTGAAATAGAACACCACATGATCCATCATTATCTTGTCATACTTTTTAAAATCGACACCATCCTTAAAATAGACCAGATCCACACCACCCATCTGACCTGGCTCAAACTCTGGGTAATCTTTAAGAAATCCAGAATATTTGGCTCTTCCTCCACATCCCATCGCACATGTTAGGATACAACAAACCATTCCCACTAATACGATTTTTAAAGCCTTCATGGTATCCTCCTTTCTCGTTTTAAAAATTGTTCACTATACAATCCTCTGGTGTTCCGAGGTGATACATTGTTATTTCACTAATGGTATAATGTTTTAACGAGTGTTATTGTATCACAATAGTTCCTCGATTTTCTGTCCTCTCTTGTTTTTCCCCATATTCTAACAACAGATACATAGAAGATTCCATTTTATACTTGTATACCCCCCTTTCCTTAAAACAAAGGCTAGCCGTACCACCGCTAGGAAGATCTGCACGTTTATAAGATCCATCTTCACCGATAATAAAATTCGCAGTGGTACCACAGGTATCTTTTACTTTATCCCCAATAAAAACTATCTCTATGGGGAAGCTGGAGGTATTTATCCAGATCACAGTAGTCCCTTTATTTGTAGTAACAGTAGAAGGTTCTAACACTCCTTTATCCTTGATGAGAATAGCTTTATTGATTATTTGTATCTCTTCTGTTTCTCCCTCGTCTGCATGGGCAAGTTCTTCTGAGTGAGATGTTCCAAGAAGGCTTTCTTCTGTAGCATACGGCATCCAGCGCTTAATGGCTCTGTTCAACCGCCCATTGTTTTTCCAGGTTTCAAGAAATTGGTTGGCTGATTTCAGCAGTTTGTCATCATTCTTTCTGATTGCCCACGCGAGGTATTCTTCATTTAAAAGGAAAGAGAGAGGAGCAAGACCTTCAGCATCTTTTTGTGCTGCGAGCCACCAGATGATCGGTGCATCATGTATTAACATATCAATTCTTTCTGCTGCGAGCGCTTGTACTCCTTTTTTTGGCCAGGGGAAAGGGACTTTTCGGGATGTAAACTGAAATTCTCTTTGTACCAGAAAATCTCCCGTGGTTCCTTGGACAAACCCAACTCTGCCTTGAGTCTTTTTAACAGAAGCTGCAGAAGGGTAATCAGATAAATCTTCACTGCGGACTAAAGCCATCTGACCAGCCTTGAGATAGGGAGAGGTAAAGTTTATACTAGCTTCTCTTGTCTTAGTAATTGACATGCCTGACATAATTATATCTACCCTGTTCTCCAGCAGTGCGGAAATTAGATCACTCCACCCTATAACAACAAATTGCGCTATCTTTCCTTGTGATTTGGCAAGAGCACCGGCAAATTCTGCTTCAAGCCCAAGAATACGACCATCTTGATAGAAAATCAGGGGTGGAGCAGTAGGTGTCAAACCTATTCGCAACACATCTTCTTTTGGAGTGACGGGTTGAGGAACAATCCTTTCATTCTCTGTGGTTGCGCATCCCAGAACAACGAATAAGCTCACAAAGGCTACTATCTTGATAAAAAACTCTTTTTTTATCTGTTTAATAGTCATGCTTATGTCCTCCTTAGCAGGTGATTTAAACATGCTAAATGGTATAGTACTTTAAGGGCATAGATAACATTGAATATATAGAAAATCAATAAGTATTCTTCCCTCATAGTGCTTGCAGAAGATATCTACGCCTCTTCTTTTATGAGAAGGTGCAAAGTGAGGGGAACTTGACATCCCTCCCGGTATTTACTATCATCTGACATCATGATGTAATAAGTGTAATCAGTGGAGGCATTATGGTCAGAACAAACATATCGGGTTCGAACTTGCGGCACAACAATACTGAGGAAACGAAATCCTTCCACAGAAAAATTTACTTTGATGTGTGAATTGCTCTTCATTTTGGTCTTGTTCCTTAGCGAACTTGGCTAGGACATACCCATGGGAGGAGAGAGGAGAAATGGTGATGTTCACTAAGAAGAATAACCAGGGAAAGAAGGAGAGAATAATGCGTACACCGGTAGCGTGCGGACTCATTACTCTTTTGTGTATCTGCTCGTGCGTAAAGCTCCCGGCAAAGCTGGAAAGACCTCCTCGCGAGCCAGCTGCTACTGAGAAAGTTGCTACTGAGGCCGAAGCGCTGATTACTGAGGCAATGCGGCCGTGGAAGGGTGACCTTGATGGCATGGTGGAGCGAAGGATGATTCGTGTCCTGACAGTTCATAGCAATACCTTTTATTTCCTGGCCTACAAGCGGATTGTCGAGCAGCAGGAGGCGCGGGAAAAGGCAAAGAAAGAACGTAGGGGAATATAGATATCATTTAAATAATTTTTATATTAAGCGTACCTCCATGCAACGAATGCGTAAGTTTCTTATAAAAGTGTTTCTGGTGCTCGCTATTGTGAGTTTCACCGCTGCAATTGGACTGTGGCGTTTCCTCCCCAAAGAACATATCAGAGATATACTCACCCGTGAACTCTCACGCAGACTCAATCAAAATATCACGCTGGGCGATTTCTCGATAGGCTTCTATCCCGATATTGAGTTTGTGGCACACAATATATGGTTAGTTGCCTCTTCAACAACTCATGAGATGCTGTCAGCTCAAGCGGTAAGGTTTGACCTGAATGTACGGGAGCTCTTTAATCGAAAGTGTGTTATAGAAAATATTACAGCTCACTCCCCCACCCTTAATCTTATTCGTGACACCAACGGTGCATGGAATGTGGAGGAACTTATACGAAGGGTGCGGTTAAAGGAGAAGAAAGATGATACCACTCAGCCAGTAAACTGGCTTGAATTCAATCGTATCCGTATCAATAATGGCAGTATCAGCTCGCATGATACCCTCTCAGACCTGCAGTTGAGGATACAGAAGATTGCGGCTACCATTTATATAAAAGAGAATAAAATAGATATTGACTCAGCATCAATCTTGCTATCCCCTGCCGTAGAAGTAGAACTTTCTGGTACGGTGTCGCACTTCACCACGCGCAACCCTGCTCTTGACCTTAAAGCGAAAGTACACATTAAAAAGGAAGGTCCATTAGCAGATAGTGTGCCGATTGCATTACCGGTAGGAGCAAAGATTGCAGAGGTTTCCCTTAACGCTTCTGGTTTTCTCACCACCTTAGCGATCAAAGGCACTTTCTCAACGTATCCTCTTACCACTGTAGGCCTTCCGGCACAAGGAACTATTACAGGTACGCTTAAGCGTGAGGAGGGGTTTTTTGAAGTTGATCGTTTCAACATTTCTATAGGCCAGAATACACTGTCTCTTGCAGGAATCTGCAGCACTATCTGGCATAAAGGTAGAACTGCACAGCTACAAGGAACTGCGGTGTTAGCACTTAAGGAAGCCGCAACCCTCATTGGAAAAGACCTCATGGCGGGACTTGAGTTTGAGGGAGTGGCAAATGCAACGATGGCACTTAATGTTTCTTCAGAAAAGGTTAGCCTTAATGCAAATATTGATCTTCTCCCAGCTGGCTTTACCATACCCGGCGTTATGTGTAAACAAGAGGGTACGCCAAGTACTCTCGCCGTCGATGCACACTATAGCTTTCCTGATGAACTTGTTATAGATAACGTTGAGCTAATGGTTGATGATGCAATGCTTGGTGGAAGGGTGCAGGTAAAGCCCGGAAGTGAGCCTTGGCTGGGGATATCTTTTGATACGCGTGCCTTTCCTCTTCAACGTCTGAACAGATTACCCGCTATGCGATTCGAGGACGGCACCATTACCCTTGCCGCGGAGGTGTGGCAATCATCTCCCACTCAAGGGGATATCCACTATAGAGCGGATGCCACCATTGAGCATGCCACGCTCTTGGCGCAACCATTCGAAAAGCCAGTGGGAGAACTCTCTGCAGCAATCGAGGTCGTCAATCAGAAGGCAACCATCCACTCAGCATCTTTTCTTTTCGGAGAATCACGCTATCACGCGCAGGGTGAAGTTACCAACTTCAGTACCCCACACGTTGTCTGCAGCCTTACTACCGAAGCGCTGGATATAGATGCAATAGTGGACGCCTTCGCTGCATCAACACCTCGTGCTGAACCATCTGATGTCCCTGACACAACTACTCACCCGGGCTTTTCAGTAGAAGCGCTGATTGAGGCAGAATCGATGTGTATTGGCAAAGCCAGAACGGGTGCCGTCTCTACGGTGTGGTACGGATCAGACACTATGCACACCTTCGATCATCTTCAGATCAACGCCTTTGGAGGAGAACTTAAGGGGACCTTCAACCTAGCCATTCTGGAGGGTGACATCACCTGGACAGCAGACTTCAGCGAACAGAACATGGCACTTGAGGTCTTATGTGATCAACTCCTGGAAGGGAAAATAAAGGGTAAGGCCAAAGGTCTTATGAATGGAGAGGGGACATTGAGTGGGGTTGCGTCCTCGAGGAGCGAAGACGTATGGAAGTCACTGGGTGGTGAACTCACCTTTCAGGTTGCTCAAGGAGAAATTAAACAGTCACCCATACTCAATACTATTCTTCTCGTTATGGAAGTTCCCGTTGCTTATTTAGCTCTGCCTGGATTGAGGGAATTAACTCTCACCAGTAAGGTAATTGATAGCGTAAAGAAACATGGGCGCAATCTCAACGTCACCCGCATGGCTTTTAAAGAGATCGGCAGTACGTTTCGCCTTGCTGGTGGTGTGGCCCACACCGAAGACCTGTACCTTAAAGGAGAAACCGTGGACCTTCTCTGCGAGGGTGTTATAGACCTTGCCAGAGAGCAAATGGATATGAAAATAGGGGCTGCTCCCATTGGAAGCATAGATAGGTTGTTGGGTAAAGTACCTCTGGTCGGGAAGAAAATAAACGCAGTAAAGAAATCCATCATTTCATTAGATTTCGCTGCACGTGGTCCTGTTTCCGAACCGGAGGTAAAGCTATTACTGAAAGATAAGCTTACACCAAAAAGGAAGAAAGAATAATCTTTAATTATGCATAGCACACAACAACTTACAGGTAAAGGAAAGGGTAATCTTGAAATGGTAGTAAAAAAACGTGGTTGCTATTGTGGAAAAATATTATCAGGAGATTCTGAGAAAGGTGTATGACTACTACACATTGGGGTGCCTAGAAAGAGATAACGAGTTTACATTTCTTGCAAACTGTTAAAGTCGCCTTCAGCGAAATTTTACTGTAACATACTCATCGTAGTGTTAAATATTTCGGACTTCCAATAGCTAAGAAGCAGAAACTTTAATCTTTAGCAAACAAAACCGTGCCACTATATACCAAGGTTTTTTGATTTTTAAATACAGTAATCATATGATGGATTCTAAAGTTTGAACGATAGGGTATGTTCTAAAATTCCTTTTTTCCCATTCAATAGCCTGATGATAATTTTTATATTTACGTTCACGGTTCTTGAACTCTTTTGAATGAATCCTCCGCCTTCCGTTTTTCACCACAATATCAATTGCGGCATGTAACATTTCATGATAGACAATAAACTCTATCGCACATTGGGGGACTTTCCTGCTGTCAAGGATGGGATTTATCCTGATAGTGTTTGTCTTTTTCTGGTAATTTCCCAGAGTCCTTTTTTTGACAGCATATCGTGGGCTCCGCTTCCCCCATGTTATCAATACTGACAGGCTGTTGTTAAAGTATTCACTATTCAATGAATTAAATATATCGGTAAGATTGTAACGTTTTCCGCTGGG
>Ga0315297_10003097_pt1 | contig 10653 bp, 15 predicted proteins | sample YL17G15_0_MG_FD_203628 | JGI IMG/M metagenome (GOLD analysis project Ga0315297, IMG submission 203628) | Sediment microbial communities from Yellowstone Lake, YNP, Wyoming, USA - YL17G15_0 | ecosystem: Environmental > Aquatic > Freshwater > Lake > Sediment | place: USA: Wyoming | collected...
GGGCTATGAGAAGTCCCTTTTATTAAAATATGTGGCAGGTCAACCAATTCCACATGCAATTGTTAAAATTATTGTAATTATCGTTGTGTTTTTCATAAAATATATGGTGATTGATTAATTTAAGCCACTGCTATAAACTAACTGAGTGATGGCGAGCAGTGAATGAACCTAAGTGAGTTGGCACAATACATCAGTGATGAAGAGAAAGCCGAACAGGTTTTACGTGAAATAGGGGTACTTAAACGATATAAAACGTGTCCGTTCTGCGGGGAGAGTCATATCGGGAGAGTTCGGAGATTCAAGTTTAAATGCTATCGTTGTAACAAAGAGTGGGGAGTCCGCAGGGGCAGTATCCTGGAAGGGCAGAAAATCCCTTTCACAAAATTTCTCATGGCTATCAAACTGTTCGAGCTCGATACATCGGTCAGAGAATCAGCAAAACAGCTGGGTCTCGCATATAACACCGTCTATCATCTCTACAAGATACTTCGGCATGCTATCATCATCACCGAACCTGATAACGGATCTTTCTCCGGCGAGATCGAGATGGATGAATCCTATTTCGGAGGGAGAAGAAAAGGAAACCGGGGCCGGGGAGCTGCCGGGAAAGTCCCGGTATTCGGGATCCTGGAAAGAGGAGGCAAGGTTAAGGTCGAAGTTGTCGGCGATGTGAAGGGAGATACTCTGTTGGAATTGGCTATCAAGAAGGTTAAGAGAGGTAGTCTGATTTACACCGACCGGTTCAGAAGTTACAACGGACTCGTCTCCTATGGATTCAAACACAGACGTATTGACCACGGTAAAAAGTTCGCTAACGGTAAAGTTTACATCAATGGTATCGAAGGTTTCTGGTCCTTTGCCAAAGAACGGTTGATGAAATATCATGGTGTGGATCCCATGAAATTTCCTCTCTACTTGAAAGAACTGGAATTCAGATACAACCACAGAGACCGTGATTTATTTAACGATCTGCTCCAAGTCTTAGTTGGTTATAGTCTAGTGGCTTGTACTGAGTAATCACCTTATTTTTAAGTATCCAGTCTCTTAACTTTTTCACACATATCGCATCTTGGGGGATGCGGCAGCGGCGGGGGCGAAGTCTAAGTGGTCTATCAGGACCACGAAGATGAGAAGAATTCATCAGAATTCTTCGAGGCATCAGCCGAAGCCCCCAAGAGCGTTAAGAAAAATATTTTCTAAGCATTTCAAAAGAGCCGGAAAATCTATTTAAAAAAACGGGACTCAGGACTCCGTCCAGGTTCTTCGCACTTCACAAGCCATGACATAGTCTTTTTGCAAATTCAATAAAAAAAACAATTCAATAAATAAAATCATGGGCTCGTCGAGATTCGAACTCGAGATCTTCGCCGTGTGAAGGCGACGTCATAGCCAGCTAGACCACGAGCCCACAATGCATCGACCGGGAATTGAACCCGGGCTATAGGCTTGGAAGGCCTAAGTCATGCCTCTAGACCATCGATGCAACCGTGGATTACAATTTTGGTGACCGGGAGTATTAATGGTTGCCTTCTGTCGGATGAGGGCTCCCATATCCCAGGCCGGCACACATAAGCCCGGCTGGCAGAAAAAAAAGGAATGGGGATTTAGTACCCGCGGATCTCGGCTTCGACTTGTTCGAGGTTGGCGATCCGCTTCTCAAGCGCCGGGTGCGTGGAGAAGAGCTCCATTAAGGCGTTTTTTCCCGATAGCGCCGGGATGATAAAAAACGCGTTTGCGCCCTCGACCTTTACCTTTGCCTCGACCGGCACCGAATCCATCCGCCCGCTGATCTTGCTGAGTGCAGAAATGAGTGCACGGGGATTCCGGGTGATATAGGCGCTGCCCCGGTCTGCGGCAAACTCGCGGTAGCGGGAAAGCGCCATGATCAGCAGGTTTGCCACGAAGTACACGATCATCGCAACAATACCCGCGATGATCCATGCGCCGGCACCTCCCGAGTCCCGCCTGCCAAACATCGCACCCCACAGGAAGTTCTGCATGATGATCGAAGCGACCATCGCGATGAAGCTCGCGATGGTCATGGTCAGGATATCCCGGTTCTTCACATGGGCAAGCTCGTGGGCGAGCACCGCCTCGAGTTCGTCTTTAGAGAGCAGCCGCATGATCGAATCGGTGCACGCTACAACGGCATGCTTCGGGCTCCTGCCTGTTGCAAACGCGTTGGGCACCGGGCTCTGCATGACCGCAACCTTCGGCTTGGGGATGTCTGCCTCTTTTGCCAGCCTTTCAACCATCCGGTGCAGCTCGGGGTACTCGTCCTCTGCAACCACGCGTGACCCCGTCGTCCAGAGCACCAGTTTATCCGAGAAGAAGTACTGGATGAACGCCATTACGACGGCGATCAGGATCAGGAAATTTAACCCGATCCCGAGAAGCGATAGCACGGCAAGGAACACGATGTATACGACGAACAGCAAAAACATCGTCAGCCATACCCTGCCGGTCAGACCCCAGTCACGTTTCCAGATCATAGTTGGTACGTATTCGATGACAGCGCTTTTAAAGAATTCGACGGTACTCCCGCCAAATCTTAAAAAAGAGGCAGCCTTACCTGCCTTCGCACCGGATGGACAATGTGTTTTTACAGCTTTTCCCCCTGCATTAAAAAAAATCCCGGAGTGGGATAACATCAGAAACTATTTTTTCGGGCAGCACCGGACGATTAAGTATGGCAGATGTCGATCCCGAGGCGCTTGCGGATGTCGGGTATGGTATTTTCGAGCACCTCCTGAACAAGGCGCTGCGGGTGCAGAAAAAACACCTGTTTGCCCTTGTGGAGGAAGGAATCGACTTCCGGCAGGAGTTCGACGACATCTTCTTACAGTTCACCGGTGAATACCCGCAGCTTGCGCAGGCGCTGACCGCAGGGTTTTCCGGGGCCGGTACGATCTATGACATGATCCGTGCAGGCGAGGGGGTCACGCCCTCAAAGACCACCCAGATGTACTGGGTCGTGCAGGACGCCCCGGACAGCCAGCCGGAGGCGATCGAGGACGAGAATGCCGGCAAGTGGCTGATCTTTTTAGAACCGGACGTAATTGACGCGTCATGGAAGAAAGTACGGGACGCAACGGTTGCCGGCGAACTGGGGATCTCGACAAAAATCAGCACCGCAAAGCCAAACCCCGAATCCCGCGACAACCGGAAGGTCATCTACATCTATACAAAGGACTGGGCTGATGAGGCGGACGTGATGCGGGTGCGCACAAAACTCAAAGACCTCGGCTTTGTCGACCGTATCGGGTACAAGCGTAATATCGAGACCTTTGCCGGTGAATACGCCAAGAAGGGAAAACGCGTAACGTATTATTCCGCTTGATTTTTTAAAAGAACCCAAAAGGGGGACAATTTTTTTACTGCAGAAATCCTATGTTCCGCTATGGGGGAACCACAGGGTTATGACCAGTATCCCGTATGGATGGTACTGGTATCCAATCTCCTCTCTCTATCGGTTTATGGTATCGGTGCAGTGATCCTCTCCCGGATCGGTCTCGTCTGGCTTATCCTGTATTTACTGTTCATTCTCCTGCTTGAACTCCGGCTCATGAAGGGGCACTGCGTGGACTGTTATTATTTTGGCAAAACCTGCGCCTTTGGAAAGGGCCGGTTGAGCTGCATGTTTTTTCCCCGGGGAAAACCGGAACAATTTAACAACCGGACGATCACATGGAAGGATATTGTCCCCGACTTTCTTGTGTTTAATATCCCCGTTCTTTTGGGAATCTGGCTCCTGATACATGATTTCAGCTGGATCATCCTCGTGCTGATCATCATTCTTTTCTTCCTCGGGTTTGCGGGGAATGCGGTCGTGAGAGGACAGATCGCGTGCAGGTATTGCAGGCAGAAAGAGATCGGGTGCCCGGCGCAACGACTTTTTGAAAGACCGGAAAAATAAGTCTTTTTGGATCACTTCGCAGAGAACCGGATTCCTGAACGGGGCACTAATACCCCATGATTATCTGATACTCCGGTGATCAAAAACAGATGAAAAACAAAATAATCGGGTTTACGCCTTTCTTTCCTTGTTCTTGGGGCGCAGTTTCTTGTACCCGCATTTGCGGCACGTTGTCGCACGGATCGCGTTGCGTGCGTTGCAGTGCATGCAGATCTTCACGTTGAGTAAGCGGGCTTCTGCCTCGGGAAATTTTGCCATGGTATGAACACTCCTGCCCTATCATACATGATGTAAAAGCTCTTAACCGTTTGCGTCAGGGCGGGCGCTGTACTTCCGGATAAACCAGTCATGGAATTCGGCGAGCGCTTTCGCACGGTGCGAGATCCGGCTCTTTTCTGCAAGCGGGATCTCCGCGAGTGTTTTGCCGTTGCACTCAAAGATCGGGTCGTACCCGAATCCTCCGGCGCCCCGTGATGCGGTGGTGATGGTGCCGTGGATTGTTCCGGTAAAGACCTGGATGCCATCCGCATCGGCAAACGCGATTGCGGTGGTAAAGCAGGCGCCCCGGTCCTGTTCCCCTTCCATGAGTTTCAGGATGCCGGCGTTTCCAATCGCATCCAGAACGTACGCCGCGAACGGCCCGGGGAACCCGTTGAGTGCATCGATCTCAAACGAGGTATCGTCGACGATCAGCGGCATCCCGATCTCCCCGTACGCATACCGCGCCTTCCCGCGTGCAATCTCCCCGACATCCTCGCTGCGGAGCTCGGGGCATTCGAGCGCTACGTGGGAAACGTCAACAGCGCTTCCAAAGAACGCCGCCACCTCATGCGCCTTGTGCGGGTTGCTCGTCACCACTACCAGCTTCACCGGTACCGCCCCCGCATCTCGATCTCGTGCTCCCGGAAAATAACGTCCCCCGCCCCCGCAAATGTTTCCCGGTAACCCTCGCAGAATGCCGCTTTGAGCGCAGCAGCACCAGCGGTGGTGCTTTCCAGTGCCTGGAACAGCACGTGGATGTCCACGCCCCGCTGCTCTATCTCCGTGGAGACCTGCGCGAGCCCGAAATCGATCAGGACACAATGCCCGTCCCGCATGATCATGTTGCCCGTTGTCAGGTCACCATGGATAATACCTGCGGTGTGCAGTCTCCCGACTATCCGCCCGGCTTCCATCAAGTGTTGGGCTGACAGGCCGTGGGTGAGCAGTGTCCCGCGCACCTCCTCCATGACGATCGTATCTGAAGTGATATCGCTGATGATCGGGGTTGGCACGCCTGCATGCCGGGCTGTTGCAATGAGCCGCGCCTCGGCCCGGGTGCGTTCGGTGATAAGACGATTGTCGAGCGACGGCACCCGGTACCGTTTAAAGAGCCGGCGCTTCGCGGCTTTGCCCGCGGAGAATTCAATGATCGCTTCAGCGCCGCGGGCGGTGCCGGCAGGACCCTTCAGGGGGGACTCATGACCCTTCCTTCGCTCCGGTGCTTTCCAGGTCACATCGACCTCATCGGAGCGGAACGACGGGTTGACCTGCGATGATCCGACAGGAAGCGCCTGCCCGCTCTCAAGCATCAGTTTTCCCGTGTATGCGATCATCGCACCGTTGTCGCCAAGGTATTTTTGTTCCGGCACAAAAAATTCTGCCCCCCGGTCTTCGCACATCTCCCGCAGCATCTGCTGCAGGCGCCGGTTTGCACCCACACCCCCGACAAGCAGCACCTCGTCTTTTCCGGCAAGCGACATCGCCCGCTCGGTCACTTCGACACACATCGCAAATGCCGTCTCCTGGAATGCATGGCAGACGTCCTCAAGCGGCGCGGTGCTGTCCTTTGCCGCAGACATCAGGCCCGAAAAGGCAAGGTCCATTCCCTTCACCGTATACGGGAGCTCGACATACCCCCCCTGTGCAGCCAGTTTTTCAAGGACCGGGCCGCCCGGGTGCGGGAGGTCTTTTGACCGGGCGAACTTGTCCAGCGCGTTGCCGATCCCGATATCCAGCGTCTCTCCGAAGATACGGTACCTGCCGTTCAGGTACCCGATCACCTGCGTGTTTGCCCCGCTTGCGTACAGCACAACCGGGTCGCTGCATCCGGTGGCAAACCTCCCGATCTCCACGTGGGCAACGCAGTGGTTTACACCGGCAAGCGGCACATTGAGAGCGAGCGAAAGCGACCGTGCGGCGGTGGCAACCGTGCGCAGGCAGGGCCCAAGGCCCGGTCCTTTTGAGAACGCAATCCCGGTTATCGTTACCGGTTCAGTGAGCACAGACGAGATGACGGTGTTCATCACCGATGCATGGTGCTGGGCAGCCTCTCGGGGATGGATGCCCCCATGCACAGGAGAATACGGGTCAGAATACAAAGAGATAAGATCGGTATCAAAAACTGCGGCACTGAGGTTCCATGCAGTGCCCTCAATCCCAAGAACCTGCCCGAAAATAGGCATTCACAAAATTATTTTTTGAATTCTGTATATCCGCATTTCCCGCAGGCAGTCCGGTCCTTGTGGTCTGCCATCATGACACCGGGCCCGCAGCGCGGACAGTATTTCTTTGCGGTGGTAACCTTCGCACCCTCGACTTTAAAGAATGCACCCCGCGCCTTTCCCTTCGGGGCTTTCGCCTTCTTATCTGCCATGCCTTACGCCGCTCCTTCCTCTTTGGGCTTGGGCATACCGCGTGCCATCAGGTGCGCGCGCTCGGTCTTTGTCCTGCTCTCTTCATTTTCATAGATGCGCGCCTCGCCGGTAAGTTCCATCTTGCCAAACCTGCTCTTCAACGAGTCGAGCACCACCTGCTGCTCTTTGACGTTAAGGAGTGCGCAGACCTTTCCGATGATCTGCATGCGCGAGGGAGTTGCGCCGTCATACCGGAGCGTGAACCGGACCTCCCTTCGTGATAAAAGTTCATTTCTTTTATCGCTGGTAATTTCAAAATCCATCGATATCCTGTAATTATTGGAAACCGTGTTATTTAAAATGCGATCATCGCCCGGATGAATTCTCCGGCGATCCAAACGCAGGAATACTCTTAGAAAAAACACCCGGTTATTAAGCCCCGTCCCTGTGCACGAAGTATGACAGCAGTTCCCGCGCCTTCTCCTTTGAAACGGGGTCTACCGTGCAGACCACGACGCCCTTGTGAGGCTGGCCATAGAGCACCCATACCCCTTCAGGTGCGGCAAGGACAAGCGGGATGACCGCGAGGTCTTCCTCCCCGCTCACGTAGATCGTAGCCGGGGGGAGGGCGATTGCGTCATCGATGCCGGCGACCAGTTCATCGGTTATGGTGCCGGGGGGATTTTTCACCCTGATAATGCGGCCGGAAAACGGGGGGGCATCCCTATACGGCGTGCGCATGGTATGCCCGTCGATAATGGACACGTCCGGGGTAATCCCGTTCTTCTGGAGATTATGGGTCACCACATCCCCGACCGCATATACCGTGCGGTGGACAAGCCGGGGGATGACATGGGCAATATCAAAAAACAATTCGCCGAACGGGTCCTTAAAAAAATGTCGCCTTTCTTCGGGGAGTACCAGCATCAGCGGACCTTCAGCGCATACCTGCCCTGGAGCCTGATGTTCATCTTTTTTGCGACATCAGAATGTTCGGGGTCGATGATGACAAGGTAACCCGCCCAGTCATCGCTTAAGTTCGTGGTACCGCAGACCACGCAGTTTTCCCCGTCCACAACGCGGTGGCAGTCGCGGCACACCTTACCCTGTTTCTTCTTCCCGGGAGGAGGCATAGACTCACTTCTCCCGGCCTTTGCGGGCAGGCCGCTCCTTCTTCTCTGCCCTCTCTGCCGGCTGGCCTTTCTCCAGCGCCTTCTCCTTCTCGAGGTTCATTTCTTCCTCGAGCCAGAGTGCAGTGCCAAGGCCGGCCTGCCGCATCGTGAGCCCGATCTTGCTGTCGCGGGGCTCGCGTTCGTTTAAGCTTAACGTTACGACCCGGGCACGGATCGTGTCACCCACGCCGATGAAACGTTTTGACTCCTGGCAGATGAGCCGTGAATTCTTCTCGTCAAAATTGATGTATTCATCGGAGATCTGGCTCACGTGCAGCATCGCATCGATGGGGCCAAGGGAAATGAATGCGCCAAAGCTCGTTGTCTCGACAACAACACCTTCGATCACTTCCTGCAGCGCAAGGCGCAGCACCAGTGCCTCGAACTTCACATCATAATAGACGCCGCCGTCCCCGGGCACAATCTCCCCGTCGCCGACTTCCAGCACGCGGGTGACGCAGATAAAGATCCCGATCTCCTTGTCAATGCTCCCCTCCAGATGCTCCTGCAGGACATCCAGAATAACCTTCTCGAGATTTTCGCCGAGACGGTTGGGGGGCACCCTAACCTTATCATCCAACCGGATTTTATTGTACATGACAATCCCCTAGCTTTGTATCAGTTCCAGTCTTTTCTGTTTTCTCATAGATATAACACCAATGCCTTGGGAAAGCAGTCTTTCCCGCAGGCGCCGGTCATTGGTCACCACGAGGCAGCCGGTCTCCCGCGCATACCGGATCACCTGTTCATCGACGGTGCAGTGTGCTGGTTCCGGTGCATGGATCATCCTGCACCCCTGCACAACACTCAGGCCATACCGCGCCGCTGCCGCATCCCGCCCCCTGCCCGAGGAGATGCCGGTGAGTTCATGCGTTACGGTTTCAAGGACGAGCGGTTCGAATGCGCCCACGAGCTGGCGGAGTTCATCGAACAGGTCGATGGAAAACTGCGCCGGCATCATAAGCGCGTTGGCGTCGAGGAGCACGCTCACTCGTCCAGAACGCCCATCCCGATCAGGCGCCAGCGTGCTCCCACCTGCCGGCTGATTGCGATCCGTGCACCCAGCTCCGCGCATACCGGGCGCTTTAAGGATATCTCAACATGCTCTTTCTTCGTGCTGGTGACAACGCCCACCGTGACTGCGGTGCCCACCGAAAGCATCAGCGGTTCATTGTGTTTTAAGGGTTCGATGGCGAGTTCGCTCGTTGCACCGACGACTCTCTCCATGAGGGTGACATGGCACCTGACCTTGTCCCAGACCGGCGGGAGCTTGCCGATATGGCCGGCCACCTGCCCTGCAAGCGCATCGCTTTTGGTAAGAGCCGGGTCCAGCCGGGTCCCGATACCAAGAAGCCCTCCGGGTGTCGCCTCGGTTACCCGGGTGGAGCCGGCATGAATGGAGGTGATCCTGGTGGTGATCGGTTCCCATTTGATCCGGTTCTCGACCTGCAACTGCAGCCCGGGACGGATCTCGATATCCTCATCCTCGTGGAGGATGCCTCGGATCAGGGAACCGCCGATAACGCCTCCCTGTACCTCCTTCCAGTTGCAGCCCGGCTTGTTTACGTCAAAGGAACGTGCGATCAGCACGAGCGGCTCTGCGCCCGGGTCCCGTGCGGGTTCCGGTATCGCTGCATCAAGTGCCTGCACGAGCGCCCCCATATTGATCCCCTTCTGGGCGGAGACCGGGATTACCGGTGCGTTTTCAGCAATAGTGCCCTTGATGAACGCCTTGATCGCTTTATAGTTCTCGATCGCCTCGTCCTGGCTGACCACGTCGATCTTGTTCTGGACAACCACGATCCTGTTTATGCCGACAAGTTCCAGCGCCATCAGGTGTTCCTTGGTCTGCGGCTGCGGGCATTTTTCGGATGCAGAGATGACGAGCATTGCCCCGTCCATCAGTGCCGAACCGGAGAGCATCGTTGCCATCAGGGTCTCGTGCCCCGGCGCGTCCACAAAGGATATTGACCTGAACGGTGTCCCTTTCCCGCCACAGGCCGGACAGGTCTCCTGCGTCGAGTAGGCGTCCTCACCCTGGCACGACCCGCACCGGAAGAATGTCGCGTCAGCGTACCCGAGACGGATAGAGATGCCGCGTTTGACCTCCTCGCTGTGCCGGTCCGTCCATGTCCCGGTGATCGCGTTGACCAGCGTGGTCTTTCCATGGTCAACATGGCCCACCACCCCGATATTGACGCTGGGTATTGTCACATCATGCATCTTAGAAATCGAACCTCCTTACTCTATTTATAACAATCATACTTATACATAACCAGTAAGGACACCTGCCGTCGGAATTTGTACGAAACCCCATTTTTCTTGTCCCGTTATGCCCGGCGACTGCCCGCCGCTGCTTTGCTACCCTGCACAATTAAAAAACGGGAAAAAAAATCTTATCCCGTGCTACGAAAATGAGATCGAAATGTTAAAAATAACGCAAAGGAACATCAGAGTAAGGAATCCGTATGGCCCTTGACAGTGAGCTCTCCCGCATCGGCATATCGTTGCCAAAACATCTCCTTGACCAGTTTGACCAGATCATCAACTACCGTGGCTATTCATCACGCTCCGAGGGGATCCGGGACGCGATCCGGAGCTACCTCCAGTATTACAAATGGATGGCGGACGTCAAGGGCGAGCGGCAGGGGGTCATCACGATGATCTACGACCATGACCAGCGGGGGCTGCTTGTCGTGCTCACCGATATCCAGCACGAGTTCAAGGGCATTATTCAGGCTTCGCTCCACTCCCACGTGACCGAGTCGCGCTGCCTTGAGGTGATCCTGCTGCGGGGCGACGGGACGCAGCTCAAATCGCTGGCCGAGCGGCTGATGTCCCAAAAAGGAGTGCAATCGGTCAAACTGACAACGATCGGGCTCGAGGACTAACCTCCTCCCTCGCAGCTCTGGTCGACGTTCTTGAGCGCGTCCTGCAGTCCGCTGCCGGC
>Ga0315297_10003098_pt1 | contig 10649 bp, 6 predicted proteins | sample YL17G15_0_MG_FD_203628 | JGI IMG/M metagenome (GOLD analysis project Ga0315297, IMG submission 203628) | Sediment microbial communities from Yellowstone Lake, YNP, Wyoming, USA - YL17G15_0 | ecosystem: Environmental > Aquatic > Freshwater > Lake > Sediment | place: USA: Wyoming | collected...
AACGAGGAAGGTGCGCAGCTTGGCATACGTCAGCCCAACCGTGATGAACGCGCTGATCTGTTCATGCGAGGGCTCCAGTCCGCGTAAGATATCGGCGGCCTGGTCGAGCCGCTGCTTGCTCTCACGATACTGCTTCAAGGGCAACAATACGCGGGCCGCGTTGACCTGGCTCGTGGCCGCCAGAAGCTTCACCGGAACCGCTTGAGCCGTTTGAAAACTTTCGTTGTAGGCGGCCAGCGCCTCGGCAAACTTTCCCTGCGAAGCGGCCAGATTCCCCAGATCGTTCAAGATGGCAGCGGTCAACGATGCCTGGGGAAGCGCCTTGGCCCGCTGGAGGGCCTCCTGTAGCGACCGCTCCGCCTCCGCGTGCTGCCCGGCTGCCTGATATAGACTGCCCGCCCTCCAAAGAATCCGTATCGGCAGGAGAGAATCGTCAGTGCCTGCTGCAAGGGCCTTGGCTTGATCAAGCCGAATCGCCGCCGTCCGATAACGGCCCAGCGACTGATAGGCCTCGGACAGACGAATCAACGCGTCGATCTGCTCCCGACGCGCGGCAGACCGCTCGTAGGCCGCCTCCGCGCTCGTCCAGCGCTCGACCGCCTGCTCGAAATCGCCATGCTGATACGCCTGGCTGCCGTCCTGCATCAGCTGATCGGCCGGAGGCGCCTCCTGCGCATAACCGACAGCCACATACGCAACAGATAGCAGTAGGGAGAGTCCGAGGATGATCTGGCCTTTCATAACTACCCTCCTCCGTCTCCTAGCCCGCATTACTCATGAACGTTTCTGCTGCAATCGCCGAGTTGACCTGTCGAATGTTAAATGTTGAATGTTGAATGTCCGGAATTCATCAGATGCTGTTGCACAGCCAGTTGCTGCCGATTCCGATAATTCAACATTCAACATTCCCAATGCGTCCCGCCCCTCGCGCCCGTCTACAACTCAGAACTTCTCTGCCCCTCCTGCCCCTCGCGCCCGCTATAATTCAGAACTTTCCAGGCGATCAGCCTTCAGCAATCAGCCGTCAGCTTTGGTCCTAACTCAGAACCCAGAACTCACAACTCAGAACTCGGCGAAGCCGTTGACTCAGAACTTCTTCACCCGTCCCGCTCCGACATTCCACATTCCACATTTCGCATTCTCTCCCCGACTGCCAACTCAGAACCCAGAACTCAAAACTCAGAACTCCCTAACCCGTCCCGTCCGCTAGAACGCCTCGACCACCAACTGCATATGCACACCATAATCCTGCAGGTTGGTGTGGTGTGACTGGTCCGTAGGATTCAGACGCTGCCCCCAGTACAGTTCAAATCGGCTCCCCCGCCAGAAATTCCAGATTGCTCCGACTCCCACGCTTGCCAACCACTCCGGAGAAGGGGTGACTTCAAGATTGACAACATTAGTGTTCCAAGCCCGGCCGTAATCGAAAAATGGCACCAGGTACACAAGTTCTTCCCCGATCGCCGACGTGTACACCGGAATACGAGTCTCAAGAGATCCCAAAAAGGCGTTGTCCGCAAGCTGTGTGAACTCCCGATAGCCTCTCACGCTGTAGCGCCCGCCGACCGCCATCTGCTCGATGAGGAAGAGGTGCTTATTGCTCAACTGCAAATCGGCACGCGCCAGCAGGGTGACGTGCGTGGGGTTCAACCGCCTGACCAATTGCGTCTGGCCCAACCAGGAAAAAAATTCTCCGGTGGCCTGGTCGGGCCCGCTGTTGACGATCGCCCCCAGAACGGGGAGACCGAAGCTCATCCGAGACAGCGCCGAGATGACCTGGTCAGGCGTGCGATGCACGTACTCCTGCGAGAAGCGCAGCGCCGACACCTGGGACAGCCCGTTGGTGGATCCACTCTGGAATTCAAACGGGGTTCCAAGTAGAGACGTCCTGAACGATTCCGACTGGCCGGTCAACGCCAGGGCGAATTCCTGAGACGTCGTGCGGAAGACGGGCTGCCGCAGGGTAAACCCAATCGCTTCGAACTTGCCGTTGATGTCCAGCGGTTTGACGCTGCTCTCAATGACCGTGAAATCGACCCGCCGGTAGTCGACGGCGAAGGTCGTGTCGTAGGGAGTGAAGGGGACGACGTAGCTCACGTTCAAGTTCGGATTGATCCCGCTGCCATGCGCATTCACATCGGTGCCAAACGATTGACCGTACTGGACGCGGACCGCGTCCCCGAACCCCAATAGATTCTCATCCGCGATGGTCCCCAGCACCTGATTGGAACCAACCGCCGGCGCCTGGAAGTTGTTGTATTCAAGCCAGGCTTTGATCGGCCGGCGCTCGACCACCCGGACGTTCAACGCACTTTCCCCGCGCGTCTCGCCGGGCCGTAACTCTGCGTTGATCCGCTCGATGCGCGGGTCGGTTTGAAAAAGCTGCAACCGCTGCTGAAGCGCATTCACGTTGACCGGCGGACCGGCGTTACGCTGGAGCCGGCTGGTGAAATAGCTGGACCGGAACCAGTAATTGCCTTCCACGTCAATCCGGCTCAGTTTCCCTTCAATGACCTGGATCGTGAGCACTCCGTCCACGATCGCTTGATCCGGCCACACGGCGCCTGACGTGCTGTAGCCATGTTTCACGTACAGGAACGTCATGGCCAGGCGCAGCGATTCCATGTCTTCCGACGTGATCTCCCGATCGCGGTAGGGATCAATGACCTGGGCCAGTTCTTCCGCCGTGAAGACCGTGTTCCCCAGGACCCGGATCTCTCGGACGTATACTTTCACCGTGGGGATGGGCCCGCGCCGTTCCGGAACGGGAGCAGGGGGCAAGATACCGGGTACGGGCGGCTCTGGTTTCGGGAGTTCCTTGGGCAGCGGAGAGGGAGCAGGCACGATCGGCGGAGGAAGGGGGACCTGCGCCGACACCACGTCAGACAGGATACAGACGACCAACAGGACCAGCGTCGCAACAACCCGTCCCGCGCCTAAGCTCATCGAGAGTCCCAACGGCCACCTCATCTCAATGTTCTGAGTCCGCCAGTGGTGTTCTCGACACCCGTGAAGCGTACCTCGCATTTCTAAGGAATGTTCAATGCTCAATTTTCGATGTTCAATTGAACATTCAACATTGAGCATTGAGCATTAGCCTGCTAGTGGCATGCGTTCCCAAACATCGCCAGTTGGATGGGCCTGGCATCGTACTTCGGGAACAGAGGGGAAAGGGTGTCAGGAACCATTTCTGCGGCAGAAATGGTTCCTGACACCGTTCCCGTCACCCACGATGGACTGGCTAAGAATCCACCAGGCTCCGCCGGCAGGCCTTCACGGCCGGCGACCACGAAGGTGCTGAACTTGCCGTCTGCGGCCCGGGCCGCGCACCGTTGGGCAAGCAGGGCGGCCGCGCTGGAGAATTTCTGGGACAAGGGCGTCAGCCGTCCACCGACGTTCTGCACCGGCGACTGGATATTGACGGTCCCGCTGATGCCGAGTGCAGAAGAAGCATCCACGATGCTGGCGGGATCGGCCAGGAAGACTTCGGCTGTGATATTGATAGCCCCACCCGCTCCGGCAACGGCTTGGGCAATAATCTGACTGTTCTGCAGGATCACGAACTGCGGATCGATATTAATATTGCCTCCGTCATTTGCACCCGGCACCCCCACACTACCCCCGACGGACGTGCTGACTTGGCTGTTGACCAGCTGGATCATTCCGGCGTCCGATGCGTCGATCTCGATACTACCACCGCTCGCGTGACTGGCTTCTGTCGTCACCGAGCTGTTCTGCATGACGACATTCGAGTCGCTGGTGATCGTAATGTTCCCGGCATTACCTGCCCCGTCTGGGAGCAGTGGCGCGTTGCTGCTGGCGGAGATCAGGGTGCCGTTGGCAAGCTGGACACTCTGGGCGCTGATGGAGATGTCCCCGCCCTTGGCGTTCTCGGCCGAAGTGGACACCGTGCTGGCATTACTTGTGAAGCTGCCAGAGGCTTCGATCGTGACGCTGCCCGCGTCGCCCGCATCCGACATCGTACCCGTGCTGCTGCTGGCAATCTCGGCGGCGTTGGTGAGCGTGAGGGTACCGACATTGGCCGTGATGCTACCGGCCTTGCCGGTGCCGCTCGTGCTGGTGGTGATAGTCGCGTTGTCCATGTTCAAAGTAGGCGTCGTGACGATCACCTGACCGGCGCTACCGGCCCCAATCGTGGAGCTTGTAATGCTGCTGCCTGAGGCCAGACTGACCGCGTTGCCGTTGATGGTGATGGTGCCCGCATCGCCGGCGTTCGCCACGGTCCCCTTGCTGCTGCTGGTGATTTCCGATTGATTCGCCAGCGTCAGACTCCCACCAGTGATCCTAATGTTGCCGGCCCGACCCGTGCTGAAGGTTTCGCTTTGGCTCTTGATGCTGGCGCCGTTCGTCAGACTCACCGCCCCGACGTCCAGCACCACGTCCCCACCGGGTTTGCCGGTTTCGCTGGAGGTGTTGGTATCGATGAAACCATTGTCCAGGGTCAACGCATCCGCCGTGATGGTCACATTGCCGGACGCTTGGGTGAAGGATCGACTGAAGATCTTCCCTTCAGGAGAGATAACGATCGAGTCGGCTGTGAGCGTCACCTTCCCCGCTGGCCCGGTTGATGTGGAACTGCCTGCAGAGATCGCGGCGCCATTCGTGATGGTCAGCGTTCCGGCATTTACTGTGATCTCGCCGGGCAGGCCAGAGGTGGAGTCTGAGCCGATACCGGTATTTGGACCGGAGAGCAGCACAGAGCCGGCTTTGCTTTCCGTCCCCTCGAGTCCTTGCACCGTGACCATGCCGCCAGTTCCAGCGCGCGGAAGACTCAAATCACTCGGAAGACCCAAATTACTCGTGGTGTTACTCGAAATGGCTGCACCACCTAGGACGCGTAGCTGTTGGGCGCCCACCACGATACTTCCACCATGACCGGTTCCTTGGGTGGTCGAGTTGATGCTCGATCCCTCATACAGGTCTACGGATTCGGCCGTGACGGAAATTTGTCCGCCGGCCCCGCTCTGCTTCGTCAGACTGGTTATCCCACTGCCGCCTGAAAGCACCACTTTCTCGGCCACGCTTCCCTCTTCGTGAGAGATCCCCTGAATGGTCACATCCCCGCCCACACCGCTGGAGGTGGTGGTGCTATTGATCAGCGATCCGTCAGACAGCGACAGCCCACCCAGGAGGCTTAACGTCCTCACATTCAGCAAGAGATCCCCTCCCACCCCACTTCCAGATGAAAATATAGTCGCGCGGTTCTCGAGCGTCAGACTATCGGCCGTCATATGGATGTCCCCGCCGTGGCCAGAAACAAACGTCTGCGTGGAAATATCTGAGAAATTCAGATATACGTTCCCCGCCGCGATCGCCACGTCGCCCCCCTGTTGGGGATTGACCGAGCGCGTGGCAATGGAAGAGCCGTTGGTGAGCCTGACTGAATCTGCCGAGCTGCCAGCCCCAGTGCGGCCTTGAATCGTCACCTTGCCGCCCTGTCCAATTCCTGAGCTAGCATTGTCACTTCGGATCAGCGCGCCATTAGCGAGGGACAGTCTGCCGACATTCACCGTGATATCGCCGCCTGGCCCGTCGCCCCTTGTTGTGCTTACCATGGAAGCCCCGTTCATCTGGACCCTCGAGGCGACGAGCTGTACGTCCGCGCCCGTATCTATTTCAGAATTTGACGTCACTATTGAACTGCCTTGCCGGAGCGAGATTGTCTCTGTTAACAAGCCGGGGGTCTGCGAAGTGGTGAGCACCGCGTCCTTCACCGAGAGAACCAATTGCCCGTCTTTGATAAAGGCCACCGTACTCGCACCGCTGACGTTGATATTTGAGCCTGGCGCTAGAAAGACGGATCCAAAGGAAGTGAACGATGTGCCACCCGCATTTGGACGCGACAGAAGTGTCGCAGCCTCGAACTCTCCAGTTGATGCGGCACTGGCTAGCTGAATCTTACCGTTCGGTGCCGAAAGTTGAACAGGCTGCGCGGTCCCGTCTTCCGCGGTGCCTGACTCAATTAAGATGTTGCCGCCGATGAGTGAGAGACCTTTCCCGTTCGCCACGGTAAGTTGACTGCCCTGCACCGTGATGGCGGCCGGATTCGACCCCAAGAATCCGAAGGCCACCACGGGCGCCACATTGAGCGGGCCCAGCGAGGCCGAAGTCGAGAGCATGTCAAAAAGCGCTGCCTTGTTTTCAAATCGCAGATAGTTGGCTGTACTCAGGCTCACCGACCCGCCCACCTCGACACGGGCATTGGGCCCCAGCAACAGCCCGGACGGATTGACGAGCCAGAGATTGGCCTGACCGAAGTTCATGGGATCGGCCGCGTTGAGTGGGTTGTTGGTGCGCAGGGTCCCGTCGATCGTCGAGACTCCCTTCCCAATCACACGCGCGAAGATGTTCGTGGTCGGAAGTTGCATGTCATTCATGAAGTGGGCGATGTCGCCGGTGCCGAGCGTGAAGGAGTCAAAACTATGAAACAGGTTGGTACCGCTTCCCGGCCTGGTCCCTCCCGTAATTTCCGTGGTGGTGGCGACAGTCGGCGTAGCCGCTTTGGTGCCGAGATCGAGAGGAGCGATCGTGGTGGGTGTGATGTTCGTCTGCGCGTACGTGGCATTTGGAGCGTTGAGGACAAGCAGGAGAGTCGGAAGGAGCGCCCACAGGAAGGCCTGCCCTAAGGAATCAGGATGGCGCGACCGCGCGGTGTTTTCATCCATATCTCCCTCTCGATCGTGACAACAGAGGGGAGCAGAACCAACTGCTCCCCTCATGGCTGAAAGACACCGACTCGTTTTCTTACCTGAAAGAGTCCACGGAGTTAACGGCCGTCTCACGTCGATTTCGCCGTGAGACGGTCTTCTTCAATACCAAGACTTCGTTACCCGTTGCACTTCTCTATTTGAACCCCCTCATCATCGTGCTCAGTCTAGTTAGTGATGTACGTGGATGTTGCAGGTGAGGGTGTCGCCGGCCGCCACGTTATGCACGACAAGGGCCTGCTTATCACCCCCGACGGCAACGACGTCGTAGTATAGGGTCGAGTTGAGCGGGTCATTTTCGCTCACACACACAGGAGCGTCTACCTGAGTGGAGCCGTAATCAATGCTTGTGGGCATGTAGATGATCCGATCTGCATACTGCTCGTTAGTGCCAGTGCCGATGGGGCTGAAGAGATAACTCCCTTCCGCGGTCGGACTACCACTTAACGGACCAGTAGCGATGTCGAAGTCGTAGATCTCCAGGCCCTCCGCAGTGAAATTGAAATTTTTATTGGCGCCATCTCCGATTGGAGTGGCCTTAAGAGTGATCAAGAGTTTGCCATTGCAATAAGACTGGTATGTACATGCACATTGACCCTGTACACAATCCGTCGCCTCTTTTATGTTACGGCCTTTGATATCGTTGTTATCGAGCGCTAGGAAATTCCCATTATGGTTGCTGAGGTCTTTTATCTGTTTCTTATTGCTTCCCGGAGTACCATTCCCCTCTGTACAGTTATTCAGATACATTGTGTCCGGACCATTCATCGTGACGACCATGGTCAAGGTGACCTCCGGTTTGCACTTGGCGCTCGAAGCGTTGTCACTGCAAGGGAAAACCGGATACGGAACAAGCTGGTTCAAGGAGGGGGGATCCGGCGCCGGGACCCCAAAGCTCAGGGAGGGATTGGCCGCGGGGCCCCCGACTGTAAATACCAGGTTGCTGGTATTAATAGCGGGGCAGGTTACCACCCTCGTCGTGCCCGGTTCGTAACAAGGGGCGACGCTTAAAATATTTTTAGGAGTAGCGGTGTCTGTTGCAGTATCAAATATTCCCACTCCCGTATACACCACCGCATCGCTGATTGGATCGCATGTGGTATCCGCCGCGGTACAGTAGGTGGGGGCGAAAAGATCAGATTTAGGCCCACCCTCAAAAAAGCCGGCGGACCTCAGGCTGAATGTATAGCTCCCCGCGTTGGTAAATGCAGCGTCGAATTTATTCTTCATGGTGAATGTCAGAACATGTTTTTCGTTGTTGTTGGCTCCCTTGGGGTTGGCCGAGGTACCCCAACCGCAATAGGATGTGGTCCCACTGCCAGTGCCATCGGGTAGGCATGGGCGACCGTATGTTACGCCGCCCCGGACGCCCAAAAATGGTACGATTCTCAGCCCACCCAACTTGAACAGATCCAGGCCGGTCCCATCGGCCACCAACAGGCTCGGCTTCGTGAACGTACCGTCCGTGTTTTGAATGCCCAAGATCTGAAACGCCCGTCGTTTGCCTCCTGGACCGGTGCCGAGGTACACCGGTGCAACGGCCGGATCCGTTGTGTTGCCACTGTTCAGCCTGTAGCAGGCAGTATAGCCCTGAGTGGACTCAGTAGAAGAACAGCCTGCGGTAGCCAGTGTTAGAGTAAGCGCCGTAGTAGTAGACGAATTATATGTATCTCCGTCGACCTTGAGTTCGAGTGTCGGCGTTCCAGCTTCCGAAGGAAGCGGCGCCATCAGCCCTCCCAGAACTCCGACGATCAGTAGACTAAACACAAGCCCCACCCATCGTAGACTTCTCATAGGGACCTCCCAGTTAAAAAATCGTTCCGCGCAATGTCTTGCCTATCCTTTTTCTTTACGGTTTCTTACGCTTCTTTGCTCTTCTTCCGCAACCCCCACAGAAGAGGCCCCCCACGAATGAGGGGATAGGTTGCCTGGGGAGGCGGGAGGGGCAAAGAAGTTTTGAGTTCTGAGTTCTGGGTTCTGAGTTATTGCGGCCAAGATGGGCGGGATGGGCGAGACACATGAGGAAGTTCTGAGTTCTGAGTTCTAAGTTCTGAGTTATAGCGGGCAGGACGGGCGGGATGGGCAAAGAAGTTCTGAGTTCTGAGTTCTAAGTTCTGAGTTATTGCGGCCGGGACGGGCGGAAAAGGCGCGATACGTGAGGAAATTCTGAGTTCTAGACGGGCGTGAGGGGCGGGAAACGCGGGACGGGCGAGACTGGCGAAGAAGTTATGAGTTTTGGGTTAAAGGGAAAGGACGAAATGGGAGCCTTTAGCCAAATAGGTTTTGGAGGAGCTGCTCTCGGCTAACTTTGAAATGAGTGCTTACGTCGTAGAGAATTGCCGACAGGGTACCAATACGAAGCGGAGTATGTAGCGGAATCGTGAGATGCTGTTCGCCGAGCTCATACGTCGTGAGGCGAAGATGGCTGCCGGTTTGGCGGGTTACAGAATAACCGAGCTTGCGAAGAGCGTGCGCGAGATCACTTCCCGACAGATCGCGGGGAAGCCTCATACGGCAATAACTTCCTCGCGGACGTGGTGAAGACGGACGATTTTCGGAGCCTTCCCTTCCTCGAAGTGACAACGCACTGCATCACGAACCTTGCCAGGCAACTCGGCAATCGTGTCTGCTTCGGTAAAAATGGATTCTCCTAGGGCCCGCGCGACGAAACCTCCCTCGGGGGCCTCTTCGACCATAAAAATCAATTCATTCATCGTCGTCCTTCAAGAATGACCGGCTGTTTTTTTACATACTAGTCCGGTCACTAGTTAATGTCCAGCCCTTCTCGGTTAGGCAAGAAAAGCTAGACCGGCGGGGCTGGCGAAGAAGTTCTGGGTTCTGAGTTTTGGGTTCTGAGTTGGCGGTCGGGGAGAGAATGTGGAATGCGAAATGTGGAATGTGGAATTGTCGGGACGGGCGAGACACTTGAGGAAGTTCTGAGTTCTGAGTTCTCAGTTCTGAGTTCTGAGTTATTGCAGCCAGGATGGGCTGGACGGGTAAAGAAGTTCTGAGTTCTGAGTTCTGGGTTAGAGGACAAGAAGAAGGCGAGAAGAAGCGGAGACTGTAGTGGAATCGTAACTACTCAGGTGTTCAGGCTGAAGACTGACGTGTGAAAACTGCTACGGAGATAGCGCGCCAAGACATCGCGTCGGGGAAATCCTCCGAATTTGACTTCGACAAGCTGTGAAATCCCGCACCCTTCCCAGCTTCTGGGATACCTACGTTCGTCTTCCCGAATCGGTCAAGAAGACAGCTCGTAAGGGAGAGAAAATGGGACAGGCTGTCCCCCCTTTTCTCTCCCCGTCGCTCAAGGTAAACACGGTACGTGTCGAAATCGGTTTCGACACGTACCGGTAGAGATCAGTGGTCTCGCGGGCGATCCGATCAGGCCGCTTCTTGGCTCGTCTCGACGGTGAGGGTTTTTGCGCCGTCGCGCGGGCGGTAATAGAGTCGTTCAAAGCCGATGACTTCTTGGGTTGTGGCTTCTTTAATCAAGATGACCCCTTCCCCCGTCTCTTCACAGATCTGGTCTGGCTGAGGCTCAGCCCAGTACACCGTTAAGGTCTCCCCAACTGGGTCATGGATTACGCGGATGTGGGCCATATGATCGCTCCCTCCTTGATCTTGTCCGTGACATAACACGTCACGATGAAACCGGCGTCATGAGATCGTTTCACCACCGCGCACAGATGATACGGTCCTCGTTTTCTATAGAAGAGATACACACTCGAGTCCTGCTTACTTTGTCTGACAAATTATGGTGAACGTAGACACTCCTGGATCGCAATGTGTTGATCGGTGATCTCGGGGTGTTTTTTCTCGATCAGCGACCAATATCGCCATGTCGTGCGAACGGGAAACCCAAGCGGTGTCATGGCTTCGAATAACCACAGTGGTTCCTCCGGCACTCGCTTCGCCCTC
>Ga0315297_10003099_pt1 | contig 10648 bp, 9 predicted proteins | sample YL17G15_0_MG_FD_203628 | JGI IMG/M metagenome (GOLD analysis project Ga0315297, IMG submission 203628) | Sediment microbial communities from Yellowstone Lake, YNP, Wyoming, USA - YL17G15_0 | ecosystem: Environmental > Aquatic > Freshwater > Lake > Sediment | place: USA: Wyoming | collected...
TTGGCGCTTTCCTCGCCAAGGAAGCCGTCTCTGTCTTTTCCCCGGGCGAACACGGCTCTACCTATGGCGGCAACCCGTTGATTTGCGCCGCCGCCCATGCCGCCCTGAAGTACCTGATTGACCATAATATACCGGCGCAGGCTAAGCGTGTCGGAAATTACTTTATGACCAAACTGGGAGGGCTGAAGCAGCAATTTGACTTTATTACTGACGTGAGAGGTCGGGGACTTCTGATAGCTTTGGAGTTTAACCAGGAGATCGGTGATAAGCTGCAACTGGCCCTCCTTGATAGGGGCTTGTTGGTCAACAGACTGAAACCCAATGCCGTGCGCTTCATGCCGCCCTTGATCATCACAGAAAAGGAGGTGGACAAGGCGATAGGCATTTTGAAGGAGGCCCTAGGAGAAATACGAAACGCTAAACAATGTCAAAATCCAAAATCCCAATGACCGAAACATGAAGACCCGGGACAGTGTCGGGTTTCGAATTTGGAGCATCTGGAATCTGAATTTGCCTAGGAATTGGATATTAGGGCTTGGGGTTTCCCCAGAGGAGGTTGTGAGATGGCAGAAAAAGTAGTATTGGCTTACAGCGGCGGCCTGGATACCTCCGTGGCTGTAAGATGGCTTCAGGAAAAGTATGACCTGAAGGTCATTACCCTCACTGTAGATATCGGTAATGTCCCTGATCTCGAGGCTATTAGACAAAAAGCCCTCAAAGTCGGAGCCATCAAAGCGCTGGTTGTGGACGCCAAAGAGACTTTCACTAGGTCTTATGTCTTTCCCGCCCTGCAGGCCGATGCCATCTATGAAGGGCAGTATCCTTTGTCCACAGCTCTAGGGCGTCCTCTCATCGTCCGACTTCTGGTGGAAACAGCTAAGAAGGAAAAGGCCAGGATTGTCGCTCACGGCTGCACCGCCAAGGGCAATGACCAGGTGAGGATTGATGTTGGTGTAGCTGCTTTGGCCCCCGAGTTGAAGGTAATAGCCCCGGCTCGGGAATGGAAGATGACGCGGGAGCAGACAATCAAGTATGCCCAGGCCCACAATATCCCCGTCCCTGTCACCAAGGCCAGCCCCTATTCCATCGACGAGAACCTGTGGGGTCGTGGCATTGAATGTGGTGTGCTGGAAGATACCTGGAACGAACCGCCTGAGGATGTTTTCCTGTGGACAAGGCCGCCCGAAAAAACACCGGCCCGCCCTGCCTATCTGGAGATTGGCTTTGAAAAAGGGATACCGCTAACTCTTAACGGCCGGAAGGTAGAGCCTGTTACGCTGGTCCAGAAGGTTCATGACCTGGCTGGCAGGCATGGCATAGGCCGGATTGACCACGTGGAAAACAGACTGGTGGGCATAAAATCCAGGGAGATTTATGAGGCGCCGGCTGCCGTAGTCCTGCTGAAAGCCCACCTGGCCCTGGAGGACTTGGTGCTGACCAAAGACCAGCTCCGCTTCAAGGCCAGGGTCGCCGCTGAGTATGCCGACCTTGTCTACAATGGCCTATGGTTTACAGGTATGCGTCAGGACTTAGCCGCCTATGTAACAAGTACGCAGAGATATGTCACCGGCACTATAAGGGTAAAGCTCTTCAAAGGTAACTGCCAAGTAGTCGGTAGAAAATCGCCCTATTCCCTTTACGACTATAGCCTGGCTACTTACGACAAGGGGGATGTCTTCGACCACAGCGCCTCTCTCGGCTTCATCCACATCTGGGGCTTACCTGTGAGGACCCAGGCCAAGGCGCAGCCCGAACCACCGGCATAGCGCGAAGGCAGGCCACTGCGTCAATGAACAGGGCATCACACGCAAATAGGTAACTTGCAGCAGAGCCTCGATGCATGAGATATTCTGTCAGAACGTTACGCTTCGGAGGCAATTTCCTCGCTAGTCATCGATCACAGCATGGAAAACCTACCAGAGGGATTGGCATCATCTAACGCAGGCAAGATAGCGCAGAAGCTGGGGACAGTTTCTGCGGGTAGGGTATCGGATGTCGCCACGGGGCGGGGAGGATTTATTGATACTCTCATGAAGACCCTGAAGGCATACGATTCTTTTGTCGGAATAGACTATTATCCTTCAGATGAAGCAAAGAAAGACATGGAATCTGCCAGAAAACGGTTTGAAGGAAAGCCGGTTCAGTTTCTCCAGATGAATGCCCAGAACCTGGAATTTGAAGACGAGTCTTTCGATACCGTCTCCATATCCCATTCCCTGCACCATCTGGCAAATATAGATAGGGTCATGACCGAGATGAAGCGAGTGCTCAAGAAGGGTGGCAACTTCATACTCCGGGAGATGTATGGCGACGGAGAGCAAACAGAGGCACAGAAAGTGGACGAACTTGAACACGCATGGGAGGCACGAATCGACGCTCTGCTTGGCATCACTCACAATAGAACACTAACAAGACAGCAGATCAGGAACATCGTTTACGGTTTGAAGTTCACAGAGATCGAAATCTTTGATTCGACGCATAGCGTCGATTGCCTGTTCTGCGAGAGAAAACACGAGTGTGAAGACCCGAGAAACCAGGCAACATTTCATCAAAGCACGAAAGATATTGATGATGGAATCAAGAGAATTGAGAACCATCCGGATCTGGAGGCCCGAACGCGCCTCTTGCATGAAGCGGAGAAAATCAAAGAAGCAATAGCAGAATTCGGCGCATCACCTGCCTCATATCTGTTTATCATTGGGAAGAAATGACTTGTTCTGCCTGGCTGCTTACGATAGACGAAATGCCTTCGGCGACGATGCCCCCGGCTTTATCCACATCTGGGGCCTCCCGGTGAGAACCCAGGCCAGGGCACAGCCCTAGTCACCAGATGAGCGGTATCACAGGAAATAACACCCAATCTGTAGCAGGCCTGACCAGTGTGGTGCCTCCGGGATTCATCGTTCGGGAACAGCTTTGCCCTGCACATAACGCTACCTTGCGCCACAAGAATATGGATTGAGGCACCGAATTCCTAGTATCTCCAACCTCCCCACCCGAAAGTCCGGGCTACCGGCTAATTCCCTGCTATCTATCAGCCTCAAACACAGCCTGTAGCTCGGGTATAGCTCAGCCCTTTCCTGAATGCCTCGAGAACAGGCCTTAGCGTATCCCTGGGAAACCTTTCCTTTATTTCTTCCTCTACCTGCGCCTCAGTAACTGGCAGAAGGGAGGAGCCAATCAGGGCACCAAGCATAACCAGGTTGGTCAGTCGTACTGAACCCAAACCTAAAGCGACTTCAGTAGCATCCAGAAGCCAAACCTGTCCTGATAGCTCGGCTATCGCTTGCCTCAGTTCGTCATAATCGGGATACCGAGTGACGCCCATGCCCACTGTCACCGGCAGGATAGGGTGTATGTTGGTGATGGTAGCTACCTGAGGGTTGCCATAGTCCACCAGAATTCGCACCGTCTCCAAAGGTTCCAATCCAAGCACGATGTGGGCACCACCAGGGGGGATAAGAGGTCCATATTTCCGACGCACGGACAACCGAATATGGCTCATCACGTCGCCACCCCGCTGTGAAGCTCCATAGGTCTCGCCGATTGTCACTAGATAGCCACGTTTGGCTAGCGACCTCCCCGTAAGACGGGCAACGAGGATATTTCCCTGCCCACCGACACCACACACAACGATATTCAGTGGGTCTACAGAGAGTTTCGCCTCACTCACTTAGCGCCTCCTTCATGATGGCGGAGGCCGGGCATATACAGGTACATACACCACAGCCAATACACACCGCCTCATCTATTTGAGCCCTCCCTTTAGTTCTATCCCAGACTATGCCAGGACACTTGAACACTCTGACACAGTATCTGGCACAACCACACTCGTCTCCCCGGCACTTCGAGGTGTCTACCCAGACCTTGAATGGCGGTTTCTCATCAGGTGATCGAAGAAGGGCACAAGGACGACGCATGATGACTACCCTCACTCCATCCCTGTCTGACATAAGCTCAGCCAGTCTTTTTGTGTTCTCAGTAATGTCAAAAGGATCCATTACTTCCAGCGGGATGTCCAACCCCCGGCACAGGCCCTCAATATCAACAACTGGTGCAGCTTTCCCCATGGCATTTACCCCGACCCCGGGGTGCGGCTGGAAACCGGTCATAGCTGTAGCACCGTTGTCGAGAATCATTACAATAACATCGGACGCGTTGTACCTGGCATTAATCAGGGCGGGGATTGCAGCGTGAAACAATGTGGAATCGCCGCACACCGCAATCACCGGCTGGCCAAAACCAAACTGGCCAAGCTTACCCAGTCCAGAGCCTACGCCGATGCCAGAGCCCATTGCCAGAGCTGTTTTTGTTATGAGATAACCGCCTGCCCCTCGACGGTCGAGAGCGTAGCACCCAATGTCCCCCGAGACAAAGCCATCCCTCCCATCCAAACCAAAGGCATTCTTTATCGTCCAGAAGGTTGCTCGATGAGGACAGCCCGGGCACCACATTATCTCCCGGTCAATGACCAGACCCTTAGCCACTTGCTTTGCTCTCCCGTCATACTCTTTGCTCCGCGGCCTATACGTAACGCCAGTCAACCTTACCAAAGCATTTATCACTGCCTCCGGGCTCAACTCACCAAATGGTTTTATGTGCCCACTGGCCTTGCCATAGATAACATGGTCTCTGTTGAGCCAGCTGCTATCTCCAGCTACTACCTTGAGATTACGCTCTAGAAAGGGGTCTACCTCTTCCACCACCAATACCCTTGAGGTTCGAGACAATTGTTTCTCCAGGAACTTGGCGGGTACAGGCCAGGTTGTTCCCAAGTGGACAATCCCAACCCTTTTCTCCAACTGCAAGCACTCCACCGCCTCCACGGCGTAAAGTCGACCGCTGCCGGAGGAAACTATCATCAGTTCAGGTCGTTCAGGACCCTCGTAGTAATTGAACTGGCACTTCTCAAATATCTCCTTCACTTGCTCAACCTTTGCCAGCAGATCTGCGTGCTTTTTGACGATCGGGACGAACACAAAGAGCTTGGAGGTATCAAAGTAGGCAGGGGTATCCCGGCTGGCAATCGCTCCTAGAATCACGGTGCCGGTAGTGTGCGACACTCTTGTGGAGCTTCGCACTACACAGTAGGTGCCTATCTGTTCTGACAATTCGAAAGCCCACCGGGTCATGTCCTTGGCCTCCTGAGGAGTGGAGGGCTCGAGCAGCGGCACGTTAAGCCACTGGATAATCGCTCGTGAATCATTCTCTGATGGGCTGGACCAACCGGCAGGGTCATCGCAGACTACCACCACCAACCCTCCCCTGGTCCCCGTCAGATTGACATGGCACAGCGTATCAAGGGCAACATTAAGCCCTTCATGCTTGAAGCTGACGATGGCTCGCAAACCGGCAAAAGAAGCGGCAGTGCCTACCTCGGCAGCTACCTTCTCGTTGACCGACCATTCCGCATAGAGTCCAGCCTCCTCAGCAACCTTAGCCAGGTTCTCAAGAATCTCGCTCGCCGGGGTTCCTGGATACGAGGCAGCCACTCTGACACCCGCCTCCAGTGCCCCCCTTGCAATGGCCTCATTACCAAGAAGGAGCTCAGTTTTGCCCGCGGCGTTTGCTGTCAATGCAACCATATTTCACCTCCTTGACGAGCCTAATCGCTCCCAAGGATTCGCTCCACGATCTCACGCTTAAGTTTCAGGTGAAGCAAATCTTCTCTCCTACCGCTCTTCCGGACAAGGTTCTGGAGGGCTCGCCTTTTCTTGAGTCGGGCGGACTCCATCAAGTGGTCAAGGCTCTCCTTTGGTAACTCCCGTGTTTCCAGAAGCCCCTCTGACACCGCTGTTCTTACAAGCTCTTGCCCCTTCCTGCTGCGAATTATCACTGTATTCCAGCCCTCTATGCCCTCTGCACTACCCACAGAGATGTCAGTCATTTCCGAGGTCATGTCCCAGCAAAGAGCACAGGCAGGAGGAACAAAAGGCCTCACATCATCCAGGGGTATTGAGATGCACTTGTCCGCGGTATAAACATGAAAAACGCTGGCTGGGGGCGGTGGTATATCTGTTTTTCTTATCTCTGGAAGTGCTGCCCATTTTTCTAGCACCTTACGAAAACGGTGGGAGAGAGCCCATGTACAGAACAATCCGATAACTAGGTTAAGCCTGTTGACGTTGCTTTGCGCCGATAGAGAGCAGGTTCTCAAATGGGCTAATGCCAATGTCTGGCAGGGTGTGCCTACTACTCCGACTCTACCATTATCCTCAGGCTGCCATCTGTGAAAAGCCTCTAAGACGGGACAGACCAGGTAGCTGGAGCCACAACAGTCCAGGACTTCCCTTGATGAAGAAACGGCCACACCCTGAGGAACCCCTTCCACCAATTTTGCGAGAACCGCTGTGCTAATTAGCCCGCTTTCCAGCGCTACGCGTATCAGCGTCGACACGGTCCCCCCGTATTGAGCCCGTTCTCGTATTTTTGCCTCCCTGCTTCTGGCTATATTCACCTCACGCACCTCACCCATAGGCTCGCCACTATAGGCAACCCCAAAAAGGGTCCTATTAACAAGGTCAAGGTCCACCCCCATCTGGGGGCAAAACTGGCAACATCGCGACTCAGTCACCGGGCAAGCGTCCATCACTACCAACCTCCCCTGAAACGGAACCAGGTAAGGGCACATTCCGGTGCATGCCCCACAGAAGCTGCACAGGCCCTGGGATAATACCTGCTTCTGAAGCCTATTGAGTCCAGGTAGCTGTAGGCTAATCAAATCACCCCGCAATGCTTCAGTTACTCTACGAACTTATGGTTTCAATCGCTAAGAATCGTATAAGACTAAGATAGATTTTTGTCAATAGGTTGCACTGGTTCATGTAGTTAAGGAGTCAAAAAATGCCGCGCAGTTACTTATGGCGGCGGACAAGCGGCCGCGTTGAGAGTCGCAAGCCAGTGTGCAACATGGATAGTCTTGTGACATAAGGCCCAGTCTGTAATAGACCAAATTATTACGCTGTCCCTGGGGGTCCGCTAGTCAAGACTGAACAGAGGGTACTGGTCCGTTGTCAATAGGAAAGCGTAGGCGGCTACCCTCAGCCCCCATCTACTTACGCCGACTACGAAGTCAAATAGACCTCTAGGATAGCGACCGGTGAACAAGATGGCAAACCAGGTTATCACCACGCAAACAATGGCTGCAATCACCAGGCAGGCCAGGACGATGTAGTGTGGGATAGCCAGAAACCACTTCACCAGCGGTAACCACTGGTTAAGGTCTTTCGGGACGTCTGGATATGGGATCTCAATGTGAACCGCCTGCTCTTCGTCGGTTGACGGGTATACATCTGTAAGCAGACCGATATAAGTGGCAACACGTGTGCCGAACTTGACCAATGCTACATTCCAATCAAACCACCATCTGGGATACTTCTGGCGGAAAAGAATCATGAGTAAGGTTGCCAGAAATAGGATACCTCCCGCAGCAAATAGCAAGTCCCAGCCATGCATTCTGTCCCCAAAGCCCGTCGCGCCACTTACTAAAGCCAGGATAATAGCGATTGGAATTAGCGTGAAGATCCTGAAGAATGTGGTTAGCCGATTAAGAGCTCTGTCCGGGTAGTCGATTGTCAAAGTGACAGGATACGCGGGTGGGGTCGACGATTCTTTTACTATCATTGCTATCGATACCTCCTTTTATGTTTTGTCCTCTAATCCTTTCACCTTTCAATTTAACCACACCCTACAGTCCGCTGCAAGTGCAGTGTGTGGCGTTGTGGACACATAATACATATTCGCCAGCGGGCCTAATTGGCATAGTGTGCCCGGAAGGTGCCGAACGTTAACAAAATGGCGTTTTGCTGAATCGCACGATACAGCCTAAACCTATCCTCGACCTTCACCAGAAGCTGTTCTTATTGGTGCTCCGCTAGCTTTAGGCCATACGCCGCAAATTGTTTCTTTGCCTTCTAGGTGCCCTGAGCTATAATGAACCCGTGCTCTGCCCCAACGATAGGACCGAAATGCACCAGGTTAAAACAACAGCACATTACGGTGAGCCGATCATTGTTGACCAGTGTGAAAAGTGTGGGGGTATCTGGTTCGATGAGTCGGAGCTATTTCGAGCAAAACAAGGCGAGGCAGAGAGAATCGAGGTACTGAATACCGAAATTCTACGGACTCCCTCGACGATTGAACATCCCAACTTGATTTGCCCCAGGGACGAGACAGCAATGTACCGATTCACTGACAAGTATTTCCCCAAGGATATTGTCTTGGTGCGCTGCCCATCGTGTCACGGCATCTGGCTCAATCGAGGCATTTTCACAAAGTATCAGCAATTCCGCCAAGAATTGATGCGGGCGAAGAAGGGCCCTCAAGACGAGAGGCTCAAAGAAAACATCGCTCAGTTGGTGGCATCATACGAGGGCGGGCGCTCAACCGCGACACTCAGAAGACTGGGAGAGTTTCTGTCCACTCCCATAGAGTTGGGTCGTACTCCCGACATCGGTGATGCTACCGATGTCGGCGGTATTGCCGGTCTTGCTCTTACTACCCTGTTAACGATTCTAAGGTTAATTTTCAGGCTCTAATACATCAACAAGAGCACAAGATACCGATAGCATATTGACTGACACATTTGCATGGATTGCCATTCCTGGCGTGACTACATAGCATTTTCCCGAAGATAACGCGCAAAAGCTCGCTTACAAATTCATTATGGGTCCGGGAAGGCCAGGAATGAATCCTGGCCAGTCAGACCATCCGATGCCGGGAGGCCAGTCCAGGAAAACAAAGGGAGAGGACAGCAAGATAAGCAGAGTGGTGTAGACCGCAAACGTGGCCACGAGCTCCTTTCCCGTTTCCGGCCGGCTCTTCTTAAGCAGAAGCTTTATGGGGAGTGTCAATACGGCAGAAACAAAGGTGGGAACACGGAACATGAAGGGAGCGTGCGCTCTATATTGCAGATACGCCTCACGGTCTTCCTTTCTCATTTTGTTCTCCTCAGCCAGCGCAATCCAGACTATGACCAGCGACGTCAGCAGCCAGGGCAAACTTGCCCCGGGATTCGAGCCACCCATCGGGACCCACTGTTGGGCGGCGAATAGCATTACCCCGTAGCTCCATATAATGAAGCCCAGATACTGGGGATGCCGTGAATGCCTGTATATCCAGAAATCAACGGTCTTTCTTCTCTGTAATCTACCGTAGAACCAGGTGATAGTCCCGAGGACGAATATGAAGAGACCAATTCCGATAGCGAGCCAGGATATAACCTCCCTGATATCTATTCCCCCAAGCCAGAACGGGTAGACCAAAGCCATATATGGCAGGTAGCTGATATCTCCGAAGTTCATAAGGTTTGTGCTCGGGTCCCAGAATGGGACAAACGGGACTCTCAATATGCCCAGACCGGCCAGGAAAAACATGGACGCAAAGAAATAGCCAAAAGTGGGCAGGAAGAAGGCAAGGGAACCGAAGATAGACAGCTTTCTCTTACCCGTCACAAAACCGATCACTATCAAGATAGCTATTACTGCCAGGCAGGCATAACCAACAGGGCGGGCAACCACCATAAACTCGGCTACTCGCTCCGGTTCTATTACAGGATGAATGTCAGGAAAGTAATTGGACAGCCAGTTGCCGAGTATGACCGGGAGTTGCAGTGTGGCAAAAGTCAGTGCCAGAGTAAAGACTACTGCCAGCACAGATATGCCCGCTAGAAGTCCAGTTCTCGACCGTGCAAGCTCCATTGCCTTCCTCCTGATGGACCCCAATCCAACTTAACGCCAGACTGTCTCTGGTACCTCTATCGCCACAGGCTCACTGGTAGCATCCACTGATGAAATCTCAAAAGCGTATGACGGCTCCAGTTCGTCGAACCGATGACGGAGGTCGATCTTTGCCCAGTCGTACGGAGGCACCATTATATGCCATTCTATATGAAGCTCCCATTCCTCCGAGAAGAAAAGATAGTGAGATACAACCAACCATACAGGGCTGACCATGGTGCCATTCCACGCAGTATCCACTGTGATTCCGAGTTCAGGATGATTCGTTGCCAGCCAGGAGACAAATTTATCCAGCAACTCTGTTGCATATTCTTGCCTGTCGTCTTCGCCTTCTGCTACTTCGAAGCTGGCAACCTTCTCATCAGTCACACTGCCTCGAGTTCCAGTGATAGTTACTTCGATAATCTGCCCAACGCTTGCTAGTGTCGGTATGACAACTACCTCGGCGACCTCCCCTTCAAATATATCCCTGTAATAAATGACAACCTCTGCACCGGGGGCCTTCGCCGATATAGTTACCGGGAGTTCACATTCCTCTGCTTCATCGGTAATTGTCACCAGGAATACGAAGTGCTGTCCGGCAATGGAGTATTTGAAAACGGGGTCTCCGTTTATCTGCACAGGCGTTTCAGGTATCACATTGATGTGAAATGCACTATTCTCATTAGGTTTTGCGCCGTCCGGTTCTCCGGATGCTGGTGGAAGCGCCGCTATGGCTACTATTGCGACGATAACTGCAATACAACCTCCCAGGATCGCCGCCAGCCTTTTGTTACTCATTTTATCCTCCTTCCACAATGAAGATTATTAGTCCGATCTGCCGGACTTTCTTCAATGTCTCCTTTATTACCAGTAAAACGCAGAAGACAGCAAAAGGTTGCATCATACCTGTGTTCTGGGGATAAGATGCC
>Ga0315297_10003101_pt1 | contig 10644 bp, 7 predicted proteins | sample YL17G15_0_MG_FD_203628 | JGI IMG/M metagenome (GOLD analysis project Ga0315297, IMG submission 203628) | Sediment microbial communities from Yellowstone Lake, YNP, Wyoming, USA - YL17G15_0 | ecosystem: Environmental > Aquatic > Freshwater > Lake > Sediment | place: USA: Wyoming | collected...
GCCTGATGGCGTCTTCATCCAGGACCTGCTGGATGCGGTGAAATCCATATGCCGCCCCTGGTGTAATGAGACCTGCCGCCATGGATAAAATATCAGCGACCTCGGCTTCCAATTTCGCGTCCGGCCGATAGCGGCTGCCTCCGGCGTAACGGGCCACTTCCGCTTCCGTGGCGGTTATTTGCGTCGGCGTAAAATGCGCCACCACGGTTTCCCCGTTCAGAAAATCTTCACCTCGTTCCATTTCCTTCTTCATACAAATCAACCAGGACAATGTTGTTAATCGGGCGAGCTGAGTTCAGCTCGACTCGCCGTTCGCGTCTCGCGCAGCACAACGCGAATGCTCCGCATAATCGGCTGGCAATGTACCGCAGCGGAATTGCCAGTTCGCGATGATACGGTTGTCATGCGGGGTTACTCGCCTTGCATTTTTTATAGACAAACTCAGGGTCGAGGTCAACTCCGCAGTCCCATTCAATTGTGTCGAATGTAACACGAACCCTCCTGAATACCTCATAGTCCTTGATCTGCTGAAATACGCCGAAATTAAGAATCGGTTTCATGTCAAGATGACCATACTCGCCATTATCGAAAACAACGGAAAGGATATAGTTGTCGCCGGGAATCACTTCCTTCACTGCAGGATACATGGTCTCACTCCTTACTGAAGAGGTTGAATCTTGAACGGCTCTTCTCCATTCATCACGAGCTTCCAATCTGCCATCAGTTCCTCCTGATGCAACTCAGCCCAAGCAAGTACCAGTTTTGTCTGCCTTCCGGGGAGGTTGCTATCAATTACTTCACATGTGCGAATATCCACAGACGCCTTGTATTCGTTGTAGTATACATGGAAATGTGGTGGCTGGTGTTCGCCAGGCGCAAAATACATGCGTATGATGATTCCGTAAAACATTGAAATGGTTGGCATCGTTATCTATCCTTTCTGCATGCGCCGTAAGCGACCCCTTGGATTGCCTCGTTATGCCATTGTGCCAATACTCTTGCTGTCATCTGTTCTCTTGACGGACAGTCTCAATCTCATAAAGTTGATGGACACCCAGAAGGGTCTGCTTAAGTATGTTCTTGGCACAGAGGGTTGACTCCGCAGTAGTAGCAGATGCCTGTCATATTTACGGCTAACGTAAAAATCAGCCGCGAGTGTAACGAGTCGGCTGGATTCCCTTGTGTACGCCCGGCACGGGCGTACACTTATGGGGTGAAAGTCCCTGTATGAGAATCCTGTCAGTGATATTGTGGAAACATTGACACAAATACCAGCCGAAGGCAAGGGCGGAACCGCGAGATACCGTCCGAAGGAAGCCGGAGCGGCGCAAAGCTTGCCGAATACCTCCGCGGCTGGATAAACTACTTCGGAATCTCGGAATATTATCGTCCGATCCCCGAAATAGACCAGTGGCTGAGAAGGCGCTTGCGCATGTGCTGCTTCAAACAGTGGCGCAGGGCAAGAACCAAAGTGCGGGAGCTTCGCAAACTGGGAACGTCGCTCCATACGGCCATCTCAATGGCAATAAGCCGCAAAGAACTGTGGCGACTATCCCAGACGCTGGCTACGCAAACGGGCATGACCAACGATTGGCTCAAGGATCAAGGGCTTCTGTCTGTCAAAGAGCTGTGGGTTCACATTCACTACCCAGCTACGGCCCGGTAACCTCTATGAACCGCTCGGTGCGGACCCGCATGCCGGGTGGTGTGGGGGCCGGGGGAGAAAAACCCACGGCTACCCGATTCGATATTCTTCTTCCTTCTCAAACACAAGAAGCCTTTGGTGACATGACTCCAATGCTGGAGATGAGAGGTACTTGATAGCTTTGGCTTCCTCTCCGACGTGCTCGGAAAGCTTTTTAAGGTCAACCCGCTTGAGAACATCAATGGTAATTGGCCTCTTTGCATCTGCGAAAACGAGGGACGATATGAAGCGCTGTGCGGTGTCCGAGTTAAGGAGGTCGGAGAAAAATGTCGCTTCTGCCTTTGATTCGCAGGGAATGAAGTAGCATGTGTCGTCAACGACTATCGGTTTGTCCTCGGCCATGCCGACAGATTGAAACCGGAGGCTCTTGTAAAGCCCTGATATCGCGACTTTCCAAGGGGCAAAAGTGTAGTCGCCGATCCCGAAGACCGCAAACCGAGGTCTGTTTGCGTAAATCGAACTGCCACGGGCATCAAGTTGTTCTGCGTGATCAATCAGATATCGCCAAGTCTTCGGGGCGGATTCCTGGATCAAAGCGGTGTCGTCAGAAATACGATGCTGGGTAAGGAGTACGTATCTGGATGGGCGGAGTCTCCCATTTGCCAAATCCGACGATTTCAGTAATGGATACAAGAAGTCGGTCTCCAAGTCATGTTCTTCGCCGACTCCGTTGACGAAGATGGCTCCCTCACGACGGAACTCCATGACCTTGGCGGCATCGTGCTTTACACCGGAACGCCACCTACGATACTCTAAGCCGTCAAGCTCACGGAGTGCGCGGTACGCATCAATGTCAGAGACCAGTTCACCGCCGAAGAGCCCGAATGTCTGGAGTGGTCTGCCGAACGACAGGCCTGGGTAAATGGTCGCGGTTGCTTCCGCTTCGTCTGTTCCCGTATGTGTGTAGAAAAGGCATGCGTCGACGGAAACGCCGAAGTGAGCATTGGCATCAATCAGGTGCAGCGATGACGGTCCAACGTCCAGTCCATTGAGCCATGCGTGGCGAAGCACCTTTCGGGCTGTCGCGGTCTTACAAAGGATGGCAATTGCCGAACGTATTCCTTGCAATGCTTCAAGAAGCCTTATGAGCATCCATTCCGAAATGTCGAAGTTCGCCTTTCCTGTCTTGGCCGCGAATCCCCCATGCCGCTGAAAATTGGTCTTTTCGGGAAGATTGACGCCACCCATCGCTCCCATTGCCGCGTTAGTAACCCAGGGGGGATTGCCAAGAATAAGGACGGTGGCAGACTGCTGGGAAAAGAAGTTCTTCCAGTCTTTCTGGTAGAAATCCTGACACTCTACATGTCCCGCGTCGCCTGTTACCTCACGCAGAGCTGCTCGTGCGGAGCCAATATAGTCGCGGTTGATATCGAAGCCGAAATATGCTGCTGACTGTCCGAATATCTCTGCCGCAGCCCGCAGGAAACTGCCAAGCCCGCATGTGGGCTCAACGACTGTGCGAATGTTGCGTTCCTCATGCGCAACAAAGACGGCCACGTCACGCGCAAGTGCAAGTGGGGTCTGGAAGTCGCCGAAAATGGCTTGGTTCTGACTCTTTCCCATAGTCTTCACACTATTCGCTGGACTCCATCAACCAGTCCAGCACGTTCAATCACACGGCGGTATTGCAGTCGCCACTGGAGAGCATTCGAGATCGTGAGATAACCGATGTCAGGGGAATTCGTCATTGGGCAGCACTATGGCGGTACGTGCGTACGTTTGGCCGGCACGTAACGCCCTCGGGCATCGGGAGCAAGCACTAGGTGTCGAGCATGTCCCACTCGTCTCCCAATGCCCATCGAAGTGCAGACAGCTTGCCATTGACCATACCCCACTCGAAGTCATCCCATGGCCCGAGGTTCTTCTTGCCGTATCTACGTTCGACCTCCCGCGCGGCCTTTAGGGCCCCTTCCCACACATCCCGCTGTATCGTCTCTGGCGCCCCGCGTGGACGCGGATAGACCTCCTTGTCTACGAGCTTGATCCTTCCCTCCTCGACGCCGATTCGCAGGTTCCAGTGCCGGTTGTACCAGACCTGATGGAACAGCAAGTCCTCAGCTTCGAGAATCTCTGTCAGGCCTCGCGGCTCTTGGGCCCAGGACTGCTCAAGCATAATGTCTGTAACAAGCGATGGCTCAACGCGTCGGAGTGCCTCCGGCAAGTTGATAAAGTAAAGCGACTTGACGCGGGAGAAGAGGTTCGCGAAATTTGCGTGCGGCGTCCTGTGATTGCCATCCTCGATGCTGAAGTCGCTCTTGTTGTGAGTGACAAACGCGAACCGCACGCCCGACGCTGCCTTGTCGCGTAAGCATGCGGCGTATGTCTCGATGAGGATCGCGTCGGCCATCGCGTTCTTGTCGCGATGGAATGGAGCCTTCCGGTCTAGCGCCCGTTGAGCTGCGTAGAGCTTGACCGCTTCGCTCGGCTCGATGATAAGCGACGCCGTGAGCAGCTTCTCGATGCGGTCTAGCGTTCCCGCGGCCGCGCCGCCGAGGATCGGGATCTTATGATTCACATCGTCGAGATGGGAGAGGACGACTCGCGTTTTCCTCTTGTCGCCGGCTACCTTTCCAACCGCTTCCTTCACGAGGCGGAAATGCGCCGAGAGACTCCTGGCGCTTTCCTTCGCAACGCGTTCCCGGTTTCGCCGGAACTCGTCGAGCATGACACGCGGCACGATAAGCGAGAGCATGCCGCGCTTGACCATTTCCTCGACGACGCCGAGCACCGACACCTGCTTCTGATCCTTGGCAAGGTCAAGCCATACGCACGTGTCGATCAGCATCCTGAACATGGAGCTCACTCCAAGGTGCAAGTAGTAGCCGGCCGCAGAGCCATGATGGCTGCCCAACACCAGGATCAGCCAGAGCCCGCAGTTTGGGCTATTGGCTGCATCCTGTCGTTATGCAGTTTCTCGGTTGGCGCTCCTCTGCTTCCCGAAAAGGTACTTCAGGATGTCATCTTTGTGGTGCTCCCAAGCCTGTGGAGTAGCGTACACCTCCACCGGAAGCCAAGCTGGATGTTTTACGATAACACCATCATACACTGATGCCATGAAATTAATGGGCCTGTGAGCAATGAGTTGGCGACGCACGAGGGATTCTAAGAGGCGGCAACCCTCCTCCGAGATTCCTGCCCCAATTAGAAGATGGTGGTATTTCTTAACCCACTCTTTGGCGGACTGAGTAAGAATGTTTAGGACACTGTCGTCTATTCGTCCCCGGGGTATCGCCGCTATTTTGTCAGGTGGCACTCGGATCCAAATCTGTTGGTCTCCGCCCAGTTCGCCCTGCGACAGGGCAGACAAAGAGATGCCACCGGATTGATGAATGGTGCTAAGGAGTGTCGCTTCATCTTCACTGAGAGGATCGGATGGCGAGAGGAGGTCCAACGGCTCAAGGTCAAAAGACCACAAGCGGTGGACTGCCCTCACGGGAACGCCTTCCACTTCATCTGTCTTTGAATAGCAAGCCACGATGTAATCTGCCTTTGCAGGGTCGTGGCCGTGATATTTGAAGTTCATGGCAAACAGCTCCGCTTCGACTTTTGCATGACGGCCATCGTCCATAACAACGACATAGTCTGGACAGACTTCCTGTGACAGAAAAATCTCCTTAATGCCGAACCGAGATAGGTTTTTTTCAAACCAACATCGGAACTCCGTCTCATTCGTGAAAACTACGGCCTCCTTCATATCTTCACCTCGTCACACTCAACACTGGGTCTGATGATCTGCTGCATAACGTAAAGATCACCGGCGCGAGGAACGATCCGGTGGAGCCCTTTGTTAGCCTCTCCTTTCGGTTACGTCACTCTTGATCAGTATATCCCGAATCTCGCCCGGCGCATTCGCCACCGCACAACGCCAATGCCCAAAGCCACCGTGAGCGTTCACGGCCTGCGCCCATTCTTCGAGATAGCGGCGCTTTACTTTATCCTGCTCCGTGTCCTGCCCTTTGGTCTCAAGGACGAGCATTTCGCCATTAGTCAGACGCACCAGGAAGTCGGGCCGGTATTTGCGCACTACGCCACGATAAACGTAGAGAACCTCAAACCCCAGGTGGTCGTTCTTGGCCCAGGCGGCGACATGATTGCTGTCGTCCAGCACAAAGGCGTCCGACGCTTCCCAGGCGCTGTCATATACGCAGACGTTGATGTGTGATTTCCTTGTCCGCTCGCAGGGCTTACCCGTATACCAGGTGCGCATTTCGCCCGTGGCGCGGATGGGATGGTCACGGTCGAACACCGGCATCAGCCGTTCGGTGTTATGCTGTCGCACCGCCTCCCAGACGTGCTGCACCACCCGCGACATATTGAGGGTGATGATCAGCCGACGGCGCAGCTCATCCTGATAAAACAGCGGCGGGGAAATGGCGATCTTGTCCGAGCGGATGAACGCCTCCACGATGCGTACCAACTGGGCCAGCAAAACCTCGCGGCTACCCTGCCAGGTGTGCTTCATCTGGCCGAACACGTCCCGCGCCGTCTCGAAAATAATGCGCTGGGTGCGGAACTCCCGCGCCAGACGATCTAACTCGATGCGGCTGAGCTGGCTCACGTCCGGTTTGCCTTCCAGGATGGGGGCCAGTTCCGCCACCTGCGCCGTCTGCGCGGCGTCCAGTTCCAGCGGCCGTGCCCTGGCCCAATCCAGCGTCAGCGTTGGCTGAAATACGCGCTCGATGCGTACTACGTTGGGCCAGCGGATTTCGTACTCCGCCTTGGCCGGGTCCGGTTCGACAGCGGTCTTGGGCGTGGGCGGCGGAGGCGGCCCGTCCCCGCCTCCTTCGTGCGGCAAAAAGGTGAAAGGAACGCCAAAAATGTTGACGTATTCCGGTTCAAACAGCTCCACTTCCTCACCAGTGTCAGGATCGACAGTCTTCTTCACTTCGTAAGATGTCCGCCGCAGGCCGCGCCCTACCACCTGCTCACACAACAACTGGCTGGTGAAGGCGCGCAGGCCCATAATGTGCGTCACCGTCTTGGCGTCCCAGCCCTCGCTCAACATCCCCACAGAAATGACCTTCTGGATGCCCGCGCCTGGCTGCCCGGCTTTGCCCACCGTGTCCACCATCCGACGCAGCAGTTCGGCCTGTTCGGCTTTGGTCAGCTTGCGCTCCGCTGGCGCTTCGGCTTCTTCGGTCTCAGAGTCGGCTTCCTCCGTCTCCAGCGGCGCAACCGGCTCCTCGCGCTCTTCCGCCTCCTTCAGCACCTTCGAGTCGATGTGCAGGATGCGCTCCGGGTCGCATAGTTCGTCAATGTGAATGCGCCGAGAGTCGAACGCGTGCTTCACCCGCGCCGCCGTCTCCGTCCGGTTGCAGACGGTGATCATTACCGGTGGGGTGGGCAGATTGGCTTCATTCCACGCTTTCCATGCCTCGCGCCAGTCGTAGCCCAGCAGGTAGTAAGCGTTCAGTACCAGGTCGGGCAGCGGTTCTTCCGGCCCGGCCGGGCGGTTCAGGTCGTCTTTTACGTCCGGGTCGTTGTAGATGTGGTAGAGGCGCGATTTGTAGGTCTTCGCGTCGGGCACGGCGTCGTCGCGCACCACCACGCGAGGTGTCTTGACCAGCCCCGATTCGATGGCGTCGTTCAGCCCAAAGTCGCTGACGATCCAGCCGAAAAGCGCCTCCTCGCTGCTCTTCTTGCCGGACGGCGTAAACGGCGTGGCGGAAAAATCGTAGCAGGTGAGGATGCCCCGCGAACGGTGTAGCCGGTCCAGCCCGCCAATCCAGACCGTAGCCTCCTCGGCGCTGTCCTTCATATCCCGGCTGCGAAGGTATTTACCCTCGGCATCCCAGTTGACCCGCCAGGCGTGATGCGCCTCGTCGTTGATCACCAGCAGATTGCGGGCGCCCGCCATCTCGCTCAGCACCTCGCTGGTGTAGGCTTCGTCGCTCTTGACGCCGCGCTTGTCTACGCTACGCCTTTTCTTGACCTGCTCCTCGCTGTCCCATGCCAGGGCGTGCCAGTTGCGCACCAACACCTTGCCCTGACGCAGTTTGTCCAGCAGCGCTGAGGGCACGATGTTGAACTCATCGTAATAGTTACCCGCCGCCGCCGGTTCCAGCACCGCCAGCCTGCTCTTCACCGTCAGCCCTGGCGCCATCACCAGAACGTTTTTGGCAAAGCGGGCGTCCTGCGGATAAGCGACCTTGTTCAGGATATGCCAGGCGATCACCATCGCCATCACGATGGTTTTGCCGGAGCCGGTGGCCATCTTGCAGCACTGGCGCATATATGCCCCGCCATCTCCGGGAATCTCGATCCCCACCCGTTCGGCTGCCGACGCTTCGGTCAGCCAGATCAGCGTCTCCACCGCCTCCAACTGACAGAAGAAAAAGCGCCGCGCCTCAAACTCTTCCGGGTCGCGCCAGTGCTCCAGCAGCCGCTTGGTGATGCTGGTTACGCCCGGATAGCCAGCCTCGTGCCAGGCGGCCACGCGCGGACGAATCTGGTTGACCAGCGGGATTTCCACAAAGATGCCTGGGTCGTCAAAGGCTTGGGAATCGCCCGATGCCACCACATAGCCCGCCGGACGGCGGCCATCCACCAGGTCGAAGCTGCGCGTTTCGCGCTCATAGCGCCAGTGGCGTTCCGGCTCCGCGTAGGGCGTGTTGATGATGAGGCGGTCAATGGTCGTTTTTGCCATTATTCCACCTCCAGCAATTTCAGGCTCTCGATGCCCCGGTCGTCCACGATCTTGACCGCGATGCGCCTGTGCTCCCCCGCCGCAAAGGGCAGCGACACCGTGCCGCGATAGGCTTCAATCGCCTCCTCGTCAATCTCTGCCTTGAGGTTCTTCGCCAGCCGCGCCCAGCCTTCGCTCTCTCCGGCCTGCGGAAAAAAGACCTGGCGCGGGTAGAGACTGCGCCCGTCATAGTCGGTATCCAACAACCAGACGGCGATCTGACCCGCGCCGCCCGATTCGATACCGCCGGTTTTGGTGTTGTAATAGTCAAATCCCTCGACGCTGACTCGCCACTTGCCTGTGTCGTCGCCCTTGGCAATGCGCTCCAGCCGCACATCTGGCTGACCGATGAGCCAGAACGATTCATTGCTGGCCCGCTTTTTCTTCAGATCGTCGGTCAAGAGGTCGGCGTTCATCTGCGCCTTGAGCAGGGTCACACCCGGCCAGTTGGTTTCGTCAATGTCCTTGGCCGCTTCCGGGTCGAACTGGAAGGCGGCGAAGACGATCAGTTTGGGCCTGGGCACGAGGGTTTGCGCCTCTTCGATGGCCAGGGCCACCTGGCGCTGTTCCAGTGGGGCGTGTTCAGGCCCGAAGGAAACGACGATGCGCTGCGGCGCGTAGGCCGGCCCCGTCTCCCGCACCGAATCCTTGCCTTCGTTGCTGGGGTGGGTCTCGCCGTCGGCGTGCAGCCAGCGGCAGCCGGACAGGGGTTCAAGCCGGGCAAAGCGGATGTGCTGGCCCGCCTTGCCGCGAATCCCGGTGCGCAAGAGTTCGTCGCGCCATTCGCCCTGGCGCAGGGTCTCGCCGGAACGGGCGATGGAAACATCGGCTGGTTGCGGCGCGCCTTCCAACAGTTCCTCCACCGACTTGACCGCCGGGGCGGGCACCGCCTCGACGGTGAAGGGGCCGCTGACGCGGTTGCGCTTGCGGTCCACCAGCGGCTGATCGTAGAGCGTTTCCGTGGCGGGCGGCTCGTTGTTGGCGACGGACTTGAGGGTGATGTGAGGCACGGTCTTATAGACAAAGCCGCTACCCACACCTTCCGCCGGGTGGGCCAGCTCGTAATAATCAAAGACAGCGGTCATCAACCGCTGTTTGGCCAGGGTGAGCGCTACGCGTGAGGTATCGCAGGTGATCCATCTACGTCCCCACTGCTCGGAAACAAAGGACGTGGTGCCCGAGCCGCAAGTGATGTCCATCACCAGGTCGCCAGGGTCGGTCGTCATCAGGATGCAGCGTTGGATGACCAACGATGACGTTTGAACAACATAGCTGAGTTCTTGTCCAATTTGCAGGCTCTCCCAGCGATCGCTTATAGGTACAACTGGGAAATCATCGACATATCTCTTATACCAAAGTGTTTTTCCTTGTTTTATGATTCGACCATGTCTGATTAGGTTCTGACCACCGGTGTCAGGATTAGTTTTCCAATGCTTCCCGTGACGAGCATTGAATGTCTCTCCTTCGAACATGAAAGCTTTCAGCTCTTTGCTTTCCCCGTCGGAGAGTAGAGTGGTTAAACGACAGCGTTTTCCCTCCGGAATAGGTTCCTCGCCCCTAATAGCCGCCGCCGGTATTTTGACAAGATGTCCGTCGGGCAATTCAACATAATCATACCTGTCAAGTGTCGTATCCCCTTGCTTCCTAGCCGAAAACAACTGCCGATATTTTAATAAAGCCTTGTCTTTCGCATACCAAATCAAATAGTCAACCGTGCTTCCGAGCCCTTTACTAGCAATACTTCCCGTTTTCTGAAATGTGATTTGACTACAAAAATTCCCCGCCCCAAACACTTCATCCATCAACTCCCGGACGTGGTGGACGTTCTCATCGCTGATCTGCACAAAGACGCTGCCGGATTCGGTGAGGAGTTCGCGGTCCAGCAGCAGGCGGTCGCGCAGGTAGGTGAGGTAGGAGTGGATGCCCAGCTCCCAGGTGTCGCGGAAGGCGCGGATCTGCTCCGGCTCGGCAGTCAGGTCCTCGTCCTTGCCGTCCTTAACTTCGCGCTTGTTGACGAAGGGCTGAAAGTTGGAGCCGTATTTGATGCCGTAGGGTGGGTCGATGAAGCTCATCTGCACCTTGCCCGCCATCCCCTCCTTTTCCAGCAGGGAGTTCATCACCAGCAGGCTGTCGCCAGCGATCAGGCGGTTGGACCAACCGTGGGCGTGCTGGTAGAACTCGATGGCCTCGCGCAGGGGCGGGTTTTCCAGTGTCGTGAAGAACAACGAAATCTGCACCGGCGCGGTGGGGTCGG
>Ga0315297_10003102_pt1 | contig 10644 bp, 7 predicted proteins | sample YL17G15_0_MG_FD_203628 | JGI IMG/M metagenome (GOLD analysis project Ga0315297, IMG submission 203628) | Sediment microbial communities from Yellowstone Lake, YNP, Wyoming, USA - YL17G15_0 | ecosystem: Environmental > Aquatic > Freshwater > Lake > Sediment | place: USA: Wyoming | collected...
GGGATACCATCGATGCAATTCCCTTAAACAACCTGATCGGGAGGTGCCGGGTGCTTGATGTACGCGGTGCAGGCAGCACAATCACTTCGGAACACCTCCGCGGGAGAATCGCGGGCGCAACGCGCCTCCTTCTCATAACATCATTCTCCGGTGCCGACCGGTTCACCGAAGATTATCCCTGCCTTTCTCTCGATGCAGCGCAGCTGGTCACCCGCAGAAGGACACAATGCATTGGGATCGATTCCCCCTCCATCGAATCCTTCCATTGCGACGGGGCCGTGCACCGTGAACTGCTCGGGCATGGGTGCATCATCATCGAACTGCTGGACCTTTCTTGTGTAAGCGAAGGCGATTATGACATGGTTGCACTTCCGCTGCACTTAAAAGGCCTGGACGGTTCACCGGCACGCGTCGTTCTGTCAACACCAGAGGAGTAACTATGGATATTGTGATCGATGCCGTCAAAAAATTGCAGGATATCCTCCTTCACAGCGGGTGCGAAGACGGGCCGGTCGTCCTTCGGGTCAATCCTGATACCGTGCCATGCCAGTTTGAAAAGGGTGTATGCATGGAGGCATGTTTTGGAGGAAGATCCGGGGAGTTTGTGACCTTTGACCCCATGCAGGCGACCACAAAGGTGGAGTTCATGTTCGGCGCTCCCTTGGATTCCCCGGCACAACGCGGGGCGGCATGCGCAATCCTGAATGTCGTGACGGCATTTCTCTGCCTGTCGCGAACCGTCCGTGCCTGCCCCGCTTCCTTTCATGCTGCATGTATGCAGGACCTCAAAATGAGGACAGGAACAGGGAAGGTATTCGCTTCAGGTTCAATCCCCCCCTTGGAACATGAGATGACCCGGTTCATCGTCCAGGACCCGGGATCCGCTGACATCATCCTCATCAACGGTGAAGGTACCATTGAGCCGGGAACAGGAGATATCGTCTCAAAATACGGAGGAAACAAAACAGTCCTTGTACTCGGGCCTTCCACCGCAGGGATTGCAAGCCTTGAAAAGATCGAACGGTTCTGCCCGTACGGCACGTGACCTTGTGCCGGGCAAAGGATAAGGATATCTCCCATTTCCCCCATTATAGTGTATGCTTTTCGGGTCCTCGGGAATCCGTCGGCGCTTCGATAAGGAACTTCTCACCATCGCATTGAAAACCGGATCGGCACTGGCAGCACGGTCATCTGATGTCCTTGTAGGAATGGACACGAGGACAACAAGCCCCATCCTTTCCCACCTTGTGATCGCGGGCCTCCAGGGCGGAGGCGCAACCGCACACTCCTGCGGGATAGCGCCGACACCATCAGTCGCGTATGCTGCACGGGACACAAATGCGGCATGCATGATTACCGCATCCCATAACCCTGAGGAGTATAACGGCCTCAAACTCTTCAATCCTGACGGATCGTCATTTGCAAAACGCCAGCAGGACGATCTTGAGGAACTTTTCACACGCGATCGCGGGGTAGACTGGGAAAACCAGGGTTCCTGCAAATCCATCGATGCAGTATCGCAGCACAAAAAGGCGATCTTGGAGAAGGTGCGTAGTTCCGAAGAGATCTCTGTTGTCCTTGACTGCGGGAACGGTGCCGGGTGCATACTCACGCCGGAACTTTTGCCCCTGCTTGGCATCAGGCCGGTCTGCATCAACTGCAACCCGTCGGGGCATTTTTCACGGCCGTCAGAACCCCTGGAAAAAAACCTTCCCTATATCGGGGAGATGGTGCGGACGACCGGATCCCGGTGCGCTGTTGTCCATGACGGGGATGCCGACCGGATGATGGCCTGGGACCGTAAAGGGCGCTATATCTCCGGCGATCACATGCTCATGCTCTTTGCCAGATACCTCGACGCAAAACAGGTTGTCACAACGACCGATGCCTCGATGATGATTGAGGAGGTTGCAGAAGTCCGGCGCACACCGGTCGGCGATGCATTTGTCTCCGAAGAACTCCTCTCGTGGGGTGATTTCGGCGGGGAGCCGTCCGGTGCATGGATCTTCCCCCGCATCTCCTACTGCCCTGACGGCCCCTTTGCGGCGGCCCTCTTCTGTGAGATCGCGTCGGAATGGGATATTGCACAGGAAATCGACAGGATGCCCTCGTATCCAATCCTCCGGGAATCTTTTGATTGCGAAACGGCACGCGGGATCATGACCTCCCTTGGTGCAGAAAACCCCACCGACGGTATCCGGATTGCGGATGAGCGCGGGTGGTGCCTGGTCCGTGCGAGCGGGACGGAGCCCAAAATCCGGATTACTGCAGAAGGTACGACGCCCCAGGCGGCAAAAGCGATGCTCAGGCGCGGGCGCGCTCTCTTAAAGCAGGGAAAAACTGCTTAAATGTTGCAGGCAGAGCTGTAGCTATGGAATGTGTCGTGCTCGCAGCGGGGGAGGGGAAGCGGATGCGTCCGCTCACGGCAAAGCGCCCGAAAGTGATGCTCCCGCTTGCAAACCGCCCGATGATGGAGCACCTCGTCCTCGCTGCCCGCGATGCAGGCATCCAGGATTTCGTGTTCGTGGTAGGGTACGGTGAACGCGAGATACGCAAACATTTTGGCACCGGTTCCCGTTTCGGTATCCGGATACGGTATGCACCCCAGCGGCGCCAGCAGGGAACCGCGGACGCGCTCGGTGCCGCACGCGACTCGGTCGGGGGTAAGTTCCTGCTTTTAAATGGTGATATGATCCTCAAAAGCGAAGATATCAGGTCACTGTGTACAAATGACGCCCCCTGCATGGGCACCAGCACCACCGACCACCCCCGTGACTATGGCGTCGTGATGGCGGAGGGGGGGTACGTCACCGCGCTTGAAGAAAAATCAGCCAGCCCCAAAAGCACCACCATCAATGCAGGAGCCTATATCCTTGAGCCGGACATCTTTGAACGCATTGATGCGGTCAATCCCTCGGCCCGGGGGGAACTCGAACTCACCGATGCGCTTGACGACTATATCAGGAGCAAAAAACTAAAAGAGCACCCGCTTGCCTCATGGCTGGATGTTGGGTATCCCTGGGATATGCTGGACGCAAACGCATTGCTGATGGCTTCGGTCGGCTCAAAGAACGACGGGGAGATCGAACCGGGTGTTCATTGTTCCGGGACGGTCGTGATCGGAACCGGCACCGTGGTGAAGTCCGGTACCTATATTGAGGGGCCGTGCGTGATCGGCAGCAACTGCCGGATCGGGCCGCATGCCTACATCCGCGGTGCAACCTCTGTCGGTGACGGCTGCCATATCGGGCATTGCACGGAACTGAAAAATTCGATCATCATGCAGGATACAAAAATCCCGCATTTCAACTATGTCGGGGACAGCATCATCGGCAGCGGGTGCAACTTTGGTGCGGGGACAAAGATCGCCAACCTGCGCCACGACCGCGCGACAATCAGGGTGGCGGGCAAAGATTCCCGGAAAAAAAAGTTCGGCGCCATCATCGGGGACGGCGTGCAGTTTGGGATCAACTGCTCGGTCAACGTAGGGGCAGTCATAGGAACCAGAGCAAAATTTGCCCCCAACAGTTACATCGAGGGGCTCATCGGGGAAAATTCATGCATACGATAGGTGGAACATGCAGGCAGTAATTCTTGCAGCGGGAGAGGGGAAGCGGGTCCGCCCGCTCACCCACAGCAGGCCGAAGGCGTTAATACCAGTCGCAAACCGGCCGATTATTGAATACGTGATTGACGCACTCATAAAAAACGGGATCCGTGACATCATTGTTGTCGTCGGGTACCGCAAAGAACAGGTGACACGGTATCTCAATACGCTTTCCGTGCCTGTCACCGTAGTTGTCCAGGACAAGCAGCTCGGAACAGCGCATGCCCTTGCCTGTGCAAAATCAAAGATCAACGGGGATTTTCTGGTCCTTCCCGGAGATAACTATATCGATGCAGGGTCGATAGCAAAGATCAAAAATGTCAAAAATGCGATGCTGATAAAAGAGCACCCGAACCCCTCAAACTTCGGCGTTGTGCAGCTGGCAGACGGGTATGTCACCCATATTGTAGAGAAGCCAGAGAGGTCCCCGGGGTTCATGGTCAGCACCGGAATATACTCGCTTTCTTCATCATTCTTCCAGTACATCAGGGAGAACAATATTACCGATGCAATCTCCTGCATGCTTGAAGACAACCAGAAGATCCAAGGGGTTGTTGCTGACGACTGGCAGGACGCCATCTACCCGTGGGACCTGCTCCGGATGAATGCACGGCTCCTTTCACGTATCACCCCATCCCGCGAGGGTACATCCAGCAGGAACACAACCATCACCGGGGCCGTACATATCGGAAAAGGCACCACCATCGGCCCCAACACGGTGATCGCCGGTCCCGTGGTGATTGGCAACGATTGTGAGATCGGGTCGAACTGCTGCATCATGCCCAATACCAGCATTGGAGCGCGGGCCAGGATCGAGCCGTTCTGCTATATCGGCAATGCACTGCTCATGGATGACAGTTCGATCGGGTCGCACTCCCGTATCCTCGATGCTGTGCTCGGGGAAGGGTGCGTGCTTGCCGATCACATAAGCACCTGCACGAGCGCATCGCTCATGGAGATCGAAGGGACCATCACAAAACCGGAGTTCGGGGCGATCCTCGGCGACGGCGTGCAGGCCGGCGCCTTTACCACGTTCAAGAATTGTATCGTCGGGAACAACACCACGGTCGAAGACGGCAACCGGGTCATCTCCTCCTTTGTTCCCGACGACTCCCTGGTGATCTGAAGTGTGTGGCATTGTCGGCTATACCGGTCGGAAAACCGCAGCACCCGTCATCGTCAAAGGGTTGAAAAAACTCGAATACCGGGGCTACGATTCCTTTGGTATTGCCACCATCGGAAGCGGGATCGAGATCTGCAAACATGCCGGCAGGATCTCTGACAACACCCGGTCCGCACTCCACTTAAACGGCACCACCGGGATCGGGCACACCCGGTGGGCAACGCACGGCGCCCCCAACGATACCAACGCCCACCCGCATACCGACTGCAAAAACCGGGTTGCGATCGTCCACAACGGCATTATCGAGAACTACGCGGATTTAAAAAGGCAGCTTGTTGCACGGGGGCACCGGTTCCTGTCAGAGACCGACACCGAGGTCATCGCCCACCTTATCGAAGAGAGCTATACCGGCAGCCTGCTCTCTGCAGTCCAGAAGGTGGTCCCGTTGCTGCAGGGTTCATTTGCCCTGCTCGTAATATCTCCTGAAGAGCAAGGATTCATCGCAGCGCGGAATGCAAGTCCTCTTGTCCTCGGTATTGGGGATGGGGAATATTTTGCCGCTTCAGACATGACCCCGGTCCTTGAATATACGGAGCGTGCCATCTTTCTTGAAGACGGTGATATCGCAAGCCTCTCGCCCGACAACCTCGCGATTTATCACGGGAAGGAACCGGTCAACCGTCCTGTCGAGCTCGTGGACTGGTCGGTTGAGGACACGAAAAAAGGCGGGTTTGCCCATTACATGCTCAAGGAGATCTATGAACAGCCCCAGGCATTCTACGACTCGATCCGGGCCCTGGACCGGGAAAACCTCCCGGGGAGTGCACAAAAGCCTGCTTCGGTCGCAATTGTAGCCTGCGGGTCGTCCTACCACGCCGGCCTGATCTTCAAGTATCTCCTTGAGGAGACCTGCGGGATACCCGCACGGATCGAATTTGCCTCTGAATTCAAATATTTCCCCCCACCGGTCAGTTGCCTTGTGATCGGGATCACCCAGTCCGGGGAGACCGCCGATACCCTTACCGCGCTTAAAAGGGCAAAATCACACAACTGCCCGACGATTGCGATCACCAACGTGCTGGGTAGCACGGTCAGCCGGATCGCTGATGCCACGATCTTCATGCGCGCCGGGCCCGAGATCAGCGTCGCAGCGACAAAATCATTTGTCGCCCAGCTCGGGGTGCTTATGCAGATGATAAACCTCCTCTCGGGGGAACAGTTCACCAAAGTCCTGGTGCATGCACACCGGGCGATCGAGGAAGTTCTCTTACAGGATCTCTCAGGTGCTGTCCTGACCTGTAAACAGGCCCGGAGTATTTTCTATGTGGGGCGCGGCCCCTTCTATCCTGTTGCCCTCGAAGGTGCCCTCAAAATGAAGGAGATCTCCTATATCCATGCCGAGGGGTACGCGGCAGGTGAGCTGAAGCACGGGCCATTCGCCCTGCTGTCTCCTGAAACACCGGTCATCGCCATCTGCATGCCCGATGATACGTACGGGGTGATGCTCTCCAATATCAAAGAGATAAAAGCACGGGGGGCCCCGGTGATTGCACTTGGCATCGAAGGGGATAGCGAACTCGCCGATATCGTGGACATCTTCATCCCGCTCAAAAAAACAGACAGGTTCGTCCAGGTACTCACAAGCCTTGTCGTCCTCCAGCTGCTTGCATACCATACTGCCGTTGCACTGGAAAGGGATGTGGACAAACCCAGGAACCTTGCAAAGAGCGTGACCGTCGAATGATTGAGTATGGGGTTAACAGGCTTGGAGAGGGTGCGCAGATCTTTGAACCGGTGACGTTGGGTTTTCCTTCCCGCGAGAATGTCACCAGGACCGGGTTTTTGGGGACTACTATCGGGAACCGCGCGATCATAAGGTCAGGAACCATCATCTACTGCGATGTCTTCATTGGCGATGACTTTTCCTGTGGGCATAATGTGCTCATCCGCGAAAAGACCCGGATCGGCAACCGCGCTGCAATCGGGACGGCTTCCATCATTGAGGGGCAGGTTGTCATCGGGAACGATGTCAGCCTCCAGAGCCTTGTCTATGTGCCAACGGGTACGACGATCGGGGACCATGTGTTCATCGGGCCAAACACCGTCCTTACCAATGACCGCTACCCTCCCTCACGCATTGGCGGGCTGCAGGGGCCAACACTTTCCGACGGGGCAGCCGTGGGTGCAAATGCCACCATCCTTCCGGGTGTCTGCATCGGGGAGGGGGCACTTGTTGCAGCAGGTGCGATCGTAACAAAAGATGTCCCCGCCCGCAAACTTGCTATTGGATCTCCGGCAAAGATCAGGGACCTGCCCAAAGCGATGGACAAAAAATAATGCGGGGGATTTTTCATTTCATTCCATCTGATTGTTGTCGCATCCCGTTCGGGGAATAAAAAACCATGAAGATCCTCCTCGTATCCACGCAGGACTATATCCATCACCCCATCCCGTCCCGGCACCATTATATTTTTGAGGAACTGGCAACACGGCACGAGGTGCATGTCCCCCATTTTCACGTGAGCAGAGGGGAGGAGCGGACAACCAGGCTGATCGTACATGAGGCAACGCAGTTTCCCTTCCAGAACCCCTTGCTTCATTATACCCTGAACGCACCCTACCATTTTCATATATTTAACAAAATTATCAGGGATGAGAAAATTGAACTCGTTGTCGCAGCCCAGGTGCTTGCCGGAACCGCGGTCATCCATGCGGCAAAAAAATCCAGAGTCCCTGTTGTTTTTGACTTAAAAGACTGGTTCCCGGATTCAGCCGCAGCATACCTGAAGACACACTTTCTGCAGGAGACCGTTCGCACAGCCGTCTGGGAGATCACGCGCCGGAACCTCCGCAACAGTACATTAATCACAACCGTTTCCCCATCCCTTGTCGAAAAGCTCAAAAGATTCGGGTTTGATGCCGGACTGGTGACCAACGGGGTGGATACTGACCTGTTCATGCCGATGGGGAACTCTGTACTCCGGGCAGAACTTGGCATACAACCCGGCGATTTTGTGATTGGGTTTGCCGGAAGCGTGGAACGCTGGTATGCAATTGATGAGATCATCAGGAGCCTTCCTGAACTGACAGCATATCGCAGGAATACCCGGTTGCTCGTCGTAGGGGGAGCACTCTTTACACCCTACATGGCAGAACTGGGTCAGCTCGCACGCGAGCTTCATGTACAGGACCACGTGATCTTCACCGGGACAAAACCTTACCACGAACTTCCCAAATATATTGCCTGCATGGATGCCTGCACCATCCCCTTGTCGCCCCCCCAGTGGGCAGACATCGCCCTCCCCAATAAATTTTTTGAATATTCCGCGTGCGGGAAACCTATCGTCATGCGCCCCATTCCCGACGTGATGAAGATCGGCGGCCCGAATATATTCCTGTACCAGACTCAAAGCGAATTTATCGAACAGATAAAATTCCTTATGGACAAAACCCCTTCGTTTTCCATCAACCTCGGCCAATACAGCTGGAAGGAGAAAGCCAGGGAGTTTGAGACGATATTTGAACGTCTTTTGTAATACGCTCGTGTGCAAATAAAAAAACGGCTCCCGATACAACCTTATTTCATTTGATATTTTTTCGGCTCTGTAGAAATCATCGTTTTTCACAACGTTCTTGGGGGCGTTTGCCGTTCCCGCGGGGAAGGGCAACCTGAAGAAGATATCCGTGGGGATATCTTCGATATGCGACTGTAAAGGAGCACGAGAAGACATCTGTCCGGATGTCTTCGATGTACATTGCCCCCGCCACTGCGGCACAGCGAAGATATCTTCGGTATCTTCTCGTGTCCGCCACCTCTCCTCAATGGCGAACAACCCCCTGCGATATCCGTCGAAAACCGGTTCATCATGAATCTCTGGTAATGATGCGAGATCAAGGATTTCCTCAGAGCCAATTTTTCAGGAACGTGTCCAGGGCCCTGTGTCTGGCAGATCGTTACCTTGTTGTTATCCAAATTTATTTGTGGTCACGGCAGCAACATGATTCTTCATTAGGATGATCAGATGACTGGGATCGGACTTAAAAAATATCAACCACACCTCATTATCGGCCTTATCATTATTTTTTCGCTCTTTGCCCTCTGGCTGCGACTTATTCCCATGTTCAACCTGGGGAATACAGATATCCTGAATATCGTGGGAAGCGACGACCCGCTCTATAACCTGCGGCAGGTCGAACAGATCCTTGCCAATTTCCCTGCATACAACTGGTTTGACGTCATGACCCTGTATCCATCAGGGTCAACGATCTACTGGGGCCCGCTCTTCCCGACCATCATCGCGGTTCTCTGCCTGATCACCGGGGCTGCAACAAGGCCGGAGATAATTGCAACAGGACTGCTCGTGCCCCCGTTAATGGCAGCGCTGCTCGTTCCCATAATGTATTTTATCGGAAAGACCTGCGGGGACTGGAAAACGGGCATCCTTGCATCAGGATTTACCGCTATCGTTTCAGGGCAGATCTTTTACCGTTCCTTTTACGGCTATATGGACCACCATATCGCAGAAGTCCTTTTTTCCACGCTCTTCTGCCTCTTTTATATCTATGCGATCCTTGCGGCAAAAGAACAGGATATTGATTTAAGAAAGAGTGAAACATTCAAAAAGACGGTAATATTTTCCGCAATTGCAGGAATTTCTTATCTCCTCGGCCTCTTTACGATGCCCACGATGATCCTGTTTGCGATGATTGTCGGTATCTTTACGCTTGTCCAGTCACTCATCAACTTCTCCCAGGACCGCCCGATGGGGTACCTGGCGGTTGCCAATACGATCATCTTTTCCATCGCAATTATCGGACTCCTCATCTATGGAATTCAACATCCGGGCCTCGGCCTGAGCCTGTATACAATAGGTCATGTCTATGCATATCTCAGCCTTATCGCCGGCACTTGGCTGCTATATGGCCTTGGCTGGTACCTCAAGGGAAGAGCAACATATTATTATCCAGCGGTGCTTGTGGGCATCGCTGTTGCATTTGGTGCAGTATTGTTCCTTTTCCTTCCCGAAATCTACAACCTGCTCGTATCCAATTTTATTGCCTTTTTCGGACAAGCGGTGGTGACCACCACCGTTCAGGAAGCCCGGGGTTGGAATACTGATCTCGCGTGGTTTGCCTTTAATTACGGTCTCCTGCTCTTTGTCGGCGGTGCCCTGGTGATGGCATATAACAATTTCAAAGATGAGCACCCGCACCAGGTCTTTGCCCTTGTCTGGTCGGTGGTGATGTTTTACTCCACCTGGCAGCACATCAGGTACGAGTATTACCTTGCCATCAACATCGCTCTCCTTTCAGCAGTCTGCGTTTACTTTGTGATGGATCGCGGATGGCCTGATGTTGTTCGACTAGCAGCCGTAATATCTTCTGATCAAGGCACTAACCGGCAGAATGAGAGCGGAAAAGAAGAGTCCCCAAAAGGGAAACGGCATAAAAAAGGCCAGAAAAAGGCTGCTGATACCGCAGCATTCAATTTCCTGCACCTCGGCCTGATGGTCATTGTGCTGGGACTTGCCATCCTCTTTGCCTATACGTCAGCTACCTACAGTTACGCCAATGCATCCAACAATGCGATCCGCATGAACGGTGACTGGCGCGAGTCACTGGAATGGATGGGGAATAATACTCCTGATACGGGAGTCAACTACGTTACCATCTATGACAAAAAGACGTTCCAGTACCCGAACACATCATACGGCGTCATGTCATGGTGGGATTACGGGCATATGATCACCTACATTGCAAAACGGATCCCCAATGCCAACCCGTTCCAGCAGGGGGTTGCAGGCTCAACCGGTTCCGCTGCATATTTCATGGCTGAGTCTGAGGATGTGGCAAATTCGATTGCCGACACCATTGGGATCCGGTACATAATAACCGATATCGAGATGGATGAGGC
>Ga0315297_10003103_pt1 | contig 10643 bp, 9 predicted proteins | sample YL17G15_0_MG_FD_203628 | JGI IMG/M metagenome (GOLD analysis project Ga0315297, IMG submission 203628) | Sediment microbial communities from Yellowstone Lake, YNP, Wyoming, USA - YL17G15_0 | ecosystem: Environmental > Aquatic > Freshwater > Lake > Sediment | place: USA: Wyoming | collected...
CATAGGTGGTGTATCCCTGCGAGAGTACCTTCCCGGCGATAAACTGGAGGCAATTGTTAACCGCACCAGGAAGGGAGGGGGTGAGATTGTTGGACTGCTTAAAACTGGATCCGCGTATTATGCTCCAGCCGCAGCCGTGGCTCAGATGGTTGAGGCAATCCTGAAGGATAAGCATTTGATTGTTCCCGCGTCTGCATACTTGACAGGGGAATATGGATTGAAGGATATTTTCTTTGGAGTGCCAGTTCAGTTAGGTCGCTCAGGCTTGGAAAAAATCATTGAATATAAACTTGAACCCGAGGAGATCGCTGCACTTGAAAAATCAGCCTTGGCAGTAAAGGAAAGTATTGGCATCTTACAGTCACTGGTTAAAATCTAAATTGGTTGGGAATTTCCCAAATCGATATCTGAATGAGGTGTCAGGATGATTTTATTCGATAAACTCTCTGCTGAAATTCCCGGTTGGCGGGAGCGCATTAAAACCCTGGTCAAGGAGCATGGGACAACGATCATCGATCAGGTGACAATCGAACAAGTATACGGAGGGATGCGCGATATCAAATCTTTGGTCAGTGACATTTCATATGTTGATCCGGCCGAAGGTATCCGGCTGCGGGGGTACTCAATCCCGGAAGTACTAAAATTGCTGCCAAAACCGAAAGGAGCTGAAATGCCCTTTGTAGGCGGTCTTTATTATTTGCTGCTTGTGGGGGAATTACCCACTGAGACGCAAGCGCTGGAAGTGGAGGAAGAATGGAAAGCCAGGAGCGCGATCCCAAAAAATATTTTGAACTGCCTGGAATCGAACGAGGCACTGACACACCCGATGACCTTGCTTTCCCAGGCAGTTTTGGGTCTGCAACCCGGATCGCATTTTTCCCGGCAGTATCACGAGGGAATTAAAAAAGACGAGCTGTGGATGTCAATGTTAGAAGACAGCCTAGAACTTACAGCCAAACTTCCAGTCCTTGCCGCCCATATCTATAATTTAAAATACCGTAAAGGTCAAATTCCTGAAGTAGATCCAAGTCTAGACATGGGCGCGAACTTCGCACATATGATTGGAGTGGAAGACAAGACGTACGAGGATGTATCGCGACTTTATTTCATCCTGCACTCTGACCACGAATTGGGAAACGTGAGTGCCCATGTCACACACCTTGTCGCTTCATCGCTCTCTGACATCTACTTCGCTTTCTCGGCTGGATTAAATGGGTTGGCTGGACCACTCCATGGTTTGGCAAATCAAGAATGTCTTGGCTGGCTGCTCAATGTTCACAAGGAATTTGGAAATGTGCCTTCAACTGAAAAGCTTCGGGAATATGCCTGGAACTGGCTGAATAGCGGACGAGTCATCCCGGGATATGGTCATGCAGTGCTGCGCGTCCCAGACCCACGCTTTACCGCTCAACTTGAATTTGCCTTGAAGCATTTTCCAGAAGATGAAATCCTGCGGCTTGCGGTGATGGTTTATGATATTGTTCCAAAAGTACTAAAAGAACAGGGAAAAGCCAAGAATCCCTCTCCAAACGTGGATGCCATTTCCGGTACCCTGCAATATCATTATGGAATACGCGAATTTGACTTTTATACGGTACTCTTTGGGGTGGGTCGCTCCCTTGGCGTTACTGCAAATGCAGTTTGGGCGCGTGCATTGGGTCAACCGATTGAACGACCGAAATCCCTGACAACATCCATGCTGGAAGAACTGGCGAAAAAGCAATAAAAATTCTTCCAAGGCTGAAAAACCATTCAGGTAAATGAAAACTTCCGAGACAATCGATCTCGGAAGTTTTTTGATGCAGATGATACTCAATAATCGTGATTGGTGAGATTAAGTTACATGGTGTCGGTTGGCAGCATACCTTACAAGGTCAGGGGTGGAGCGCTCATATTCCTGGTTCATAAGCTGGGATGATATGATGAAATCTGCCGTGGACCGGTTGCATGCAGTTGGGATGTTGTAGAGAACTGCCAGGCGTAATAACGCCTTTATGTCCGGATCGTGAGGTTGAGGTTCAAGAGCATCCCAGAAGAAGATGAGCATGTCAATCCTGTTTTTGGCGATTGCTGCACCGACCTGCTGATCACCACCCAGAGGTCCGGAAACAAAACGGGTTATTGGGAGATCCAGCTCCCTTGAGAGCAAATCTCCTGTTGTCCCGGTAGCAAGCAGGAAATGGTTCGATAATGTCCCCCGGTTGAAACGAGCCCAGGCTAACAAGTCAACCTTTTTATTATCGTGCGCCACCAGGGCAATGCGTTTCCGTTTCGCAATCACTTTCATCGTGAACCGTCCTTATGGTTTGATGGCACGGGTTGCCAAGTAAGTAGGGTGATACCTGCTTAGTGGGGAATCCGGGCAAATATCTTCATAGAAACCAGTTATCGAGAAACCAGCATCGATCTGACCAGCGATAAGGTCAGTTAAGCTGTGACCAAACTCAAGGGGTATTCCCTCTTCAATGCAAATCTCCAATTCTTCAGGTTCCAAATCTTTTAAATCAGAATATGGAATTGAATATTTTACTTGCAGGGATTCCTGTTCATCGGCATGCGTACCGAACATATAATATATGGGATTTGCAAGACCTGCAAGCAGCAAACCTGAATGCCGCAGGACCCGGAATGCTTCCTGCCATACGGGCCGAACTTCCGGGCAGAAAACATTGGACACAGGGTGGAAGACCAGATCGAAAGATGCGTCTGCAAACTCAGAAAGGTCGCGCATATCTCCCTCGACGGTGCGAATTTTCAATCCTTCGCGATGGGCAACCATGATATCACGCTCCAGTTGAGCTGGTGAATTGTCGAAAATTGTCACATTTGCTCCAAGGGCGGCGAAAATAGGCCCCTGTTGCCCCCCCCCACAGGCTAACCCAAGCAGGTTCAATCCTTGAAATGGGGGAAACCAATCAGATGGTACGGGTTTTGTTTCTGTCAGGAGAACGGAAAATATACCCTTCCGAGCGGCGGCAATCGTCGGCTGATCAACAGGGAGGGTAAATTTGTTGTTTTTTTCCACTTCCAGACCCCACGCATATCGATTGTATTCACGAATATTGAAGTCGGCTTTGGGCATATCTGTCTCCTAGGAATATTATAATCCGGCGAAAAAAAACCCTGCGATGATTCTCGCAGGGTTTTTTCCATTACACAAACCTTACCTAGTTGGGGTGGCCAAGGGTCCGGCACCACTCCAACCGAAAACACGCATTGCAGATGCTGTACCTGCAGATGACCAAATCGGGTTCCCCTGATCGTCTGTGCCAGATTGGCGAACTGCAACCACCCACCATTGCATGATGGAAGTACTATTTTCCTGGGAGCGGAAGGTTACCGGGACAACGAATTTAGTGTCGGTGACGTATTGCGTCAACTTGCGCCCGGTCCCACCAGTTAATACTTCAATCGTTACCTGATAACGTTCATTTTCCCGCAACACTCCAACAGATGCCCATTGTAAAGTAACCGTATCCGTTGCCAGGGTAAATGTATCTCCATTTGCAGGCAACAGCAGATTGGGTGCGGGGTATGGGGGTGGAATTGTGGCAGTTGGTGATGGACCTGGTGTTGCAGCTCGCATGCAAAGGGGGATAATTAATTTTGTATCTGTGAACACGTTATCCGTGCTCAGCCCGTTCCATTCCTTGATTGCAGTCATCGAGACGTTATAGCTGTTGGCAATGGTGCTTAGCGTGTCGTTGGCTTGTACTGTGTATGACGCGGTTTGGCATGCAGCGCGGGTTGCAGCCGCTGGTTCCAACGTCGCCGTAGAGGCCGGGGGTGGTGTTGGTGTTGGGCGAGGAACTTTGATCTTTTGACCGATCTGCAGGTCTGTGCAGTTGCTATTTAAACTATTCAAACTTACGATAGCTGATACTGATGATCCGTATAAGCTGGCTATGGAAATGCACGAGTCTCCGCTCTTGACCGTATATTCTATTGGAGGTTCGGGTGTTAACGTGGGCGTATCCGTAGGAACTAGAGTTTCAGTCAGGGTAGGGGTAATACTGGCAGTTTCAGTTGAACTGGGGATCGGTGTACTATCTGGCAGTTTGCCTGTCCCTTTCAAGGTCACATATAACGCGAGGGCACCAATAATAAGAAAGATTGCAAGAAGACCAAGGGCAATCGGAAGACTCAAAGTTACTTCAGGTATCCGTGCTGCCTGGATTGTTTTCTCAGATTTTGCTTTTGGTTTTTGGATGGCTTGGAACTCATTTCCACAAACAACGCACCTGGTTGCGTTTTCAGCCAGCCGCGTCCCACAGGTGGGACAGAGTTTCGTCGTACTGCTCTCAGGACTCATAGTTTGGGGATTATACCATGCGAGAATTAGGTGAACAAAATACAGGATTAATGAGAATTGCGCATAGGAATATAAATCAAAAGAATGATTTTCTCGATTATCTAAACTAATTTCAAGAAATAACGAGGTTTTGGGTGCGTTATAATGTCACAGTCATGGATAAAAACATCTCTCTGTATAAAACCATGCTTTTAATCCGCCGCTTTGAAGAACGTGTTTTATCAGAGTTCTCCGCCGGCAAACTGGTCGGCACAACCCATGTATATATAGGTCAAGAAGCAGACGCCGCAGGTATCTTTTCAGTCATCGGCTCAGAGGATCTAATTTTCAGCAATCATCGAGGTCACGGTCACTTCCTGGCATATGGAGGGGATCCATACCGTCTTGCGGCTGAATTGATGGGCAAGGCAACAGGACTGGTGGGAGGACGAGGAGGCAGTCAGCATATCCAATGGCGGAATTTTTACTCAAATGGAATCCAGGGGGGAATCACGCCTGTGGCAACCGGGATGGCGCTGGCTGAAAAGATCCACAAATCAGGGAAAATAGCATTGGCGTTCATTGGCGACGGGACGCTCGGTGAAGGTGCCCTCTACGAAAGCCTGAACATAGCAGCACTCTGGAAGCTTCCGATTTTATTTGTCCTCGAAGACAATCATTATGCGCAGACGACACCGGTAGAAAAAGGGGTATCCGGCTCCATGTCAGCCAGGTTTGAAGCATTCGGGATTCGAGTTTGGGAGAGAGACACCACGGACGTGCTGGAAATTCAGTTTGCAACCAGCGAATCGATTCACTCGGTTCATTCCTTAATTGAACCAGCGGGACTAATTCTGCATACCCATCGTTTCTCAGCCCACAGCAAAGGGGATGATTTACGGTCATCCGAGGAACTCGCCCGGATACGTCAATTTGACCCCCTGTTAATCCATGGCGCCCGGTTATCAACACCGGAATCCATAAAAATAGAGTCTGAAGTTTCCGCGATCATAAATGATGCGTTTAAACGGGCAGAAGCTGACCCGTACCCAGAGCTGAAGCAAGAGACCCAATGACCACTGTATTAGAGTGTTTAAATGGAGCCCTGGACGCTGCAATGGAATCAGACCCGAGCATTTATTTGCTCGGCGAAGACATACTGGATCCATACGGAGGTGCCTTCAAAGTAACCCGCGGGCTGTCTGAAAAATTCCCCGATCGTGTTCTAACCACTCCGATATCCGAGGCAGCAATTGTGGGAATTGCGAGCGGGATGGCAATGCGTGGCTTGCGCCCGGTTGTCGAGATCATGTTCGGAGATTTTATAACCCTTTGTGCCGACCAGTTGGTCAATCACACTTCCAAATTTCGCTGGATGTATAATGACCAAGTCAGGGTTCCGATTGTGGTGCGTTCACCAATGGGGGGTCGCCGTGGTTATGGACCCACCCACAGCCAATCCCTGGAAAAGATGTTCATGGGTGTACCGGGACTTAAAGTCGTGGCTCCGAATACTCTCGGTGATCCGGCAAAATTGCTGACCGCAGCAATCGCAGATAACGACCCGGTCCTATTCATAGAACATAAAATGTTATACAACCGATCACTGCAAACACCGGGGGTAGGGGACTTGATCGATTTTCAACTTGGAGGCTCCGGCGGGTATTATCCCTGCCAAGTATTACGCTCGGGAGCAAACCCTCAAGCGACCATCGCTTGTTATGGCTATAATTTCGAACTGGTTAGAGCGGCTGCTATTGAACTGCTAATCGAGCACGAGATCTTCACAGAAATAATCATTTTCTCCCAACTCAGCCCTTTTAACCTTGAATTCCTTTTCCAATCCTTGTTGAAGACCAGGAATCTTCTCACTGTTGAAGAAGGAACATCGTCCATGGGATGGGGTGCGGAAATTATTGCCCGAGTCGCTGAAAACATGGTTGGAATAAAGGCAAAACGGATAGCTGCCCTAGATTTACCAATTGCCACCTCCAAAAACCTGGAAGAAAATATCCTCCCATCGAGCAAGGATATTGTCAATGCAGCAATCTCTCTTGTCACATAACCTTTCGCATAGATTCAACTCCATATCATAGTTGAGACGAATATGATCAAATTAGAAATTCTTGTCCCACTGCTTAATTCCAATGAACCTGTAGCCCGGTTGGTTAGAATCCATGTTATGGAAGGAAAAAGGGTGAGCAAAGGGACCCTTCTTTTCACCATCGAGACAACTAAGGCAACCTCTGACATAGAGTCCCCGGAATCTGGTTACCTGAGACTTTTATCAAAAGAAGGGGACATGTTGAATGTAGGGGACAGGTTGGCAGTAATTACTGAAACTAACGAGGAATCTGTTGAAATTCAACATTCATCAATTAATTCCATACCCGATCCTGAATCCCGTCGAATTACCAAGCCCGCACGTATCCTGGCCCAGACTCTTGGTGTCGACTTGTCGTCCCTGCCCAAGGATCAACTGCTGACTGTGGAAGTTATCCGTAAATATGCGAAGGATATGGAAATCCCTCTCAGGAAACTTCCCCCTTCAAACAAACCATACATTCTTATTTATGGTGCAGGTGGACATTCAAAATCGATCATGGAAATGATTTTACAAAACGACACTCACACCATTGCCGGGATAGTGGATGACGATATAAGATTGAAAGGAAATCAAGTGCTCGGGAACACGGTTTTAGGAACCCGTGAGGTTCTTCCACTGCTTTTCGAACAGGGGATTATTCTAGCGGCAAATGGGGTGGGAGGCATCATTGACATTTCAGTGCGGGTTAAGGTGTTTGATCTGCTCGAAAAAACAGGCTTCGTGTTCCCCGCTTTGATCCACCCACGGGCAACTGTTGAACCCAGCGCGAAAGTGGGGGAAGGAGTCCAGGTATTTGCCAATGCTTATATTGGTTCGGAAGCGACCCTAAATCACAAATGCATGATTAATACAAATGCAGTGATATCACATGATTGCGAAATTGGATCATACTCGCATGTATCCCCCGGGGCTCTTTTAGCGGGACATGTCCGGGTAGGCGAAGGAACGCTGATCGGTATGGGGGTTACCACAACAATTGGAGTTCGAATTGGATCCGGAGTTCGCATTGGAAATGGAGCAATCATTTTGGCGGATATACCGGACAAAATGGTGATTCAAGCTGGCCGATATTGGGTGGGAAAGTCGGAATGAATAATAGCAAATGGTAATAGGCCATCCAACCGGGAGATATATAGCCAAAAAAATCCTAAACAGGATGTGGCGAAATTTTAGATGTTGAGATCACATATGGGAAATTATGAAATTACCGATATTATTGATCGCCAGCTGTGATTCGGGGACATATGGCGCAAAGGCTTGAAATACATGCCACATCCCCGGCCAGGGTTCCAAAGTTACATTCACACCGGCATGATGAGCTTTTTGTTCCAACCGGGAGGAATCGTCGTATAATATTTCTTCCGTCCCAACTTGAATATAAGTGGGAGGAAGTCCATGAAGGTCAGCGAAGATGGGGGATATATATGGGTGGGATAAAGGATGTCCATTGGCATATGCTTCGGCCAACCAACCATGATCTTTGAACTCAAGAAGTGGATCGCGTTTTGCGCGAGAATGGATGGAGTCTCCCGAGAATGTGAGATCGGTCCATGGAGATAAAAGGAAAAGTGCGCCCGGCATTTTTTCATGCCTGTCACGCAAGGCTAATGCAGTGGCGAGAGTTAAGCCACCACCCGCAGAGTCACCCCCAATGATGATGTGGTCGGGAGAGTAGTTTTTTGACACGAGCCATTGGTAAGCTGCCAATGAATCATCCAGTGCTGAAGGAAAGGGGTATTCAGGAGCGAGGCGGTAGTCAATGAGGAGCAGACGCGCTTTGCTTGCGTGGGCTATTTTTCCCGCAAGCCCGCGGTGAGTGGCAGGCGAACAAATGACATAAGCTCCCCCATGAAGGTATAGGATGGCATGCCCAGGTATTACATTGTCTGGTTCGAGCCAATCAGCGGGAATTCCATTGGCAGAAACACTCTTTTGACAGACTTCCCGGGGAACCCTGATAGCGCGCCTGGCTGCTGAATCAATTTGCCGGCGTCGGGCTTCTAACGGGAGATCACCAATAAGTGCGTCTTTAGTTTCACGCATAATGCGCTGAACAATGCGGCTGCGAAAACTGGGCATGAGGATCCTATTACCGGATTGGTTATTAGGCAATCACTTCTTTCTTTCAATTATGTTCCCGGGAAACAAGCAGGTGCATTATTTTACTTCGGTCATCCGATTAAAATATTAACCACCAACGAAACTGCAGGAGATCAGTTTCCAAGCATTTCACGAGGTTCATTATTGTGGTTTTTTCAAACCCAACTTACGGGCATCGTCGATGGCAACCTTGATCTGGTCGATGTGCGAAATAGTATGAGATTCCACTTCGAGCAATTGTGCTGCTGTAAGGAAGTAACTGGCTTTCCGTATCACGAAAGATTTGGGAAGGGAGGTCAAGAAGACAACCATTTCGACAGAAAGGCGCTGCAATTCATCCAGCATGCACCTCGCTGAACCATAAGCTTTTACAGTGGCATTGATATGGGAAGACAGGTTGCCTCCCCAATCATCAGCCAGGCGTTCGTAACCGCCAACCGAATCATCCAAGTTGCTGATCCAGATGCGCTCGGTTTGAATAAGATGTGCCAGGATTTGTTTGGCACTCCATTCCCCTGGAGCCGGTTGATGATCCGCTTCTGCCTCGCTAACATCTTTGAAACAGGTTTCCAGTAAATTTAGGGAATCATCATATATTCGACGAACTTTCCTGGCCAGTACCTTCGGGTTCCAAGGTGTTTTCGGAACTGGCCTTTTAGATAGTTCCATGATAACGGACTTTATTATAGGACCTCTATAGAAAATAACTTTGACCTTATCTCCGCCTTTCTTCCCTCCCAGTGCTGCCACGAAACTGCCATAATCATTAGTTATTGGCTTCCCGTCCAACTCAACAATCAAATCATCTTTGCACAGACCAGCGGCATGAGCACCCATCCCCTGGCGGACTTCGTCGAGACGGGCACCCTGGTTGACGGGTATATTCATTCTTTTGGCGATTTCCGGGTTGAAGTCGCTGATCGTTATTCCCAGCATCGGGCGATCAAATGTCCGCCGGTCCAATCCAGTTTCAAGAACTGACGCAAGGTTGGGAAGCGTGGCATCCCACTGTGACTTGAATCCCTTGGCTCTCTGTTTCCATTCATCACCCTCCGGGACTACATGTTTCAGAGTTACCAGCGTGCCAGCCTCCCTGGGATCCAAGGTGATTGTTACTTCTGATGCTGAGGGATCAAACCGCGCCAACCATTTAAACGTAATGGATACATTTTCCACCAAATGAATATATTCACCCGCAGAGTAAAAGTCGCCATGCCACCACAAGTACATGCGACCGCCCGGACGTGGGGCCACTGTGGCATAATCGCACAGCCATTCATGAAGCGCTGTTGCATGGGTCAGGGCATAATAGATCTGAGCGGGGGAGGCTTTGACCATTTGTTTTGATGTAACCGTGGTAGACATAATCACCTTCTTTCAATAAAAAGTGGGAGGAGTTTTAGATTCAAGAAAATATATCTGAGATGCTATCAGTGTGTGATCGGGGAATATTAGTTTAATAGCAATGATCCATGCAAAATAATTCAAATTCTGAATGTCCATTTCATTTTTTAGTTCATCAACACGACTAACATTTTAATACAAACAAGTTTTGCCGGTCCATTTGGAGAGAAATTCTTATGAATGTAATGTCACAAACATAGCACTGAAATTACTTGCCGCTCACATTTTACATCAAAATAAATTTCGAAGTACAATGGAGTCCATGATTGACGTTTCCAAATTCGAATCCCACCTTGCACGGAAAGAGCTAAAGATTTTCCAAAGCCTATCGAGTCCGGCAGATATACAAGCTTTCCTGGATAGCATCCCCTATATTGCGGAAGAACTCGATCGATCTCCACTTAGGGTCATGGCAGACGGACAAGCTCATTGTCTGGATGGAGGTATTTTTGCCGCACTGGCTTTAGCGCGACTAGGTCAACGTCCGCTCATCATGGATCTCGTACCCGATTCCGGAGAAGATGACGATCACGTTCTTGCCTTATTCCAGAATCGCGGAACCTGGGGCTGCATCGCCAAATCGAACTATGCCTTCCTGCGTTACCGGGAACCGGTCTACCGTAACTTCAGGGAATTGGCAATGACGTATTTTGAAAGTTATACAAGCAATGAGAGACAAAAAACATTACGCGGCTACACCCGCCCCCTCGATTTATCATCTTTTCCCCCGGAGTGGATGTG
>Ga0315297_10003104_pt1 | contig 10643 bp, 19 predicted proteins | sample YL17G15_0_MG_FD_203628 | JGI IMG/M metagenome (GOLD analysis project Ga0315297, IMG submission 203628) | Sediment microbial communities from Yellowstone Lake, YNP, Wyoming, USA - YL17G15_0 | ecosystem: Environmental > Aquatic > Freshwater > Lake > Sediment | place: USA: Wyoming | collected...
TCCCCTAAAATTAAAGCAATGGAAAAAATGAAAGACTTGTATTTTTATCTGCTTACGTTAACGGTTCCGACTTGTGATATAGACAATGTTAGATCAAATTATAATTTGTTACGTGATGCTTGGACTAGTTTCGTAAAAATGGGGCAAAGACGCGGAAAGCGGCGTTCTCTGGGTGAAATGAAAAAGGTCGTTGGTTATATCCTTAGTATAGAGACGGTTAAGAGCAATGGTCTATATCATGTTCATGGGCATTGTTTTATAGTGGCAACTGAGCCGATTGATTATAGTACCTATGATGCGGACAAGAAAGCGGTTTTGCGTGCGAAGTATGGCAATTCTATTCCAAAGGATGAGCTGTTGCCGATTTCAAAACATTTGATAAAATTCATCACAATTGATGGATCAATTGTTGACGTCCCATTATCGAATTTATCAAAACAGTGGTATGAAGCAACGCGGGGAAAAGCGGTCGACATACATTGCACTCCTATTGATCGTAAATATATTGACTTAACAAGCGGTGAGATAAAAGATAGGCCGCTGATTACTTCCTGCTATGAGGTTATTAAATATGCGACTAAGGCGTGGGAGTTGCCAAAGGAAGAGCTTGTAAGGCTTTGGGTGGCTTTGGGCGGCACTAGGCGTATAACTAGGGGCGGTATTTTTAGCGGTAGTGCGTGGTATAAGAATCTATGGACGGTATTAGTGGAGAAAAACAAGTGTGTTGAATTTTGTGCAGAACTGTCGATGCAGTATGCTAGCAGTACATTAGAGGCCGAAAGGGCAAAGTACTTGGCGTACCTTGAACGTATTGATTTATTGAGGTGTGTTGGTAAAAAATATAGTGAGCAAGATAGTACTTATTTAGTTGCTAAATATAGCGATATGCAGCGAAAAAAAATTTTTGACGTCATTAAGGGCGTTGTTTTAGGCGCTTATCTTAAGCACAAAAATTTTATTGTCGGCAATTTGCCAATGGTTGGGAAACGTTTGTCAGTGCTCTACAAAAACAATTTGACTGATTTAATGAGAAATTTAATGAAAGGTATATCGTCTTGCCTTTATTATGAAATTAAAAATGAAAATATTCGTGGACGTGATACCCTGATAATCAAAAGGTTTGCGAACAGACTGCGCGAGGAATTATTTTTTGGGTCGGTGCTTCGGGCGTCACAGTCATTCAGGACTGTTTCAGATGAAATACACACTATCCTTGCTAATTATAAATAGAATACCCGTTTATACCTTCCTATAATCCACGGTGACTTCCGTGCGATACACGAAAAGTGCGATAATAAAAGGGGCTGGTAGGGTTGGGTATCCTGAGCCAGTCCCCTTTATATAACAATATACCCATTTTAAAAAAACTGTTGACTTCGACTAAAAAAATGGTTATATTGAGTAACATATAGTAACTGTGTGTGACTCGAACAATTAAAAAAAAGGGGTATTTGTATGATTAGAACGGTACGGCGTATAGAAATATCTATACCACAAAATACTAAAAACCGTTATCCGGACGGTATGATCAAGGGGTCGGATGATGTTAAAATCTGGTATCCGGTTATCTGTGAAAAAAGTATGGTTACTAAAAATAATGACTCTGAACAATTTGAGTACTTGGTGTTTGGGGTCATTGGAAAAGACGGTTACTTGGTCTGGGTACCGGCGTATACTGTTCAAATGCGGGAAGATATCACCTTCGATTCTGGTTTGCGGCTTATCGTAAGTGCAATCGATGCTTTAAAACGGGTGTATCCGGTCTCTGGCGAATTACTATCTACTGATCCCGATAGAATCTTTCTTGGTCCTACCCCTGCCACGTTCAGCGATAGCGTAAAGGGGGCCTGTAGTGACAAGTAGCATTCGCAAAGTAGAGTTAATTCATAATGTTAAGTATTTTTTTAGGGATTACCAAAAAACGGTTTACACCTCCAATGAACATTGTTCCGGAGAGCGGGTTTTACGGGCTGTCGCTCTTACGTCGTTGGTGTTTTATCTAGAGACTTTCGGAGTTCGCCCGGAAGATATTTTTTCAGAAACCGAACTGAAGGAGTATAAGGAGTGCAGGGTTATCGCTATCTTAACTTATGCAAAAAGCTACGAATTGAAGGATTTTGAGGGCAGGGTGATGCAGCGGATTGCGTTGTAAGCATTTTCCATGCGCTGGATTCCCCTGATACTCCGGATTCTGAGCACACGTCTTTCTTCTTTTAATTCAATACAATAAACAGAAAGAGGCAAAATGAACAAGCTGCAAGATTTAGCAAAAAAACTTATAGGAAAAAGCCCTTAAAAAATGACTGTTCAACGAAAGGATTTTTATGAGTAGAATTAGTTCCTTTGGTCGATACTTGTCTATACAAAGAATCGAAAGAGGTATGACTCAGTCAGACTTGATGGAGAAGACAGGGTATACCCATGCTGTTATAAGCCAATATGAGGGAGGGTCGAGAATTCCCTCTGAGGATGCAATAAAAGCACTTGCCAAAGCTCTAAATGTTAAGCGCTATGATCTTGAAAGCCGTTTGCCTGCAAGTAGTATGTGGAAAACGCGTGTTTTTCGCCAAATGGAGGGAATGAGGTCAAAAGACTTTCAAGCGATATACGATTTTATCCGTGATAAAATTGGTCTTGTCGAATGAGCGCGGCGCTAACTCATTGTATTCTATATCTTGATACTATTTAATGAACTTTCACAGGTCGAAATTAGAAACAGTTGATTTTTGAAACTAAAGAGGGGAGTGAGTGTGTATGAAATACAAAGGTGACTACGGATACATCGATTATGAGTTGTACGATGAGACTGAACTTGATACGGATGGTGAAGAAGTGGTGGTTGATAGCTATATTTTGCTCGGTTTGGTTTTTGTAAGTGCTGAATTTAGGCGCAGAGGTTTTGGAAGTACCTTGTTGAAGGGTTTTTTAGATTCAGTCGCGAAAAAACAAAAAATGGACGTAGTTTTAAGTGTTGATAGTAAGGATAAGAAAAATTCGTTGAGTAATTCAATTTTAATCGATTTTTATAAAACTCATGGTTTTGTAGAGGAAGACACCGCAGCTAGCTTGATAAAAATGAGGTACTACTATAAGTGAAAGGTAAAGTATGGTTTAATAGATTGATTTGTAACGACTCACCATTTTGAGGGAAGGTTAATATGTCTGATAATCAAAAATTTTGGTCTTTCATGGTAGTGTCGGGAATTTTTGTGTTGTTTCTGTTTTTTGTTGTAAGTGCACAATTGCGTTTTTCTCCTGTACCGGACGTTGAACAGGATTATATGTGCGTGTATTTTGGTAATTCAATTCCTGTTAATTTCGTTGCATGGTCGTTCGACTCGTCTAATCTTGAATTGCAGGGAACGGTAGGATATAATGCTATATTTTTGGTGGCGCGAGGTGAAGAGAAAAATGTGAACGGTATTTTTGGTGCAGGAGTAGGCTCTATCGTTGGGTATGGGAAACGGCCAGTACTTGGTATTACGGCGGTAATTTTGATATCACAGTTTAATATCTTTTTTGGATATGATTTTTTGGGAAGAAACCCGGTTATAGGAGCTGGTTATACGGTAGTTTTTCCATTCCCGCCGAAAGCGTGTGTAATAATTTGGAAAAAAGAGGTAAAAAAGTGAAAGTCGGACAAAAAGTAGTGCGAGTGAATATCACGTTAAATATGCGAGATTACGAATTGTTGTCGGTGCTTTCAAAAGAGTCGATTTTTTTTAAGATTACAAGCTTGGCAAACAAGTTTGTAATTGAGAGAATCTACGAAGAAGCAAAGAAAAGCAAGGCGTGCGCGGATCATCTACGGGGAGGTAGTCAAATTGATCTTTTTAAAGATTTTGGAAAGACTGGGAAAAAGGATAGCAAAACGGCAATTTAGGAACCTCATTGAACGAGAAAAACAGCGAATTGATGAGAGGGACGAAAGGATTGAGTTAAACCTTTTTAATTGTGGACTGAAAATAGATTTAACGGAGGTTGAAAAAAAAATGTTGGAGCTAATCGGTAATAAGAAGAAGCAAAAGAGGGTAAATAGAGACAAAAAAAGATAGGCCGTATTTGTAAGGCAATAAATAGAAACAACATAAAGTAAATTTATGTTGTTTTTTATGTTGTTTTTTATGTTTAAATAGTATAGATTATATTTATGGTAGTAACGGTTGAACCATTATTTGATAAGGGACAAACATGCTCAACGATTTTTGATATATCAAAACAGTATGCGAACGATCTATATTTGTGTTATAGTAGAGAACGGGCGTTGTCAGAATTGAATCCTAATCAGATATATAATATAGTTCGTTTAATTGAGTATGAGGCTGATATACCTGGTACGGAAGTAGTTATGAGGCCAATACACGTAATACGGCACGGGAAAGCGGATTGTAAAAAGAAAACTACAATTTTAAGTAGTTACGCCATATTGAGGGGTATTCCGTTTAGGTACGCATGTACGTCAAAAAAAGCCGACGGGCGAATACATCACATTTTTCCGCAGTATAAAATTTTGGGTCGATATATAAATTTCGATGCAACCTATCCCTGGTATTATATTGGGGAGCCAAAAGTGGTAACTAATGTAGAGTATTTTAACCCGGTGGTACAATGAACGCGAGATTAATTACGTTGCAGGGTGATAGCGGTACTATGTATCGCGTTGATTTAAAGGGAGTTCTGAACGATGAGGATTTTGCTGCTTGGAAGAGCGCTAAATATATGACCGGTGATGATATTGATTATTTGGATCGACAGTACCCAGAATTAATGGGTGTATGGGCAACGGCGGCACTGACGGCAGGAAAAATACTCAAAAATATCGGTGGAAAGGTTTTTAAGCGGATAGCACAACGAGTGCGTGAGCGCAAAGGATCACAGCCGGAGAAAACCCAGGTGCAACAAGCCCAGCAGGTGCAGCAGAAAAAGGTTTTGCCGGATGCGCGACGGGAGCAGGTTAAAAAAACCGCAGACATATCAAAGTACTTGCCATTGATAGGTATAGGAGCAGTTTTACTTATTATGGTGATGAAAAAATAAGGAGGTTTTCCAGTGGTGTATAAAAACGACGATACCCTTTTTATGGGTGGTATTCGATCCGATCAATTATCGACAATTGCCGAATTTATGGGGTATGACATAGATGACCCTGTTCAATTGCAGGGTTTTGTTCAGGATATAGCGGCAAAGATCAAAGGCGCATTTCAGAAGGCGAGAGGAAAACGTGATGGGCAGGGAGTATACGCGGTAAGTACACCGTCTGGTACTCTGTCATTAAGCGAGGCGGGGAAGGTAAGCGCTGTAACACCAAAGCCAGCGGCTGTTTCACCAAAAGCTAGGAGCGCAGGAATTTTAAATATGTTGCAAGAGAATCCGCTGTTGGTTTTGGCGGCTGGAGCGGTGATATTTTTCGTTTTAAGTAAAAAGAGGTAATAAATATGATTACTTATTTTGGTGACAACGATGACCTGCAGGGCATCGGATTTTGTACCCCTGTGGTTGATGATGAATTTATGGGCGGCAGAAGGAAAAGGGCAATGAGCCAGGCGCAAAAAGAAAAGAGAAGAAAAATAATGCGTAAAATCGGGTTGTCACTGCTTCCCGGAGGAAGAAAAATTTTAGCTGCTCAATATGCAATAAAAAAATTGAAGGAGCTTAAAAAAAGGCGGGACCAAGAAAGAGCTATGGAGTCGCAACGGGTACCGCAGATTGAGCAGAGGACAGAAACAATAATCCCTGAACCTGTCAGTGCTGTACCGGAATCGGTCCAGGAGCAGAATGGGCAGGCTCAGGACGAATCGCAGCAGCAGGACGAATCACAGCAGGACGAATCACAGCAGGATGAACCGCAGCAGGATGAACAAGCTGATCAAGTGGAGGGACTGTCTGGAGATATGACTATACCGCTTATTGTTGGTGCTGCAGCAATTGTGTATTTTTTTCTTATGAAAAAAAGGTAGCTATGGCGCTCAATTTTTTTTGGCATAGTGTGGTAATAGACTCGGTGAATAAGGCTCTGAAGCCGATGCGATTACAATTAAATGATCAAACGGCTGAAAATTATCACCGTACATATATGGCGCTGTTGCAAGCTGGAGCGGAAAAAGTAACCATTTTGCCTGAAGAGTCTCAGAAGGATTTTTATTTGCAAAAATGGAACAAACCAACATACGCATTACTGCTAAAAATGCGGCAGATGCTAAACGCGAACCATATATTATTGGATATGTATTTCAGGTTTTTGCGGCGTTATGCGATTACGGGTGATATACCATGGGAAAAATATGATCCGGTCGGTTTTTTATCATCTCAAAAAATGCAAAAACGATTTCCGACGGAGAAAAATATTTTTGAGAGAACGTCTGAAACGGCAGTAGATGCAGCAAAAAAAACAGTAGGAATGATACCTTGGATATTGCTGGCCGCGGCTGGTATAGCCGTGTATGTAATTACAAGCAACGTGAAAAAAACTATGGCGTGATTTTTTTGAGATAGGAGCATAAAAAAAATGGCAAAGGAAAAAAAGGACAAGCGCAAAAAGAAGGCGCGTAAAGTGAGACGAAGAAGGTCAAGCGCAGCAGTGGCGATTGCAGAAAATAGACGGGCAACAAGAGCAAAAAAGGCTTTGGTTGATAAGCCAAAAAAGAGGCGCAAAATATCAAAACGGAAGACAAGTAAGACGGTTCCACAAATAGAAGGAGTAAAGACCATGGTAAAGGCTAAGAAAACAAGAAAAGGGCGTAACCCTTTCAAAAAAATTCAGAAGAGCCGAAAGCGTTCAGCTGGTGGTAGTGGGATGAAAAAAACGCTGATCACCGGAGCGTTGATGGGTGGTGGCGCAATTGCGGCGGCATTGCTATCAAACAAATTACTACCGCAGACAATGGACAAAAGGCTGCGGGCTGTGTTGCCGTTCGCGGTAGGTTTAGCTATTCATTCATTCGTCAAAAATGATATGGCTCATAATATGGCGTATGGTATGATGGCTCTCGGAACCCTTTTCTTAGCTAGGGAGTTTGTTCCGCAGATTGGGCTATCAGGAGATGAAATTACGGTTCCACAACTACCAGGAACATACCAGGCTTTAATCGGTGAAAATGAATTTTCGGGAGCTGATGAATTTATGGGGTTGCCTGATGAATTTGGAGAGGATCTTGAAGTGATGGGTGTGCCGGAGTCGTTCGGCGAGGAAGGTCAGGAAACCGATTGGCGTCGTAAAGATTAGTCAGTAACGGACAGTAAAATATAGTAACAACAATGTGCCGGAGACAACGGCGGGAGGTTAATTTTATGGCGAGAAATACCAGTATGGCGCTGAAAAATTTGCAGCGGGGAGCGCGAACGCCACAGGGAGAAAGTTTGCAATGGGGTTACTACGATACCCTGAAGCTATCTAATGCGGTTCGTGACTACGATTTTTTCCTGGCGGGATTGGGCGCGAACTATGGAGGTGTAAATAAAACCGAGGCACAAACAAATTTGCCATCGAGCGGAACGATACCACAAGGTCATCGACTGTGGATATATGATATCCATGTGTCATATTTTTCGCACGAGGCAAAGCCAACAACATTCATCCAGGACTTGTACGCCTTTATTTGGGGCGCATGGACGAAATTGGGTATTGTTGGAAAAGACGCTATGCTTTTCCTTCCATTATCTGAGTACGTTGGGCAGGTTTTGTATGCGGCAATCACTCCAACAGCAGCGGGTGACAACCTTCCGTTTGCCCAGGGGATTTTCAAGGGGATTTATCCCCTAAGTAAGCCGATCGTGCTTCCGGCATTACAGAATTTTTCGCTGAAACTAACAGCGAATACTTTACCAACTCTGACGGTAGGTGGTGAACAGCCAAGAATTGGACAAACTGATGACGAATTGCGTTTTTTGCTTAACGGAAAACTTGAGAGACTTGGTTAATTTCTAAGTTTTAAACATATAATTTTTTTGCGGTACACCGTTTTGTGCCGCAAAAAATTATAATGGCTATAACATTATACCCGATAGTCAGGAAAAGGTTTTATATGATCCTGGAAAAATTAGAGTCGATTCCGAAAATGTTTAGCGTACAGGATAAAAAATATCGAGAAACACTGTATGCTACCGATACCGTCCCGGCGGGCGAGTCAAAACTTCAGAAAATTAATACGTCTAACGTAGGCGATTTTCTTGTGTTATACATTACAGGTAGTTTTACTACGTTGCGGGTCGTTGATGAGCATATAGTTGATGTAGGAATATCTTTTCTGTCGGCACAGCTCAAAGATGGTAATTCTCAGACATTGCTTTTCAATGACTTTATCGATATGCAGCTATGGGTTTCACCGGGAAGAGTTAAAAGCGTTTTGTCGAACTCGCTTTCTACTGATCCGCCGGCGGGATATTTTTTGTATCCGCTGGAGTTTGAGTATCTATTCTCAAAAAATAGTGACATTTTAATTGACGTCAAAAACACCGGTAATACTCCGAATACCTGGAAATTAGCTTTTCATGGTCTTAGATATCGATAGGCAGGATTGATATATGCAATACGATAGGCAAAAAAGCCCGTCATGCTTTCAACGGGTGGTGTCTGTAAATGACATTGCACAAACTGTCATTATAGAGCGAATGACTGATAATTATTATTTTTTACGCGAAATACGGGCGCATTGGCGTGAATTTGCTGTTAATGGTAATCCTGTAATAGTGGAACCGCACATTGAATTTATTAATACTATAAGTAATGTCCCATTGCAAAACAAGCCTTATCCTATCGAATTAATTGCTACACCTGGTCCACAGTCGGTTTTAAATCGATTTGATGCTCCATGTAAGCGGTCGATTAAGCTAAATGATCCTATTTTATTCAGGCAGCATATTTGTTTGAGAGTGTCATTGGTTGCGTGGTATTCTCGTCCGCTTGATATCGCGCTCATGATCATAGGATACAATGTAGAAAGGTAGTAGCTGTATGGAGGGTAGAGTTGATATTTTGAAACACAATGGCGCCGGAGCTCCTTATTTTGTGGTTAATAAGGCGGCGCTGCTTGGTTATGTTGAGCTACAAAGGGATGCTCAATACGATTTTGGCCGCTTGTATAGTGTTCTAAATGTTTCTAACCTGTCCAGGGGGGACTCTTTTATACTATTGTCCTATGGTTGCGAGCTTCCATATGGCTTTGAGTTTATTGCAATTAATGTCACCGGTAGCTATCAACCGAATTTAATGAATTTTTCGTATATCGACAATAACATAGAAAAGCCGGTGCCGGAGCATGGAGCGCTTGTTTATCCTATGGGGGCAAATTACGAGATTAATCATGGAGGATGGTTCGATTTTCCGAAAACCCTTGTATCGTCTACGAATTATTGCTTAGCAATTAATGACTTAAACAGGTTTAAGCTCCGTGTATCCATGTATAATGTTCCTGATGACCTGGACGGAAAAATTTTTTTTGCGCCATTTTGGATAAAAATTGCTCATACGTCGCCGTTAATCCCATAGCATGAGAGAGGTTGATACATGATAGCTTTGCGTATACCAACGAGTGCTCGGTACCTTTGTCCGAGTCAATCATTTTTTGCAGATTTTAATGTCGACCTGGACGGCAAATATAATTTCAGTATCCAGGCAAATCAAAACAAGCTCCTTATGGAGCTGAAAGCGAACACAGCTTATATTTTTTCAGTAATGGATATTGGCGGAAATGTATCAGAAGAAAAATACCTTGATTCAATTGATGTTATGCCACAAATTGTTTTTTCTAGGAGGCTGAAAGATGAATTTATTTATAGGCATCCTATACCAATCGTTAATTTTTCTAAAAATTCTGATATATCCGCATTTCTAACTTGCGATCAAATAGACGACTTGCTTGTGTCTTTCAATGGCCGGCTTACGCAAACAGCCGATTTAGTAGGTAAACTAACGGTGAAAATTTTCATTAAACTACATATGCACGCGATAGAGGGGACACATTACATAACCGAGTATATGTCCGACCCAGCGAACCCGGAGAAGATCAAGGCAATGTTTAGATAAATTGAATTGTCGGGTATATTGTTATAATAGTAAGGACCAAATTTTATGAGCTCGTCGCGAATTTATCACGGGGGCGGAAAAAACAAGACCGGTTTTGCTGCTCAAGCATTTGGCGGGTACAAGGTAAAGAATTGTCGGGTATATTGTTATAATAGTAAGGACCAAATTTTATGAGCTCGTCGCGAATTTATCACGGAGGCGGAAAAAACAAGACCGGTTTTGCTGCTCAAGCATTTGGCGGGTACAAGGTAAAGGTCACTTCCCTTGATAAGGTTCCCGATTATCTAAATCCATCAATTGCGGTAACCGGTTTAATCACAAAAGCGGTACTTAATCCGGGAGCAAATGAGATTTTGCAGTTAACCGGATTGCCGGGGCCCGATGTTAAGGCAAAGGTAACGGCGGCGGACACTACGGAAAGCTATTTAGATAGTAAAATTGTTGTCTCTGGTTCCGTGAGTAAAACGGTACTTAATCCGGGAGCAAATGAGATTCTGCAGTTAACCGGATTGCCGGGGCCCGATGTTAAGGCAAAGGTAACGGCGGCGGACACTACGGAAAGCTATTTAGATAGTAAAATTGTTGTCTCTGGTTCCGTGAGTAAAACGGTACTTAATCCGGG
>Ga0315297_10003107_pt1 | contig 10640 bp, 10 predicted proteins | sample YL17G15_0_MG_FD_203628 | JGI IMG/M metagenome (GOLD analysis project Ga0315297, IMG submission 203628) | Sediment microbial communities from Yellowstone Lake, YNP, Wyoming, USA - YL17G15_0 | ecosystem: Environmental > Aquatic > Freshwater > Lake > Sediment | place: USA: Wyoming | collected...
TGATTTAATTGCTTAGCGCTGCCCTCATCCGCTCCAAGGCTTCATCCAGGGTTTTCCTCGGGCATCCGAAATTTAAACGCACAAATCCCTCTCCTCCGCTGCCGAAGGTCATGCCATCGTTCAAGGCAACCCTGGCTTCTTTCAGGAAAAACTCGTGCGGGATACCCTTGATCCTGCCGGACTTGACCAGTTCATTGCAATCCAGCCAGGCAAGATAGGTTGCCTGTGGAACCGTGATCCTGACCCCATTTATTTCCTGTTTAACGAATTCAACTGCGTAATCCCGGTTGCCTAATAAATAATCGCGCAGTGCAGCCAGCCATTCATCGCATGCTCCCGAGAAGGCTATTTCTGCCGCTCTCAGCCCCAGGCTGTTCACATGCATGCTCATTTGCTCAAGGGTCTTCTTGTATCGCCGCAACAAGTCTGGGTTGGGGATGATCGCAAAAGCGCAAAATAGACCTGCGATATTAAAGGTTTTACTGGGAGCCACCAGCGTGATGGTTCGGTCTGCGATTTCAGGCGAGATTGCAGCCAGGGGAGTATGCTTGACATCACCCAGCAGCAGTTCGCTGTGGATTTCATCCGAACAGATGATCATGTCTTTCTTTATGCATATATCAGCCATGAGAACCAAATCGGAACGTGAATAAATTTGCCCGGTGGGATTATGCGGGTTGCAGAGCAGGAACATGGCGGTCCGGGCGTTGCTGGAGTCGAGTGCCTTTTCAAATACATCAAAATCCACTGAATATTGAAGAACATTCCCTTCCACCACCATTTTGAGTGGGGCATCCTGGCGGACAAGTGCCGCGTTTTTGTGGACTGAAAGGAAGGGCGGGTACACCGGTGGCTGGATCAAAATCCCCTCCCCCTGCGAGCATGCACATCGCGCGGCTGCATTGAAACCGGCGATCATACCCGGTGTCGCAACAACCATGTCTGGCGATATTTCCCAACCGTACAACTTTCCCATACGCGCTGCGACGGTTTCATAAAGTGCGCTGGAGGGAAATTCGTATCCGAAAACCCCGTGGTCTGCTGCAGCACGCAGAGCCTCCAGGATTGGTTCGGGCGCTGCAAAATCCATATCCGCGACCCACAAAGGGAGTACATCCGGCCCGTAACGTTTCCACTTTTCGCTGTTCGTGCCCCGGCGGTCAATGACCCAATTAAAATCCAAAGCCATGCTCTCTCCTTGAGCCTAGCACGGTCGGCATCCCCCTGGAGGACATCATCCCTCAGCGGGAAACCTACCCCTCCAATGCTATCATCCCCCGAGGGCAGCCTCACTTGCAAAATATATTATTCTTTCGGCCCCTGGCGAACGATATACAATGGTCGCCCCTTGACCTCATCGTAGATCCGTCCCAGGTATTCTCCCAGCACCCCCAAAAAAATTAATTGCACTCCGCCGAGGAAAAGAACTGAAATCAACGTGGTGGCTTGACCGAGAAAGGCTCCCTGCCCGATGACGCGCATGCTAATGACCACCGGTATGGCAACGATCGCCAGCCCCGCTGCTGCGAAGCCAAAATAGGTCGCCAGTTGCAGCGGGAAATATGAAAAACCTGTGATGGCGTTTAATGCCAGTTTCAACATCTTTCCGAAAGGATACTTGGTCACACCCGCGTGACGGGCAGCGCGCTTGTAAGGCACACCGACCTGCCGGAATCCCACCCAGGCAGACATGCCGCGTGGGAAACGGTGCCGCTCATGCATTGTCTTGAGAACATCCACGACCTTGCGGTCTATCAGGCGGAAATCTCCGGTATCCACGGGGATCTTCACATCGGTGATTCTCCTGACGATCCTGTAAAACAAGGCAGCAGTCGTCCTTTTAAACCAGGTTTCCCCTTCGCGTTCGACGCGGACCGCATAGACCACCTCGTATCCTTCCTTCCACTTGGCGATCAAATCCCGGATTGCCTCGGGAGGATCTTGAAGATCTGCGTCGATGATGACGACTGCGTCACCGCGTGCATAATCCCATCCCGCGGTTATCGCCACCTGGTGTCCAAAGTTGCGGGCAAAAATAACCGGGCGAACATGATCATCCTGCTTTGCAAGTTCCTCGATCGCCTCCATGGAGCCGTCGGTGGAGCCATCGTCTACCAGCACCAGTTCCCAGGTTTCACCCGCGGCAGACATTACATCCCTCACGCGTCGATGGAGTTCGGGCAGGTTGTCAAGTTCGTTGTAAATCGGTGCGACGATCGAAATTGTTACGGTCATGCTACCCCTTCTTCTTTCTTGAAATTCTGGATTTCAATGCTGCTACTTTTTCAATCACTGGAGCTGGCGGGGAATCCCTGACAAACGATTCCGTTACCGGGAAAGGCGGCATGCCTAATATCCGTCGGCGCAAATAATCAAAGATCACACACAGTGTAGCCAGAGCGGGGACGATCAAAAGGGCTCCCAGGATTCCCCATAAGATCGTTGACAGGATGATGGATATTAACACCAATGCCTCGTTCATATGGACACTGCGACCCAATATGAAAGGTCTTAACCAAAAATTCTTGATAATGATCAGGATGAGATAAACCACAACTACAATGATCATGACGAGTAAATTGGAGGCAGGCATCCAGTTCCAGTTCGACCCTTCGAGAATGGCTACGCCGGCAGCCAGCGCGGCTGCCAGAAATGGTCCAACATCCGGGATCAGGGTCAAAAATCCGGCAATAACTCCCAGGACAAACGCTCCCGGAATGCCAATGATCGTCCAGGCAACCATAAAGGTGAAGCCTACGATGGCCATTAACAGTAATTGGCCTCTTAAGTAGTTCATCCAGATACTTCTCACCCGCTGATACAGCTCGTTGAATTCAGGGTGAAGATCATCCGGGAATGAGTCGATAAAACCGGTACGCAGACGCGGCCACTCAGCCAGGAAATAATAAATCGCGCCCAGGATGACCAACAGCCACAAGGCGGTCACAGATGTCTTTCCCAAAAACTGGAACACCTGGTCTGGAAGGGAGGCCAGGAAGGTGGAGCGGAACAGGATTAATCGAGTTCCCAATTGCCCAAAATCTATGGGAATAATAGGGGTGGTATGGGGTTTATTCAGCCATTCGATAAGCTGATCAAAAAATTTTAATGTATCCGTAACCACTTGTGAAAATTCATCAAAAAAGATGGGGGTCAGGGTGGAGGGGATCCCGATGAATACTGCCAAGGTGAGGAAATAAACCAGGTTGACCCCTGCCTTGCGTGAAAGGTGCACCCTTTGGGTCAAAAAATTAACCGCGGGATGGATTAGATAGGCGATAAAGGCGGCGATGATCAATGGCTCGATGATCCTGTGGATAAACCATAGCCCCAATCCCAGGAGAATGAATAATATTCCGAAAGCCAGGTAACGGGAAGAAAGGCCCCATCCTTGATATTGCTGCTTCATAAAATTCGTTTGACCGCCTCCAGGGTCGGTTCGATCACTGGTGCATCTGTCACTGCCTGCATGGCAGCCCGCACGTCTTTCAGCCCCGAGCCGGTATTTATCACAAGCACGGGGTCGCCTGTTTTGATAATTTTCTCCCTGGCTGCCCGGACCAGGCCCGCGTATGCTGTCGCCCCTGCAGGTTCGGCGAAGATGCCCTGTCCGCCGAGCGCTGCAATCGCTTGCAGGATTTCCGCATCACTAACCAGGATAAACCTTCCCCCGGTCTCGCGGGCAGCCCGAACTGCACGCACTCCATCCCGCGGCAGATCCACCGAAATGCTGTCGGCGATGGTTTTCGCTGACACGGGGATAATTTGTTCGGTTCCAGCATTGAAGGCGTTCGCGATCGCTGCGGACCCTTCAGCCTGTACCCCGATCAACCGGGGCATTTTCTCCATCCACCCCAGGGTTTGCAGATCCTTGAAGCCCTTGTGAATGCCGGAGATGATGTTACCATCCCCGACCGATACGAATATAGTTAACAGAGGTTCGCTGCCTGTCACCTTTGGTTTCGCCACATGGAACCGTATCCGGTTATACCATTCCCAGATTTCCAGGCCGGCAGTTTTTTTCCCCTCGGCGGTGAAAGGGTTGTAGCCCGTATTACGGCAATACCAGCCAAATTCATCCGCGGCCTTGATGGCCAGGTCGAAGGCCTCATCGTAAGTGCCGTCCACCAGGATGACCTTGGCACCAAATACCAGCAGCTGGGCTACTTTCGCCGGTGGGGCAGATCTTGGAGCAAAGATGACTGCCTTCTGTCCCACTGCAGCAGACATCCCGGCCAGGGCAGCCCCGGCATTGCCTGTTGAAGCCGTCACGACAACCTCCGCACCTGTTGCCTGGGCTTGGGCCACGACCACAGCACTGGCCCGGTCCTTGAAGGAAGCAGTGGGATTGCGGCTCTCGTCCTTCAGCCAGACCTGCTCGAGCCCAAGTCCCTTTGCCAGGCGTTCCAGGGTGAAAACCGGTGTCCATCCCGCGACCCTCAAGGGAGTTCCTTCGCCTCCCGGGTCAGGAACTGGTAAAAGTGGCAAATAGCGCCAGAGCGAGTCCTCGCCATGGGAGACAAGGTCTTTCGGTTGGTATTTATGACGAATGGCATCATATTCCAGCACCACATCCAGGTTGCCCCCATCTTTTAGACAGGTGTATTTCACCTGCCCGGGCAGGTATTCAGCATTGCAGAGCGAACATCGGAACCCCGCAAAGTTGGCCATGGCTCCATTATAACGTAGGCAAACCGCTAGGCTGCCTTCACGGGATGATTCACCTTTCCCGGTATTTCACCAATTCCCCTTCGCACCACCAAGATGAGCAGGTTCCCTCCTATTTGAGGCGCAGGTCAAATGCGGGCGGCAACCCATTCAAGACGATGAAACTGCCGTCACTTGATTGCCCGACCTCATAGACAAACAAACCATTCCTGTGAAATCAGGAAACTTTCAATGAGATATTGATACTCGGCGGCCATAAAGCCGCATTTCCATCCGCAGCGGTGAAATTGACCACGAACAGGAAGGTGCTTGCCGTTGATTGCGCCCGGTAGAGCACATCCTTGACTGGCATGCAGGGAAAAGTATGGTCAGTGAATAATACCTTAAACACTGCTGCCAGGTCTGCCGGATCAGCATCAGGAATCAGTTTTTTTAGTTGCTCAACGTAATAAGTGGAAGTCCCCTCATCACCCCAGCTGAACATTCCTGCTGCATCGCTGAAAAAACCATTGGAAAGTTTGGAGAAGCACTCGCGCTAGGCATTTTCAGCCTCGTTTTGTTTTTGTTCAGGGAAACACCAGACATAGAAGTGACCACTGCTGTTATATTGACGGGTGGTGACCAGACGGGTTATATCTGATAAGTATGGTCGATAAATTATACTTGGGCTATTGAAATGATCGCAACTTAATATAATTAGTGGAGGGAGGATATCTATGTCAGGAAAAGCAAATCTCGACTGCTGGTCCTCCTGTTGCATCATTCGGACTCGAACGGCACCCCCAAGGACACGGGTGGAGAAGCACGTAATGCCCGCAGTAATTTCATCGTCCAGCGCCGGGCTTTTTCCGGCATGGCAGCCAGGATGCGTTCCACCCATTCAGCATCGCTGATGTTTACCAGGAGCAGCGTCAATATCATCAGCGGGAAAGGCGCCACCTGCAGCACCTGGGTTGGGACATCCGGGATCTTGGATTGAAGGACCAATCCAAGCCACTGCAGGAAGGCGAACAGGTATGCTCCAAAGGCGGCACGCAGTGGATTCCAACCGCCGAAGATGGTGATGGAAAGTGCTATCCAGCCGATCCCGTCGATCCCCGACATGGTGCCCATCCACCCGGCCTTGACGCTCAAGGAATAAGCCGGTCCCGCCAGGCCGACGATCGCTCCCCCAAGTATAGTATATAGATATCGCAGTCGTTTGACATTGGCGCCTCTTACAAAGGCTGCTGCCGGTCGCTCGCCAATCCCGCGCAGCATCAACCCGGGTCGTGTATGAAAGATCCATAACCAGGCGAGGAGTATCACCAGGAAGCTCAGGTAGGTGATCAAATCCTGCTTAAAGAACAGTGTTCCTGCAATGGGAATGTCCTTCAAACCAGGAATTGACCAGATTGTCAGGCGGGGACCGGATTGGTTCATCACCGGAACGCCCAGGAAATAAGCCAGATCCCGGCAGGCGAGCGCCAGCACAAACCCGACTGCAACCTGGGATTGTTTCAAGGTGATACTGCTGAACGCAATGACCAGTGCCACCAGTGCCCCGATCAACATTCCTGTCAGAAAGCCCAGGAAAATATTTCCAGTCTTGTAAGCGGCAGTAAACCCGCCCATGGCCGAGAGGAGGATGGTCCCGTTCAAGGACAGATTGATGATTCCCGCACGCTCGGTGATCGTCTCACCGATGACGGCAAATAACACCGGTGCTGCTGTTGCCAGTACACCTGCCAGCCCGATCAGGAGGGCATTGGTATCCATCGTCGCTTCTATCTCCTCTTCATGAGTTTCTGGCGGGCGCCTTCACCCAGCAGGACCAGCAAGACAAGCAGATCCTGCAGGACACCTGCAAAGGAAGAGTCCAGTTTATATTGGATCTGTAATTGGACGCTCCCGAAGTTCAAGGCCGCGAAAAAGAACGCGATCGGTATCGCCCAAATGGCCTGGTAGTTGACCAGCATGGCCACCAGCAGACCCAGGAAACCGTAACCGTTGGAAATGTTTGGCAGCAGGCGGTGATAAATTCCCGTCACCTGGATGCCGCCTGCCAGTCCGGCAAATGCACCGCACAATAGAAACGCAAATATACTGTACTGCCAGGTTGGCACACCCATCAGGAAGGCTGCCCTGCTGTTCTTCCCCACCGCCTTCAAGCGCAGGCCGAAATGGGTGCCGCGCAACAGCAAATAGACCAGTCCGATTACCAGGATCGATATCCCCAACGACCAGAGACTCAGTTCCGTACCCGGCAGTGTCGGCAGCCACAGGATTTTGTTGAAGGGCTGCGTGCCCGACATCGAACCGACCCCGGGACGCTTCCATGGACCGAAGACCAGGTAAATGGTCAAAGCCGTGGCGACAAAATTTAACCCCAAGCCGCCGAAGATTTCGTTGACACCACCAAAGGTCTTGAGGGCACCTGCCAATGCAGCCCAGAGCGCCCCTCCCAGAATTCCTGCCAGGATACCCAGGGCAATGATCATGGCTGGCGGTATGCTGGTATTCTGGAAAAGACGCAGTGCCCCGGTGGCAAAAATTGCCCCCATCGTCATCTGTCCTTCCATGCCAATGTTCCACAAGCCGGCCGAAAAGGTGACCAGCACTCCTGCAGTCGTTAGCAGCAGCGGCGACCAGGTGATCAGCACTGCCACCACGTTCCGAGTCGAACCAAAGGCGCCTTTCACGATGCTCAAATAACTTTTAATCGGCGGCGCACCAACAGCCACCAGGATCAGGGTCGTAATTAACAGCGCCAGGAGCAGCGCGCCAACTTGAAAACCGAGGTTGATCCAAGTGTTCTTCCTCATTCTCCCCCTCCTGAAGATGATTCAGTCCAACCTTTGCCGCCGATCAACTCGCCGAGTTTTTCTGTCGTCAGGGTGGTGGAATCCAGCGCCGGCGTCACCTTGCCGCTGAAGAAGACCAGGACCCGGTCGCTGTACTGCAGGATCTCCTCCAGGTCCGACGAGATGAACAGGATCGATGTCCCGCTCTTGCAGCGCTCCTTGAGCTTGTTCCAGATATAAATGGTCGATTCGATATCCAGCCCGCGCGTTGGGTGTTCGAGCAGCAGCAGGTTAAGCGGTTCCCGCAAGAGAGCCAGCAGGGCGCGCTGCTGGTTTCCTCCCGAAAGTGATTCGACAGTGTTCTCCGGTGTCCCGCGTACGTCAAATTCCTTGATCCGTTTTTCCGCCAGCAGGTGACCCTTTTCCCAATTGATAAAAAAACCCGTGGCTTTCTCAGCCAGGATAAAATGCTCGGTCAGATTCAAACCCGGCACCAAACCTTCCTCGAGGCGTGCAGCCGGAAGGAAAGCCACGCCGTATTTTTTAAAAGCCTGGTAAGATCGACCCGTCAGGTCGCGCCCACCGATGAGAATTTTTCCGCCCACCGTGTGAGCCATGCCACCCACAGCCCTCAAAAACAAACCCTGGCCGCTCCCTTCCATCCCAGCCATTCCGATCACCTCACCGCAGTGTAGGTCCAGGTTCACTTCCCTAACCTTCAACCTGTAATCTTCGATGGAAAGTTTGGAAAGGCTGACCGTAATATCATCCGCAGAACAAGGATTTCGCTCTCCCACTGCAATATCTTTTCCAAACATCATCTCAACTAATTTTTTTGTGCTGTATGGCTGTTTAACCTCTCCCACCAGGTTGCCCTGGCGCAAGACCGCCACCCCGGTGCAAAGACCTTCAACATCTTCCAGCTTGTGAGACACGAAAAGTACCGTTTTGCCTTGCTGGGCCAACAACCGTAAAGCCTCAAAAAGTTTCACCTTCTGCGCTGCGCTGATCCCGGTGGTGGGTTCATCAAAAATTAATACCCGTGCCCCCAACCAGATTAAGCGCAATATTTCCAACTGCTGGCGCTCGCCCACGGTCAGGGAATCAATGTAAGCATCGGGATCAATAAAAAAAGAAAATTGCTCAGACAACTTTTTAAAATCTCGGTTCGCTTCCGCCTGGCCGGTTGACAACCCGCCTTTGTGACCCAGGATGAAATTATCAATGACACGCATGGGGGGAAAGTCCAGCGGGTCCTGGTGCAGCATCCCGACCCCATGGTGAATGGCATCGGATGGGGAGTGAATACTTACTAGACGGTCATCCAGCAGGATTTCGCCCTGGTCCGCCCGAAAAAAACCGGATAATATCTTCATCAGGGTGCTTTTTCCAGCACCATTCTCCCCCAGGATGCCCTGGATCGTCCCAGCCTGGATCTTAAGATTAATACCATTATTGGCATGAACCGGGCCAAATGATTTATATATCTCGCGGAGTTCAACGTTCATGCTTTATTCCCTAGAGAGTTCGCTTCTGCGCAACAAAGAAAATTGGGGGAAGGCGTGTGCCTTCCCCCATGGGTGCTTTATTGTGAAACGCTCTGGCCTATCATGCCCTCGAGCAGTTGGTGAAGGTACCAAACCTGCTGCGGGGTTGCAACTACTCCATCGGCAAGATAAACGCTGCCATCCTGCAGATTGATCGGACCAGTCCACAGGTTCAGGCCGCCTGCCAGTTGAGAAATGAATCCATCCAGCTGGGTGGATGCCTCAGTGCTCAAGCCTTCACCCTTTACGAAGCCGGCTGAACTTGTATCAATATTGTTGATATTCGTCCAATCGGGAGCGCTCCAAATGAAGGATGATTTCCAGGTCCCGTCGATGGCGGTTTTGACCGTCGCCAGGTAATCTGGATTCCAGTTGAAGTAAGGTACTCCCAGGCAGACATCCGGGGCTCCACTGCAGTTGGTCCGGTAATCGTAGGATACAGCCCACGTTTGCTTTCCGGCATCATGCATCTTCTTCGCTTCCACCAGGGCTTCCGTGGTGTCGATTCCTGACATCACCACATCAAATCCACTGTTAAAGAAATCGTCAGCCACCTGGGTGGGATCCGATGTGAACCCGGGGATGTTGAACCAGAAGCCGATCCAGGTAACCTTGAATTGCAGATCGGCGGCATTCTTGTTGAGAATGTTTGTCCAGCAGTACTTTGCGCCCAGGTAAGCAGAGGACGCCAGTCGGCGGGTTTCGTCATTGATCAATGGGCCAAGGTATCCGATTTTTCCGGTCTTGGTGGTCAGGGCTGCGGCGCATCCGGCAACATGCTTCATATCTTCCATTCGTCCGAAGATATTGACCATGTTGTCCATGGGAATATATGCCTCGCCGTCCTTCCAGACCTGGTCGCCGGAAGCCATAATGACCTTGATGTCCGGGTGAGCCTGTGCGAATTTGGTCGCCTCGTCCTTCATGTCATCCGAGTTGAAGATGATCAACTTGGCACCCTGCCCGACCAGTTGTTCAGCCAGTTGCGAGGTGGTCGTTCCAGGGTAATTAGGAGAACCGGAATAGACATTTTCTAGGTAGAGCATCTTGGCACCGGGGATTTTTTGTTCAAGATACAGACCGGCATCATAATGGGCATTGCTCCATCCTTGATCGTTATGCGGCCCGACCATCAGTATGCCGAAGGTTAACGGTTCGGTTGTCGCAGTTGGTGGAACCGCAGTCGGTGGAGGTGGTGCTGTTGGTGGCACTGCAGTGTTGGGTGGTATAGCGGTGGGCTGAGTGGTTACCTGCGGTCCACATGCAGTCGCGAGCATCACCAGTGCCATTGCCAGTAAGGTGATTTGAAACAACTTGTTACGCATACTACTTCCTCCTTGAAATAGATTGAAATTTGGGTTAACTTGTAAAAGAAAATCGAGTTTTGCTGAGTATATCTTCTTGGCCTCCTTTCAACATGCGTCTTATTCCGCAACCACAAGATCTACAAACCTGGGTAACTGGCCTGGCTTCAATTCAACCAGGCCCTGGTTGGATAGGTGAAGTTCCTCAAGGACAATTAAACCTAAAAGGCTGATGGTCATTTCCACAGAATCATGCAGGCAGCCTGCCTTTTTCAATCCCTCTTCAATGGACTTAAGTTGATTCGAAACCACTTCAACAGATTCCAATGACATTAACC
>Ga0315297_10003108_pt1 | contig 10639 bp, 11 predicted proteins | sample YL17G15_0_MG_FD_203628 | JGI IMG/M metagenome (GOLD analysis project Ga0315297, IMG submission 203628) | Sediment microbial communities from Yellowstone Lake, YNP, Wyoming, USA - YL17G15_0 | ecosystem: Environmental > Aquatic > Freshwater > Lake > Sediment | place: USA: Wyoming | collected...
ACGATTCTTACCTTTGTTTTCAAATTTGCCTGTTGTTCAATCGTTTTAAAAATCTCATCAAAAGTTGGAAGCGATTGGATACAGTGGATGCAATTGGTATTCATAAAATAAATCAAGATCAACTCTGCCTTGATTTCACCAATATTGAAAGTCTTCTTCTGTCCAATTCCAAGGTATTTTTGATCTTCGGGAGACAGCAGGTTGGAAAAGGAGAGCCAAGGGATACGGTCTCGCGACTGAGGAATCGATGGAGGGAGATTAGACGATGCGGAAAATATAGATCCAGGAAGAAAGAAGAAAAAGGTAAAAATCACCCAACTCCAAAAAAGAATCTGTCTCTTTTCCCCTGATCTCATAGGTTTTAAATCGAAGCGATTAAGAGGTCAATCCTGAGATTTTTTACAGAGTTTGAAAAACTTACAATACCCGCATTCCCTCTTGATACCTATCAAGACTTCATTCTGTGTGTAAGGATGTTCCCAACAGGGTTTCTCAGGGTCCTGATAAGCAAGGCAATCCGGGTAGACGTACCTTGAACAGTCCCGGGCAATCCAGCATGGCTTTTGACCCTCCCCAAGTTCTGCCATTCAAAGCCTCCCTGCTGAATTATGCTAACTTTTACTCAATCGGGAATCAAGGGAATACGATCCTTAAACCCTGCCTGTGCAATCCTATTGTGAAAATGAATCCCCCTATTATTAGATTACGTCCCATTTTTTATCAACATGTGCCAGAATACCCCCCAGCTCTGCTTGGGGGATGAATGGCCTACCCTCTCCCTTGAGGGGAGAGGGTTAGGGTGAGGGTGAAATGATCTTATGATCACCCCCACCTTAATCCTCCCCCCATCAAGGGGGAGGAAAGTTTTTTAGAGAATTAGATGCCCCGCAGCTCTGCTGCGGGGTAGTTCATTTCCAAACGGGATATAATAGACCGAAGGTTTTGTCTTAAGTTCCGGTTTTAGGGGCTTGGCCATCTTAATCTTCTTTCGCACCTCGCTATTTGGATCGTTCACATCTCCGAAGGTGAAAACCCGCCCCACACAATTGATGGTGCAAACATTATATCCCTCGCAGCGTTTTTAATCAATCACCATTGTGTATCGTTCAGCCTTCTTTAGCCTCCTCTTTTTTCAGATACGGTCTCCTTCTAAGAATTTAATTCCTCAGGAATTCCCAGATAATTTTTTTCAAAGTCGATAAACTCCCGGGTCAAAACACCAAGACAACGATAAAACGGGGTTTGACTCTGCAGTTCAATTCTTTCACAGAAAGAAAAAACCCAGGGCAGGATGAAACGAGAAAAGAATCTCATTTGCACCTCTTCTAAGCCGATCCTTTCCGCACCCGTTGCCTGGCTCTCCTGATTTGCCAAGGTACCCATAAATTCCAATTCATGGGCGATGTGGTCGGGAAGATCTCTTAAGTCCTCTTTTAAAGCAAATCCTGCACGGTGATAGAACTGGAGAACCTCCGAGGTTGTGTTCCCGAACACCAATCCATCCTTTTCGAGATAGATAGACCCGTATGGAGGCACAACGACACGGGGAAAACCATTAATGAAGAGCCTCGTATACTCCCGTCTCAACTCCAGAGATAGCTTTTCATCACCCCCCTGGAGAATCTCCTTGATTTGGGTTAGAGGCATTTCCAGCGATTCTTCAGCGAGCAGTCGTAGAGCCTCCTTCAGTCCCTCAACCCAATTCTCCTCTAATAGCCAAGAACCGACCTCTCCATCGGGGTAGGTATAGCAGAGGGAAAGCGCATTGTGGATTAGGCTTCGTGCCATCGAACGGTCCATCAAGATTTCCTTAAGCTTTAACACGTAAATAAGACCACCCCCCACCCTCACCCTCCCCCTCTGATGGGGGAGGGAAGGGGTGGGGGTGCCAATAGTATTTTCATCCTTCGTGGTGCCCCATGGGGCATGTGTGTTTGGACACCCTTACACATAACTCGTTCCTGTTGTCCGACATGAAAGGATCATTGAAATCAAGCATGCCCTGAACCGTGCGGGAAGGAATAATGTCCCCCTCATTGGAACCCTTCCCGCAGGCCTTCGTCATCCCCTTGCTCCAGTGTCCGAATCCATGATCCACACAGACCATCCGGCCGCACGCCTTCATAGTTTATGCGAAGGCTGATGATCTATAGAAAGACTTTAATCCAGGTCGCCGCTGGTCCTGGCGAAGGCGTGACACTTGCTGCACGAGTTCGGCATAATGTCGTAGTCGTGACCTTTTGATGGGTCGGGGTTTTTGAGGATTGCACTCTGACCGGGCCAGACAATGTCGAAGACATGGGATGAAACGTTGCCCTCGGCCACAGCACTTTTCCCATTCTTGTCGAAGTCCAGGTGGTACATAGCATCGACGTTGATGTCCTGCAGCTTACCGATCTTCGGCATGTGGCACGATGCGCAGTTGCCCACGGGCATGTTCGGATCGTCGGGCGTATAGAGAGCCCCGCCCATTCCAGCGCCCACTTGCATGTGCTTGGCTACAGCCCGGGCGACCCGGTTGCGGGCTAAAGCAGCGTCTGTGGGTTTCACCGAGATGGCAGCTCCGTCTTTCGTCACCTTGCGGCCCGCGCCGAGCTGGAGCACCGCCACATCGGCCTTGGAAACGTCCTTGAAGTGACCGCTGGCGGCATGACAGACCAGACACAGGGTATTGTTCCCATAGGCCGCGTTCACGAAATCGTAGCCGCCAACTTTAAGCGAGGCCGGTCCCGCATCGAGGGTGTGGGCATCGTGGCATGTATAGCAGGTGAGCTTTTCGGACTTGTTGTTGTAATGGACAGAACGACGCAACTCGGAAAGCTCCATGGAGTGCGAACGACCGTGGGTCTGGTCAGGCCAGGAGGCGAATGACCCCTCTTTCCAGTCAGGTTCGAGCTTGGTTGTGGGCTTATCATAGTTGGCAAAGAATGTATCGAGACTATATACGCCCGGGACGAAGAACCCATGACCAAGGGTGTCCTTGTAGTTCCCGTCATAGGCGGGTTTGTATATCCCCGACGGGGTGATGCTCCTGCCGTCGTGGTTTCCATGGCACTGGCCGCAGAGCTCGTTGCCCGCCTTTGCGCTCAGATACTTCGGTGAGATAATCTGCGTTTTCTCGGACGACTTCGCGTGCTCCGAACCCGGCCCGTGGCAACGCTCGCAGGTTACATTCAGGTCTTTGTAATCCCAGTCGGTGACGACAGCCTTGTAGTCGGGGAAATCTTTTGTTTTTATCTGAACCCCGGTAACGTGGCACCCGGCGCAGTTTCTCGAGAGGGTGTTATCCGGCGTGCACCAATGAGCCGGGGACTTCTGCCAGAACATCGGGGCGCCGAGCTCGCCTTTTGCCAACACCTTCGAGCCCACGGGAGTGCCGTCCTGCATGATGAAGACCGGCATGTAGTCGATATAATCCTGTTTTTGCCCCTCCCGGGACACGTTGTTCTCTTTCATCCATTTCACGAGATAGGGCACGTCCTGGATTTTGCACATGTAGCGCTGTTTCCCCTCGCCGAAGTTGGGGGAGCGGTCGGTGATCTTGTGATTTGGGTCCGTGTACCCCTCGCCCCAGTTGCCCTCGCCGCCGATCGTGGCGGCAACCGGAATCCAGACGGCGCCGGCGGGCTTATCCGAGCAATCCAGATCGGCCTCGGTCAGAGTGACACCCTCTTTCTGTTCGGGGTAGAACTTGAAGAGGTACTCACGCTTGGGTTCGTCGCCTTTCGTGCACAATGCCAGATGGACCAGGCCCTTGCCGTCCAGGGGGTCCTGCACCTTGAGCAGTTTGCCCTTGGGATCCCTGGGCAGGTATTTATCGTTCGGCTCCGGCCACATGTTCTTGTAAACCATGCGACTCGTCCCTTCGGTTACGAAGCGCGAGTGGATAGACGCATGCGGGGTGCCGTCGAGGGACTTAAACAATTTTTCGTCGTGACACCCGGAGCAATTCTTCATTCCTACATAGGTGGCGGCGGCACTGGGACGACCCGAGAGGATTATCTCTACGCCGGTAACTTTAGCGCCGCCCTTTACGGGGACGGCCTTCAGGGTCTCACCGTCCAGATACGCCGGGGAAGGTGTTTTTGCATAAAGGTACACCGAGCCGGGATTCACGCCGGTGAGATTGAATGACCCGTTTGCAACCGTGGTTGCCTTCACCTTCTGCCCCTCCACGGTCACGGTGGCCCCCTTCACGCCAACGCCCTTGACATCTTTCACTTTTCCAGAGATCGTGGCAATCCCCGCACGTTGGTCCGCCTGTGCCAACGTCACAGACGACGTGCCTCCACCGACCACGCCGCCCACCAGGATCGACAATATGAAAACTAAAAACATCCTCTTCATAAGAACCTCCTCTCAACGCTTGAATGGTTCGGTATTTGATAATTTAGGATAAACAATGCAAAATCAGTTCCAAAAGATGCTTTCAAAAATTGTTAGGGAATTCGAAGGCTTAAGGAATTACAGGCGAGCAACCTCAAAGGCAAGATGTTACAGAAAGGTAACGATGGATCTAAAAGATATCCAAGCCTGCAAAAAATAAAGGGAAAAAGGGCGTTACCCTCTGGTAACACCCCATTACGGGAAATACACATTATCATTATGGATTTGATGACATATCCAGCCTCCTTTGAACATCTTTAGGTTTTCTGGCACGGAATAGCACTCCTTTGGTGACGGGAGAACTATTGAATCCCGTATCTGCAACCAACTCATAATCAATGAAGCCTGCCTTATTCAACATAGCCAGGAAATCCTTTCCCGGTATGGCTCCGCCCTGTCACCTGGCCCAGTTCTCTACCATGGATCGGGGTTCCTCTGGTGGCTTAACTGTCAGAACCTGGTCAGCGATCATGAACCGGCCCAGAGGTCGTAAGACCCTGAGCACTTCTTTCAGAGCTTTGACTTTATCGGGAATGAGGTTAAAAACTCCATTGGAAATTACTGCACCAAAGCTCGCGTCAGTGAAGGGAAGGCCTTCGGCGGAGACTTCCTGGAAGCTCACGTTATTAAGAGAGGTCTTCCGAAGATTCTCCCTTGCCTGTTCAAGCATTTCCGATATGAGGTCGATCCCCACAACCCTTCCTTTTGGACCTACCATGGTAGCAGCAATCAGTGTGTCCACACCCGCGCCGCAGCCAATGTCGAGGACAGTGTCCCCTTCGTCAATTGTCCCAAGGCTGAAGGGGTTTCCCACACCACAGTAAGAGGCTAAAATATCTCCGAGAAGTTTTTTCAGAATCTCAGGGTTGTAGTTTTGTCCTTTAAGCCCAGCTTCTCCAGTCGGATATTGGAAGTTCCCTTCAGGGCTGATGGCCACCTTCGTGTATTTTAGCCTGATGCCTTCTCGAATCCGTTTTCTTTCATCTGAATTGAATTTTGTTTCCATTCGAACACCCATCCCTAAAGTTTGATTCCGGTTATCTTGATTTTCTTCTCCCTTGCCATCTTGCCGACTAAGAAAAGAGCGCTCTCTTCAGAGATTTTGAGTTTAGCGGCTATCTCAAATCCACTTCTCCCCCCCCCTTAAACCGAAAAAAACATCTTTGTCAAGAAAATATTATGGCCCTTCGTAATCCCTCAGTTTCGAGTGGTGAATGCTTCGGCGGGAGTGTAACTCAGGGCTTTAGCCCTGATTCATCAGCCCTGAAGGGCTGAGTTACGAGTCAGAGTATCCTTATGGACCTCCCATAACTGAAGGGTTACGGCCCTTTTGTGGGAACCGAAATTTCAGATTAGACAGGAACGGCCGAGTTACTGCCGGCGCAAGGCCTCTCGAATCATTTCAACGGATGGGACGTTGACGAAACACCCGGTTTCGTCTCTGTAGGTTCGTCAAGAAACACCTCCAGGAGGCGTTCCGGACTCCAGATCCTGACCGTTGACCCAGACTGTAGGGGAGCCGCCTATACCCAACTGCTCTGCTTCTTCTTGAGATAGTACTCGAAAGGAAATCTCAGCTTCCATGCCTTCCTCAAGAAGAGCCTGCCGGATGTTTTCTTTGAGTTTCTCTTTCGAACTGCATCCTTCGGAGAAGAAACACTCAATCTTCATATTTCGATCTCCAGATTTTTGATTTTTTCCCACAGCGTTTTTCTGGAAATACCAAGAATATCAGCCGCCTGACCTTTTTTGCCCTTCGTCTTCTCCAAGACACTTTGAATGTACTCTTTTTCGAAAAGACTGGCAGCCTGGGCAAGGGGCTTCGATTCCTGTATTCTCTCACAGACCGCTTGGATTAGGCTCGTCTGCCCGCAGAGTTCCTCTGGAAGGTCCTCGGCCTGAATCATCTTTCCTTTAATGAGGGCGATGGCCCTTTCGAGCATATTTTCCAGTTCCCGGATATTGCCTGGAAATGAATATCTCAGGAGAAGCGACTTGGCCTCTCCGGAAAGACCCGCAATCTCCTTGTTCATTTTTTGGGAGAATTTCTGGATAAAATGATCGCCCAGGAGAAGGACATCCTCCCGTCTCTCTCTAAGGGGGGGAAGCACCAGGGGAACAACGTTCAAACGGTAATAGAGGTCCTCCCGAAAAGTCCCCTTTCGAATCTCTTCTTTCAGATCTTTCTGAGTGGCACAGACCCAGCGCACATCGACAGAGAGGGTCTCATTGCCACCGACCCTCTCAAATTGCCTTTCCTGAAGGGCGCGAAGGAGTTTCACCTGGACCACGGGAGAGATGTCCCCGATCTCATCAAGGAAGAGGGTCCCTCCCTCCGCCATCTCAAACCTTCCTTTTCGCTGTCGGATCGCCCCGGTAAAAGCACCCTTCTCGTGGCCAAAGAGCTCGGTTTCAAGCAAAGTCTCGGGAAGGGCAGCACAGTTCACCTTGATAAAAGGACCCTTCTTCCTCGGGCTTCGAAGGTGGATGGCATTGGCTGCCAATTCCTTCCCTGTTCCGCTTTCTCCCTGAATCAGCACGGTCGCATCCGTCTGGGAAACCGTTTCTATCAGATCGTAAACCTTTATCATCTGAGGGCTCTTTCCCACCAATCCTTCCAGACCAAAATTTTCTTCAAGCTTTTTTCGAAGGAAAAGGTTCTCCTCCTCTAATTGTCTCATGCGGACAAGCCGTCCGGTGATGATCAAGAGCTCGTCCATGGAGAAGGGCTTGGTGAGGTAATCGCTCGCCCCCTCCTTCATCGCCGTCACGGCGGAATCGATCGTCCCGTAGGCCGTGATCAGGATCACCTGGGTGGCGGGGTTTAGGGATTTGGCCTCTCTCAAAACCTGAATGCCATCCGTGTCAGGCAATTTCAGATCCGTAATAAGAATATCTGCCGGGCGATCTTTAATGAGGGTTACTCCCTTTTCCCCTGTTTCGGCGATGGAGACCTCATACCCCTCTGCCACCAAGGCATCCTGAATCGTCACCCTCATCAAAGGTTCGTCATCGACCACCACCACTCTCACTGAATTCTTCATAGAAGTCCCTTTTTCATACCTGATGAACAGGAAAATAGATTCGAACGGTTGTACCCTTACCCTCTTCACTTTCGATCTGCATCGTTCCTCCATGCCGCTCCACGATTCCTTGGCTGATCCATAGACCGAGGCCCGTGCCCTTCCCCTCGCCTTTGGTGGTAAAGAAAGGATCGAATATCCTTGGCAAGGCGTTTTTAGGTATTCCCTTGCCCGTATCAGAAACAGCAAGCAGGATCTGATCCCTTAGAGGCTCTGCCTTTATCTTCAAGATCCCTCCTCCCTCCATCGCCTGGATGGCATTCAAGAAGATATTGACAAAGACCTGTCCCATTTGACTTTTATCCGCCACCACAGGGGGGAGGCCCTGGGGAATCTCCCTTCTAATTTCAATTTGGTTTCCTCGGATCTGATAGTCAAGAAGAGATAGAGGTTTTTCGATCAAGGAGGCAATATCCGTGGGGGAACCGGAACGTTCCAGGTTAGGGCTCCGTGCATACTCCAGCAGGTTTTTAACCGTCTTCTGAATCCGGTTGACCCCATCCTCCATGAGATCCAGATACTCCCGTTGCTTAACCACAGAGGATATCCCTTTTTTGAAATGGTAGATGCAATTGAGAATCCCCCCCAAGGGGTTATTGATTTCATGGGCCACCCCAGCGGTAAGCTTTCCGATGGCCACCATCTTCTCCGTAAGAAGAAGGTTTCTCTGGGTCCTTTTCCGCTCCCTCTCGTCATCCTTAATCCGCTTGAGCATCCGGTAGAAACTCCTTTGCAGGATGCCGATCTCGTCTTGACGGGACAGATCAAACGCCGGGAGATCGCTATCGACGGTTGCAGCGTCCATAGACTTGGAGAGGGATTGAATGGGTTTCGTGATAAAACTGAAGAGAAAGGCTATCACCGCGATGGACAATAAAACAAGAACAGCGGTATACAGAATGTAATTTAGAATCAGTTTGGATACCCTCCCTCTCAGGTTTTCAAGGGAAAGGCCGATGCGCAAAGTCCCCCACCGTTTTGTTGAAATAGCCAGGGGGGTTGAGAGATCGAGAACCATGGGTGAAGGGTATTGTCGAAGGGTCTCCCAGGATTCCAGGGTACGTTGGGTCATATCATCTCGGTAAATCGATCCCACTTCTCTCATGGAATTGTGGCTGATGACCTTTCCCTTCGGGTCAAGGATCATGGCATAGAGGATGGGAAGGTCCTTCCGATGCATCAGATCGGAGAGATAGTTATCAAGCAATCCGCCTTCCTCGATCAGGCCAATCTCCTCGTAAAGCATGGTGTTTGTACAGGAAATGGCCAGGGTCTCAACGAGGGCCTCTCCTTCCCGTATGAGGGTGTTTTCCATGAGGGTCTTCTCCCTCGAAATAGACCAGTAAGCGAGACAAGACATGATGCCAATAATGAGAAAGGACAGATAGAGGATGAATTTTCCCTGAAGGGAACGAAGCGGATTGGGCAATCTCACTCCTTGGCCCGTCCTTTCATCTCCTGCTCCAAGGGCATCTTCCGGAGAATGTGACGGATGGGATCGTAATCGGAATCGGAGGCCTCGGTAAATCCGTATTTAAACTCTTCGTCCCATTGGGCCATTCTCTTCTGGTCGGTTGGGTCTTCCCGATTGAGTTTCAGAAGGGCGGATTTGACAGATGCGACCATCTCTCGGGGTGCATTCGCTCGCACAACGATGGGGACTGTAGGGATCGGGTCTGTAACATGAATGAAGCGGAGCCCCTCTTTCTGATATCTGTAAGCAACGACATCTTTGACAGCCCCGGCATCGAACTCTCCTTTGATGACTCCGTAGATGACCGAGTCGTGGTGTCTCATAAAGGTATGGCTCTTCAAGTCTTTCAATGAAATATTGGCCTGCTGGAGAGAATAGAGGGGAAGGATATGTCCGGCCGTGGACCAGGGTTCGCCAAACGCAAACCGTTTTCCCTTCAGGTTGGAAAGATCCTGAATCGGACTATCCTGGCGCACAAAAATGACCCCGTGATAGTACGATTTTCCATCCCTGCTCAAGGCGCGGAGGATGGGAGTCACCGGATACTTCTCTTTTGCCCTTATGTAGGGAACAGGTCCACATGAAGCAATGGTGATCTTTCCATAACCGAATTGGTCGATCGTCTCCTGGTAGGTGCGCGATAATTTGATTTCAAACCGATAGGGGGTGTTTTCATTCAGGTAGTCAATGAACGGCTGATAGAGCTGATACATGATGCGAGGGTTATATTTGGGGCAGAAGCCGAAAGGAATGACCTGTTTTGAGAAGCCTGGAGGGGGTGAAAAAAAGAAGAAACAGGCAAAAAGGCACAAAAGGCCATGAATCATTCTCTTCCGGATTGTCATCATTCTCCAATCTCTAATCAATTTCCAGCAGGAGACTTCTCACCTTGCCTTCAATCAAATCTCTAACCTCACGAAAGACATTGATCGATTTCCCTTTGGGATCCGGGATGTTCCACTCAAGGACCTTTTTTGAAAGAACGGCAGGACAGGTCTCTTCACACCCCATGGTAACAAGACAGTCCATCTCAAGAGGCGGAAGATCGTTCAGGCTCTTCGGTTGCCTTCCCGAGAGATCAATGGCTTTCTCTTTCATAACTTCGATCACCAGGGGATCAATTGCAGAAGTTGGTCGGGAACCTGCGCTGTAGACCTCCAATTTGCCTTGACCCAAAGCCTCAGCAAATCCCGCTGCCATTTGACTTCGACGGGCATTTTCAACACAAACAAAGACTATCTTTAATTTTTCTTTACTCACGCAGTGAATTCCTCCTAAACTTTTTGCACATAGAATCTGAGGATGGTCAGATTGAATACGTATTAACCGAGTCCCCGCTTTTGCCACAACAATAACGTCGAACTAAAAACTACTGTGATGCAACCCGCCTCCTGAAAAATGACCGCCAAAACGGGTGTAAGCATAGCCAGGCTGCCTAATATAAGCCCGACCGCATTGTATATGATAGAGAAGAATATGTTGAGTTTGATACGACGAAGCACCTTCCTTGACATCCACATAAAATCGACGACTCGCGAGAGATCGTCATTCATGAGGGTGACATCTGCGGTTTCGATAGCCACATCCGTCCCTGCCTTACCCATGGCAATGCCTATATCCGCCTGGGCCAGAGCCGGAGCATCGTTAATACCGTCACCGATCATTCCCACAATGCGCCCTTCATTTTGTAGCCTCT
>Ga0315297_10003109_pt1 | contig 10638 bp, 8 predicted proteins | sample YL17G15_0_MG_FD_203628 | JGI IMG/M metagenome (GOLD analysis project Ga0315297, IMG submission 203628) | Sediment microbial communities from Yellowstone Lake, YNP, Wyoming, USA - YL17G15_0 | ecosystem: Environmental > Aquatic > Freshwater > Lake > Sediment | place: USA: Wyoming | collected...
TCAGCGAGATTGCCAAGTATGCGCGCCGGCAGCATCCCGAGATCGCCATCGGCATCGTGGCGGTCGATCCCACATCGCCGTTTTCGGGCGGGGCCGTTTTGGGCGACCGCATTCGCATGCGCGATCTGGCAGGCGACGCCGGTGTGTTCATCCGATCGATGGCGACACGCGGCAGTCTGGGCGGCCTGGCGCGCGCTACAACCGACGTAGTGAAGGTGCTGGATGCGGCGGGCTTCCAGCTGATTTTGATCGAGACCGTCGGTGCGGGGCAGAGCGAGATCGATATTGCGCGCACCGCCGCTACGGTGATTGTGGTCGAAGCGCCGGGGCTGGGCGATGAAGTGCAGGCGATCAAGGCGGGCATTCTGGAGATCGCCGACATTTTGGTTGTCAACAAAGCCGATCGGGACGGTGTGCAGAGCACGGTCAATGCGCTCCACACCATGCTCGACCTGGGCAAAGCTCCGACCAGCGTGCTGCACCACGGGCGATTGCTGACGATCGCCGCGCCGCCGCAGGTGCCTGCCGCCGAGCGCTGGCGTCCGCCGATCTTGAAAACGATCGCGGCCGAGGGCACGGGTATCGCAGAGGTACTGGACGCTGTGGCTCAGCATCGGGCGTATTTGAGCGGTCATCCTGAGGGACAACAGCGCGCGAGGGTGCGCGCTGCGATCGAACTGGAGACGATTCTGCGCGAAGCCCTGCTGCAGCAATGGCTTCAGCGCATTGGGCCGGTGGAACTCAACCGCGCGATCGAGCAGGTGACCGCCCGCACGATCGATCCTTATTCGGCGGCGGAACAACTGTTATCATGACACTGGTGCATTTGGTGCGGCACGGCCGATCGGTGTGGAATGCGGCCGGCCGGATTCAGGGTCAAATCGATATTGAGTTGGACGAGATCGGCTTACAGCAGGCGCAGCGCATCGCGGATCGGTTGGAGCGCGAACCCATCGCGGCGATCTACAGCAGCCCGCTGCGGCGCGCCCAATCGACTGCCGAGGCGATTGCCGCCCGCTTCGACCTGCCGGTGAGGCCGGACGTGCGCTTGATGGAATATGACTTCGGCGTCCTCAGCGGCATGACCTGGGATGAAGTGACTGAGAGCCATCCCGAATTGGCGAATCGCTGGCTCGAGGATCCGTGGGCCGTGCCGGTAGCCGGCAGCGAAGGGCGCGTGAATTTCGCGGCGCGTGTCATGTCCGCTATGCAGGACATCTACGCGCAGCATCCGGCGGAGCACGTGGCGGTCGTGGCGCACGGCGGCACGTTTGGCGTGTATCTCACGGCGATGCTGGGGCTGGACTTAACCCGGCGGCATCCCTTTCATTTTGGCAACACGTCGTTGAGCCAGGTGGAAATGCGCGAGGGCGTGTTCCACATTCACAGCCTGAACAACACATGCCATTTGAGTTGAAAGGCACAGCATGACGCATAACGTCCGCACGTATGGCGATATTCGCGTGTTTGCCGGTACCTCGTGTCCTGATCTGGCCGAGGAAATCGGCGAGTGTCTGGGCGTGGCGCTCAGCCCGCGCGAGATCATCCGGTTCCCCAATGACAACATCTTTGTGCGGTTGTTGGCCAGCGTGCGCGGCAAGGACGTGTTTGTCATTCAGACGCTGATTGCGCCGGTCAGCCAGCACATCATGGAACTGCTGATCTTGCTGGATACGGTGAAGCGCGCCAACGCCGGCCGCATCACCGCGGTGATGCCCTACTTTGCCTATGGCCGCAGCGACAAGAAAGATCAGCCGCGCGTGCCGATTACGGCGCGCTTGCTGGCGGACCTGGTCAAAACCGCCGGAGCCGATCGGTATCTCACGCTCGATCTGCACGCGGGGCAGATTCAAGGTTTCTTCAGCATTCCCGGCGACGAAGTCAGCACGTTTCACTTGCTCAGCGATTATCTGATGGCCAAGCACCTGGAACGCCAGCCGGGCGGGGGCGTGGTGGTCACGGCCGATCTGGGCTTTGCCAAGAAAGGCCGCAATTTTGCGCAGAAGCTCAACTTGCCCATGGCCTTTATTGAAAAACGGCGCACCGGCAATGATGCCCGGGCGCAGTCGCTGACGGTGATTGGCGACGTGGAAGGACGCTCGGTTTTTCTGGTCGACGACGAAGTGGACACGGCCGGATCGATGTCGGGCGCGGTGAATATTCTCAAGGCCACCGGCGCGGGCGATATTTATCTGTGCTTCACGCATTCCCTGCTGTCGCCGCCTGCGATCGATCGGCTGCGCGCGCTGCCGATTAAGGAAATCATCACGACGAACAGTGTGCCGCTGCCGCCTGAAAAGCGTCTGTCCAACATGACGGTGCTGTCCGTCGCGCCGCTGCTGAGCGAAGTGATCCTGCGCGCGCACGAAGGCATGTCGGTGGGGCAGATGTTCAACGAATAATTTCTGATCCCCGATTCTTGATTTCTGATTTCAGGAGGATCAGCGATGACCGCGTTGAATTGCAGGGAGTTGCAGCAGCGGACGAAACAGTTCGGCAACTGCGGTTGGCGCCAACTACCGAGCGGCTTGTCGCGCTCGCTCGAGCGCAGATTGGATCAATAAGCTAGGCATCGTCATTGAAGAACCAGATGAATCAGCTTATTGGCTCGAATTGATTATCGACGGCGAGCTGTTACCGGCCGCTAAGGTGACTGCCTGGCTGAAGGAAGCGGATGAATTAACGGCCATTTTCACCGCTTCGCATATGGCTTCCAAGCGCAATACAGCCAGGAAATCATAAATCAGAGATCAGAGATCAGAAATAGAGGTTAGATGTTCAAGTCGATTGTCTCAAAGTTCACCGGTGATCCGGCGCAGCGCACCCTGTCGAAGTATCAGGCCTTGGTGGATGAGGTCAACGCGCTGGAGCCTGAATATCAGCAGATGTCTGACGACGAACTCCGTGAAGTGACGACGGAGTTTCGCGCTGAATTGCAGGAGTCTGTCAAGGATTTGCGCGAGCGCTGGGAAGAGGCGCGCCTGACCGCGCAGTCTGAAGACGAAATCGATCAGCGGCGGCAGCTGGATTTCGACGCCAAGAAGATCGAGGATGAGTATTTCAAGGCCGTCACTGCCACGCTGGCAGAGTTTATGCCGCCTGCTTTTGCGGCGGTGCGCGAAGCGTCACGACGCACGATCGGCTTGCGGCACTTCGACGTGCAGCTGATCGGCGGGGCCGTGCTGCACGAGGGCACGATCGCCGAGATGAAGACGGGCGAAGGCAAGACGCTGGTGGCCACGCTGCCGTTGTATCTCAATGCGCTGGCCGGTCAGGGCGCGCATCTGGTAACGCCGAATGATTACTTGTCCAAGGTCGGCGTGCAGTGGATGGGACCCATTTATCACGCCCTGGGACTGACGGTGGGGGTGATTCAGCATGAATCGGCGTTTTTGTTCGATCCCGCCGTGAAGTCGCAGGACGATCGTTACAACCATCTGCGGCCGGTGCCGCGCCGGGAAGCCTACCTGGCAGACATTACGTACGGCACCAACAACGAATTTGGCTTTGACTATCTGCGTGATAATATGGTATGGGATCTGGCGCAGTGCGTGCAGCGCGACCTGCACTATGCCATCGTCGACGAGGTGGACAACATTCTGGTCGACGAGGCGCGCACGCCGCTGATCATCTCCGGGCCGGCGGAGGAAAGCAGCGACTTGTACGTGCGCTTCTCCGAAGTCGTGCGCCGCTTGCAGCCGTCGAGCGACGATGAAGCCGAAGAGCCGGATGGCGACTACGTCATCGAGCACAAAACGCGCAACGTCACGCTGACCGAGCGCGGCATCGAGAAGATCGAGCGCATGTTGGGCGTGGAGAATCTATACGATACACAATACTTTGAGTGGATCCCGTATCTCGATAACGCGTTGCGCGCCAACGTCGTGTTCAAGCGCGACAAGGACTACATCGTCAAAGAGGGGCAGGTCATCATCGTCGATGAGTTCACCGGCCGGTTGATGTATGGGCGCCGTTACAGTGAAGGTCTGCATCAGGCGATCGAAGCGAAGGAAGGCGTCACGGTCCAACGGGAGAGCCTGACCTATGCGACGATTACGTTCCAGAACTATTTCCGCATGTACCGCAAGCTGGCGGGCATGACCGGCACGGCCAAGACCGAAGAAGAAGAATTCCAGAAGATCTACAACCTGGATGTGGCGATCATTCCCACGCACCGCCCGATGATTCGGGCGGACAGCGCGGACATGATCTTCAAGACGGCGGGCGGCAAGTTCAAATCCGTGGTCGATGAAATAGAGGAGATGAACAAGCAGGGCCGCCCGGTGCTGCTCGGTACGGTGGCCATCGAGACCAGCGAAATGCTGTCCGGCCTGTTGAAGCGGCGCGGCATCCCGCACAACGTCTTGAATGCGAAGGAGCACGAAAAAGAAGCGGTCTTTATCGCGCAGGCAGGCCGATCGGGCGCGGTAACCGTAGCGACCAACATGGCCGGGCGCGGCGTGGACATTCTGCTGGGCGGCAACCCGGAAGGCATCGCGCGCGAAATCCTGCGCAAGAAAGGCGTCGATCTGACGGAAGTCCCGCCGGAAGAATGGAACGGCGCCTACGAGGAAGCGAAGAAGCAGGCGGAGGCCGATCGGGAAAAAGTAGTGGCGCTGGGCGGGCTGCATATCATCGGCACTGAGCGGCACGAAGCGCGCCGCATCGACAATCAATTGCGCGGGCGCGCGGGCCGTCAGGGCGATCCCGGTTCGAGCCGCTTCTACGTTTCGATCGAGGACGAGCTGATGCGGCGCTTCGGCGGCGATCGCATCAAGGGCGTGATGGAATGGGCGAAGTTCGACGACGATCAGCCGCTGGAACATTCTCTGCTCAGCAAGTCGATCGAGCAATCGCAAGTGCGGGTGGAGGGCTACAACTTCGACATCCGCAAGCACGTGCTGGAATACGACGATGTGGTCAACACGCAGCGCAACGTCATTTATGCGCAGCGCCGCAAGATCTTGAGCGAGAAGAACCTGAAGCCCATCATCGTGGATATGATCAATGATGATATTCACACGCTGGTGGCGCAGCACACGCCGGGCCCCATCGACGATTATGATTTGAGCGGGTTGATGATCGCCGCGCGCGGTCTGATTCCGCTGCCGGCCAGCTTGACGCCGGATAATTGGCGTGATCTGAAACCGGACGCGATTGAAGCGCAATTGAGGAAGTACGCTGAGCAGGCGTACGCCGAGAAAGCGAAACAGCTGGGTGATTTGATGCCGCAGGCCGAGCGCATCACGCTGTTGCGCGCGGTCGATAGTCACTGGGTGCGGCATTTGACCGATCTGGATGCGCTGCGTGAAGGCATCGGCCTGCGCGCCTTCGGCCAGCAGAATCCGGTGGTGGCGTACAAACGCGAAGCCGCCGAAACGTATGATGACATGCTGGCCTCCATTCGCAGCCAGGTGGCGCGCGATATCTATCGGGTTCAACCGGCCCAATCGGCGCCGCCACCGCAGCCCAGGCGGCTCAGCACCAATACGCCGGGCAGCAGTGGCAAGGGCCGCCAGCCGGTACGCAAAGTGGCGGACGAAACGGTGGGCCGCAACGATCCTTGCCCGTGCGGCAGCGGAAAGAAATATAAACATTGCCACGGTGCGCCGGGTGCAGCCCCATTGCCGGGCGGCAAAGCAGGCAACGGAGCCAAGGCTGGCACACCCCTAAAGCAGCCAAAATGAGCGACTCTGATTCCAACCGTCTACCCGAGTGGCAACCTTCTCAGCCGCGCAAGCGTTCTGCGCTGCCCGGCACCGGCGATCTGTCGCGGCGGCTGATGGACGACATGGACCCGGAGGTCCTGGAGTTTCTCAAGACCACGGTGAATTCGTTCATCAAATGGGATCTCGTGATCTTTTTCTTCGAGAATCCACACACCACCGACACGATCGACAACATCGCGCGTTACATCGGGCGCGATGCGGCAGTGATCCAGACCGACTTGGAAGACTTGGTCAAAGCCGGGGTGTTGGAGCAGCATACCAGCGGCACGCTGACGGTCTATTTGTTGACCAAAGATGCCCAGATTCGCGAAAAGATCAAGCATTTTGTCTCGGCCAGCGATGACCGGCAATTCCGGGTCAAGGCCATCTATCACTTGATTCGCGGCACGCGTTAGGCGGGCAGGGCCAGGGCTTCAGCTGGCCTCCCCGGTGGAGTAAGCGCCCATGGAACGAGTTAAAACTGGCATCGCCGGTCTGGATGAAATGCTGAGTGGCGGCTTTCTCAGCCAGTCGGCCAACCTGGTGGAAGGCGCGCCCGGCACCGGCAAATCGACGCTGGGTATGCAGTATATCTACAACGGCATCACCCAGTTCAATCAGCCGGGGCTGATTTTGACCTTCGAGGAATTTGCGCAGCAGTATTACGACGATGCTGCCAACTTCGACTGGGACTTTCGCGCGCTCGAGCAGGCGGGCAAATTGCGAGTCATCATGACCAGCCCGGAAGTCAGCTATTCCGATCTGGGCGGCGTGGACGGGCGCATTCAAGCGATGATCAATGAGATGGGTGCCCGGCGGATTCTGGTTGACAGCCTCTCCCACTTCGATCGGTTGAGCGATGACCCGGTGGCGCGGCGCGGCATTCTGTACGGCTTCATCAACTCTTTGAAGCGAGAAGGTCTGACCAGTCTGTTGACGCGCGAAAACAGCGCGCTGATTGGCGAGCCGGAAAGCCCGGAAGAAGATGTCGCCTTTGTGGCCGATTCATACCTGATGCTGCGTTACGTGGAAATTGAAAGCGCCATCCGCAAGGCGCTGCTGGTGCTGAAACTGCGCGGCAGCGATCACGCCAAGGACATTCGCCAGTACGAGATTACGCGCCACGGCATTGAAGTGCAGTCGAAGTTTGAGGGGCGTGAAGGCATCATGAGCGGCAGCCCGCGCCGCATGGCCGATTCATTTGTGGAAGCGTTTGTGCGCCGCTAGGATGACAGGTGAACATGGTGTCGGTGAATGCGGTCCTGCTGTTGATTGCCTGGGGCGTGATCTGCGCGCTGGTGGGGGTCCTCTATCGCATCGCGCGTTTTTATCAGATCACGTCAGGACGCCGTTCACGTTATCAGTGGTTTGGTGTACCGCTCGTTCTGCTGGCCGCCGCCGCGGGGATTGAGGTACTCTTTGTCGGCGCGCCGAACGTGCTGAGCGATGCGCTGCTGCTGGCGGGCGGTGCCAGCTTGATCGGATTGGGGTACAACCTCGTACGCTTGATGACCGGGAGCCGATCTTGACGATCTTGACCATACCGGCCGCGCTCGTGGCCTCCCTCGCGATCGTGTATCTGCTGTACATTTTTGCGATACTCAGTCGCAAGCTGGGCGCCGTGACAAAAATGAAGCCGTATTATCGCTGGCTGTATGTCGCGCTGGCGCTGGTCCTCGTCGCACTGGTCTGCGAGTGGATCGTGTTGACGCTGCGGACTGTGCCCCAGACAGCGCCTGAATGGCTCTTGAGTGCGTGGTTCTACTTTGCGGGCCACACGGTGCCGCTGGTTGTGGCGGCGGTGCTGGCGCTGGTCATTGTGCTGCGTTACTGGGGCTGGCTATTCCGGGAGCATGATCGGTGAGTGACGCCAAGCGGCCTGCACGCCATCGAGTAAGCCCAGCGACTCTGCCGCCAATTGACGCTGAGTCGTTCTTGTTTGCGCAGGCCGGGCCGGCCCTGGTACTCGATCGACGCGGACGAGTGCTGGCCGCCAACACTTCAGCCCTGCCTCTGCTGGGCGCTGCCACGCCCTCCGATCTTCAGCAGTGCCCTCTTGAAGATTTCCTCGCCAGCTACTCGCATCCACGCTGGCGGGAAGTGCTTCGACTGATCACGGTCAAACGTGCCGAGTCACGCGGCTTGCTCGATCTGGCGCCGCTGCCCGGACGGGCGCTAGCGGCGCCGAGCGCGCGCCGTGTCGAGTTTGCCGCCCGGCCCATTGTGCAGGAACGGCGCGTCGTGGCTGTCCATATGGTGCTGCGGCCGGTGGATGTGGCGGACGCCGATCTCTCGTTGGCGCGCCAGCAGCGCACGACTGCCGCCCTGCAGCACGTGATGACCGTCGTCAACTCCACGCTGGATGTGAACGCCGTATTGGCTGCGATTATCGATCGGCTGCAGGATGTCGTGCCATACGACAGCGCCTCGCTCCTGCTCAACGAGCGGGGCTGCTATCGCCTGGGTATGGCTCGCGGCCTGACGGAGCGCATGGCAGCAGCCCTGGCTGAGCACGTGAATGATCTGCCGACCATTCGCGCGCTTGCCGAAGCACGCGGACCTGTCTACATCCCTGACACGCAAACCGATCCGCGCTGGTTGGGACTGGTGGACAACAGCCCGGTTCGTTCCTGGTTGGGCTTGCCCCTGTTTAACCGCCGCCAGGATGAAATCCTGGGCATCCTAAACGTCGATAACCATCGGCCCGACGTCTACAACGCGGAAGACATCCAGATGGCCTATGCCTTTGCCACGCAGGCTGCGGCGGCCATTGAAAATGCCCGACTGTACGTCGAAGTGCAGCGCCGCGCTGATCACATGGCGGCGCTTAACAGCGTTGCGGCCACTGTCAGCCAATCGCTTGATTTGGAAATCACGTTGACCACGGCCCTGGACAAAGCGCTGGAGGTCGTGGGTTTTGAAGCCGGTGCCATCAGTCTGGTCGATGAAGAAGCGCAGGAATTGGTCATCCGAGTGCATCGCGGCTGGCGCCAGCAAGACCTGGCCAGCCACATGCGGGTGCGGCTGGGGCAGGGGCTGTCTGGTCAGGCCGTGGTCACGGGCGAAGTCATCGTAACGGGCAGTCTGGAGAATGAGACACGTCTGGCCGTGCCGCAAGTGCGCGAGGAAGGCATACGCGCCATGGCCCTGGCGCCGATGCGCGCGCGTGGTCGCGTGGTGGGCGTGCTGGGTGTCATGAGCTATGAGCCGCGCGCCTTTGCTCCGCAGTCGATTGAGGTCATCAAAGCCATTGCCGATCAGATCGGCGTCACGATTGACAACGCGCAGTTGTTTGCGCGCGTCACACGCCGTTCGCAGCAGCTGGCGCTGCTGAACGAGGTGGCGCGTGACGTGCTCGCCACACTGGATCTCCCCGAACGCTTTCGGCGCATTACGCGCTCGATCTGCGAGAAGTTTGGTTACGATTCGGCAGCTGTCTTCATGGTTGATCCCGTTCGCCGGGATCTGGTGTTGCGGTCGAGCGCCGGCAGCAAGGCCCGGTTGCGCCATCAGCGCCAGGTGCGTCAGACTCTGGATGAGGGTCTGGCCGGTTATGCCGCGCGTACGGCTGAGCTGGTGAATGTGCCGAATGTGAGCCAGGATCCACGCTGCAGCACGGCGGTTAGTCCGGCGCTCGGCCGCACCCAATCGGAACTGGCTGTGCCGCTGAAGCGTGGCGACGAAGTAGTCGGCGTACTCGATCTTGAACACACCGAACTGCAAGCCTTTTCGGCCGAAGACGCCGAGATGATGCAAGCGTTAGCCGACATGCTGCTGATTGCCATCACTAATGGCGAGTTATATGATCAAGCCCGCAGGCGCGTGGCTGAACTGACCGCTCTGCAAGAGGTCAGCCTGCGCGTCACCGCCTCGCTCGACTTGTGGTCGGTGCTGGACACGATTGCGCAGAATGCCCTGGCGCTCATCCAATCCGATTACACGCACATCTTCCTTTATGATCCTGACAGGAAAGAACTGATGTTTGGCGCGGCGCTGCGCAAGGATGGCACGCGCGAACCTGTGATTCCCTATGCTGAACCAGAAAGCTTGACATGGCAAGTCTTCCGGGAAGGCACTCTTGTCGTGATCGATGACGTCAGCCGTGATCCGGCGCATCGCACGCACCTGAACGCTGCTTCTGTCGCGGCCTTTCCACTGAAGCGGCCCGATGGTGTCATCGGCGTCTTCGCCGTCGCGTTTCTGGAGCCACACGCCTTTACCGCGGATGAAACGCGCGTGTTGACGCTGCTCTCAGATATGGCGGCCATCGCGGTCAGTAACGCGCGTCTGTATGAGCAGACCAAGCGCCAGCTGGAAGAAATCCGGACCTTGCACGAGCTGTCCGTGGCGGCCACGGCCTCGCTTGATTTTGAATTGGTCACGCGGCATACGGTCGAAGCCTTGCAGCGTTCGCTGGGGTTTGAGTACATTGGCCTGTTTCTGGTGAATGACGAAGACGATTATGCGCACCTGTTTGCCACCTCCGGCCTGCAGGCCGAGTATGAGCGCCACCGCTTCATCAAAGTCGGCACCGGCATCGTCGGTGGGGTGATCGCGCGCGGCCTCTTGATCAATGTGCCGGACGTCCGGCAGGAGCCGCGCCACTTGCCAGGCATTAGTTCGACCCGATCGGAACTCTGCGTCCCGTTGCGCGTGGGCGAGCGTATCATCGGCGCCGTCGACGTGCAAAGCCCGCGTGTCAACGCCTTTTCGTCCAGCGACGAGCGCCTGTTGACGACAATTGCCGGTCAGTGGGCGGTCATCCTGGAAAACACCCAGCTGTTTGCCGCCGAGCGTCTGCGCCGCGAGCAACTGGAACGTCTGCAAGCTAGCGCCGCCGCCATGGCCGCCGAACTGGACTTGAACACGCTGCTTGATCTCATCGTGCAGCAAGCTACGCGCACGTTCAGCACGCCGGCGGCCAGCCTAT
>Ga0315297_10003111_pt1 | contig 10635 bp, 9 predicted proteins | sample YL17G15_0_MG_FD_203628 | JGI IMG/M metagenome (GOLD analysis project Ga0315297, IMG submission 203628) | Sediment microbial communities from Yellowstone Lake, YNP, Wyoming, USA - YL17G15_0 | ecosystem: Environmental > Aquatic > Freshwater > Lake > Sediment | place: USA: Wyoming | collected...
GTTGCCGCAGCACCTGCCGGTGGTCCTGACGCGCCAGGAAGTGCGAAAAGTGATGGCTCACCTCCGTGGAACGGAGTGGCTGATTGCATCGCTTCTATATGGCTCCGGGATGCGCGTGACGGAATGCCTGCAACTGCGGGTCAAGGACCTGGAACTCTCACGTCGCGAGGTCCTGATCCGCGACGCGAAAGGCCAGAAGGACCGGGTCACAGTGCTGCCGGACGCGCTCGTGCCGCACCTGCAGGATCACCTGGCCCGGGTGCGCGTGCTCTATGACGCCGATCGTGAGGCCAAGCTGCCTGGCGTTTCCCTGCCGTATGCACTGCGCCGCAAGTATCCGAACGCGGCCACATCATGGGCTTGGCAATGGGTCTTTCCATCACGAACTTTCTGCCGCGATCCATATTCCGGCGAGCGGGTACGCTTTCATCTGCATCGGCAGAATGTTCAGCGCTCGATGCAAAGTGCGATCCGCGCCGCCGGCATTGAGAAACCGGCGAGCTGCCACACATTGCGCCACTGCTTCGCCACCCATCTCCTCGACGACGGCTACGACATCCGCACGGTGCAGGAACTGCTGGGCCACGCCGACGTGAAGACCACGATGATCTACACGCACGTGTTGAATCGCGGTGGGCGCGGCGTGAAGAGTCCGCTGGATCGCAGCTAACCCGATACCCACTAGGCTAGAATGAAACGACAAGCGAGCTGGTGAGGAGAGGACATGCGAGGCCCTGGTGACGCGGACGGACATGCTGTCGGTACCGGGCATCCCCAGCCCGAGCTGATCGACTTCCGCGACCCGACGCGTTCCCGCAAGGCGCTGGAAACGCTCGGCGCCGGTGTCTGGAAAGAAGCGCTCGACTGGCTTTATGGCGAAGCGATGCGCCGTCCGACCGCGCCTGACCGCTATCCCGATATTCGACGCTCCTATTTCGGCGAGACGGCTGCGCCCGGCCCGGCGCCGGCTACCGGCGAGACTGCTGAAGCGGTGTTCGCGAAGTTCCGGGAGCGCCTGGCGCCGTTTACCTTCAATGCGCAAAATCCGCGTGCCTACTCATTCTTCACACCGCCGCCGCTTCCGATCGCGGTCGCCGGCGAAGTCCTGACTGCGTGGACCAACCAGGGCATCGACTTGTGGCTCTCAGGAATGGTCGGTCCCCTCATTGAAGAAGAGATTGCAGCGTGGCTCTGCAGCTTGACCGGTCTTGGCCATGGCAGCTGGGGCGTGCTCACGTCCGGCGGAATGATGGCAAACATCATGGGCTTGGCGGTGATACGCGACATTCACCTGGCAAAGTTGCGCAATGCGACCGATCCTCCGCGCGGCGCTGCACTGGAGGGCGTGCGCGTGTACGCCAGCGATCAAGTGCACTTCTCGATTGCACGCGGTCTGGACATGCTGGGCTTTCCACCTGAAACGCTGCACATCGTGGCCTCCGACGACGGTTTCCGGCTGCGTGGTGGGTCGGTGGCCAAAGCTGTCGCTGCTGACCGCGCCGCGGGCTTGCTGCCGCTCGCAATCTGTCCGATTGCCGGCACGACGAACACCGGCGCGGTCGACATGATTGACGAGCTGGCCGACATTGCCAAACGCGAACATCTCTGGCTGCATGTCGATGCGGCTTATGGTGGTGCGGTTTTGATGTCGTCGCGCTACGCGGACCGGGTCCGAGGGCTGCACCGCGCCGACTCCATCACGATTGACCCGCACAAGTGGTTCTTCCAGCCATACGACATTGGCGGGCTGCTCGTGAAGCGCCGTGCGGACCTGCTTGAGACCTTTCATCGTTCGCCAGAGTACCTGCGCGATGTGCTGCCGCAGGATGAGCCGCTGCATTGGTATCAATACTCGATCGAGGGCACGCGAAGATTCCGCGCCCTGAAACTCTGGATGTCGTGGAACTTTCTCGGCACTGAAGGCTTTGCTCGGTTGATCGAGCAGAACATCGACCTGACGAACCACCTGGCCGGACGCTGCCGCGCGGAAGGATTTGAAGTGATCCAACCGGAACTCTCGGTGTTGTGTTTCCGCCATCTCCCGGGAGGGGTCAGCGACGTGGACGCCTATCAGGACCGGCTCCAGCGGGCCCTCGAGGAGAGTGGCGAAGGATGGGTGTCGACAACGACGCTGCGCGGCCACACATTCCTGCGCGCCGGCATCGTGAACTACCTCTCGACCAACGCCGATGCCGATCGCATGGTTGACGCGCTGCTGCGCCTGTCACACGGGCTGAGGTGAACGGTGATCTTGCTTCGCGTAAAGCACCATCTGCGTGCAACGGAACATCGCGATGGTCTTGCCGGTGTCGTGGTGCGTGACGGTGGCATCCCAGACCTGCCTGGTCCTGCCGAGATGCGCCGCCTTCGCAACGCAGGCGATGACCCCTGATCTCGCCGTGCCGAGGAAATTGGTCTTGAGCTCGATGGTCGTGAAGCCGGTCGCGCCTTCCGGCAGCTTGGCGACGCAGCCATAACCTGATGCGGTATCTGCGATTGTCAGGATCGTACCCGCATGCAGATATCCATTCGGTGCCATCAGCTGCGACGTGATCGCAAGCTCCGCGCACAGTTCCCCTGGCGCGACCTTCGTGATGACGACGCCAAGGTATCCGGGCAGGAACCCGATGCCGCGCTTGTTGAGTTGTTCGAGCGTAATCATCAATGGTCCTTCCCACTCCGCAGAATCTCGGCCGGCCGTGCCATCCCGTACTGCGCCGCGAGTTCAGCTGGGTGCCCTGCGTCCCAGAGCACGAGGTCGGCGATTTTGCCGGACTCGATCGTGCCGCGCTCGGCGCCGAGGCCAAGGGCGGCCGCCGCATGGCGGGTAACGCCGGAAAAAGCTTCTTCCGGCGTCAGCTTGAATAGCGTGCAGGCCATATTGAGGTTGAGCAGCAGCGAGGCGATCGGCGCCGTGCCTGGATTGAGATCGCTCGCGATCGCGATCGGCACGCGGTGCTTTCGGAGCAGTTCGAGCGGCGGATATTGCGTCTCGCGCAGGAAATAAAATGCCCCCGGCAGCAGCACGGCGACGGTGCCGCTTGCGGCCATCGCGCACACACCGGACTCGTCCGCATGCTCGAGGTGATCGGCGGACAGCGCGCGGTGACGAGCGGCGAGGGCGGCACCGTGCTGGTTCGATAACTGCTCGGCGTGCAGCTTGACGGCGAGTCCCAGTTCGCGCGCCCGGATGAATACGCGTTCGACCTGTGCGGCGGTGAAGGCGATGGTCTCGCAGAAGGCGTCCACAGCATCAGCGAGCCCCGCTGAGGCCGCCGCCGGCAGGATCTCGTCGCAGACACACCTTATATAGTCGTCCGCCCGGCCCTGGTACTCGGGCGGCACGGCATGGGCCGCGAGGAGCGTCGTGCGTACCGTGATGCCCAGGCGCTCACCGACCGCGCGCGCGACTCGCAGTAGCTTCAGTTCATTCGCGAGATCGAGCCCATAACCGGACTTGATCTCGATCGTCGTCACGCCCTCTGCAATCAGGCGCGAGGCGCGTTTTATCGCGAGTGCCAGCAGTTGCTCCTCGCTCGCGGCGCGCGTGGCTTTCACCGTGGAAGCAATGCCGCCGCCGGCTTTCGCGATATCCGCATAGCTGGCACCGGCAAGGCGCTGCTCGAAGTCCCGATGCCGCGAGCCCGCCCAGACCAGGTGCGTATGGCAGTCGATCAGCCCCGGCGTGAGGAGCGCGCCCTTCGCGTCTTCAGCTGAGCAGGGCAGGCGGGCAGGAAGTTCCGCATCGGGTCCGGCCCAGGCAATACGCTCCCCCGCGATCGCCACCGCACCGGGGGTAATCAGCCCGTAGGCCGCGCTGCCGGCACCGCTCGCGACGCTGGCATTGCGTATGACCCGGGTCCAGCCGCTGGTATCCATGGTGCCCACGCGGCGCAGCTTACCGGAAGGCCCTGCCGCCGCGTTATGCTCTGCAGGTGCCAGACAAGCAAATCACGCCAGCCTTTCTCGCCGAGCTTCCCAAGACCGACCTGCACGTGCATCTCGACGGTTCGCTGCGGCTTGGGACGCTGATCGAGCTCGCGCGCCTGCACAAGGTGGAGCTGCCGAGCTACACGGAGGGCGGCCTGCGGGAAATCGTGTTCAAGGATCGCTATGCGAGTCTTGGCGAATACCTGAAGGGCTTCAAGTACACGGTTGCCGCGATGCACGACGCCGAGGCGCTCGAGCGCGTTGCCGCGGAACTCGCTGAGGACAACCAGGCCGAGGGCGTGCGCTACCTGGAAGTGCGTTTCGCGCCCCAGTTGCAGGTACGCCCCGGGCTCGACGCCATCCAGGTAATCGCCGCGGTCGATCGCGGCCTGCGCCGTGCGCGCGATGAATTCAATCGGCGCCCCGCGATCGCCGCGGGCAAGGAACCGCCCTTCGAGTACGGCATCATCTGCTGCGCGATGCGGATGTTCACCCGCGGCTACAGCCAGTACTACGACACGCTGTTCGACGCGCATCCCTACACGCGACCCAAGAATCTCTTCGCGATGGCCTCGATCGATCTGGCGCGTGCCGCCGTGCTCGCGCGCGACGCGCACGGCCACCAGGTCGTTGGTTTCGATCTCGCGGGCGAGGAGGCGGGCTATCCGGCGAGCGCGCATCGCGAGGCCTACGATTACGCGCACCGGCACTTCCTGAAGCGCACCGTGCATGCGGGCGAATCCTATGGCCCCGAGTCCATCTTCCAGGCCATCACCGACCTGCACGCGGACCGCATCGGCCACGGCACTTACCTGCTCGAGGCCGATCAGATCCGCGACCCCGAGATCGTCGATCGCGGGCATTACATCGAGCGGCTCGGCAACTACATCGCCGACCGGCGCATCACGCTCGAAGTCTGCCTGACCAGCAACCTGCAGACCAATCCGCAGCTGAAGCGCCTCGAGGATCACACCTTCAGCAAGATGCGCGCGCATCGGCTCTCGACCACGCTCTGCACCGACAACCGGCTGATGAGCAACACGACGATGACCAACGAGCTGATGCTTGCGATCAAGCACCTCGGTCTCGACCGCAATGACCTGAAGTCCATAATCATTTACGGCTTCAAGCGCAGCTTTTATCCGGGCAGTTACCTGAGCAAGCGCCAGTACGTGCGGCAGATCATCGATCACTACGAAGCGGTCGAGCGCAGGCACTTCGGATGAGTGGTTCCACACAATCGGCGCATGCGCCGCGCAAGGTCCGCGCGCCGCGCGGCAACAAACTGACCTGCGGCAGCTGGCTGACCGAGGCGCCATATCGGATGATCCAGAACAACCTGGACCCGGAAGTCGCGGAGCATCCGGATCTTCTTGTCGTCTACGGCGGCATCGGCAAGGCCGCGCGCAACTGGGAAGCCTTCGACCGAATCCTCTCCGTGCTGACACGCTTGAAAGACGACGAATCGCTGCTCGTGCAATCAGGCAAGCCGGTTGGCGTGTTCAAGACGCACATCGATGCACCGCGCGTGCTGATCGCAAATTCCAATCTGGTGCCGCACTGGGCGACCTGGGAGCACTTTCACGAACTCGACCGTAAGGGTCTGATGATGTTCGGGCAGATGACCGCGGGCTCCTGGATCTACATCGGCTCGCAGGGCATCGTGCAGGGTACCTACGAAACCTTCGGCGCCTGCGCGCGCCAGCATTTCGGCGGCACGGCCGCAGGGCGCTGGATCCTGACCGCGGGCCTCGGTGGCATGGGCGGCGCACAGCCACTGGCGGCGACGATGGCTGGCTTTTCGATGCTCGCGGTCGAATGCGATGAGTCGCGCATCGACTTCCGGCTGCGCACGAAATACATCGACCGCAAGGCGACGACGCTCGATGAGGCGCTCGCCATGATCGAGGGCGCGAAGCGTGCGCGGCAGGCACTGTCGGTCGGGCTCCTCGGCAATGCGGCGGATGTCGTGCCGGCGCTCGTGGTGCGCGGCGTCGTGCCGGACGTCGTAACCGACCAGACCTCGGCCCATGATCCTCGCAATGGCTATCTGCCGCGCGGCTGGACCATGACGAAAGCGGCGGAAGCACGCCAGAAGGATCCGGCATTGATCGAGCGTGAGGCGCGCGCCTCGATGAAGATCCACGTCCAGGCCATGCTCGATCTCAAGGCGAAGGGCGCGGTCGTCTTCGACTACGGCAACAACATCCGCCAGGTTGCGCTCGAGGAAGGCCTGAAGAACGCGTTCGATTTTCCGGGATTCGTGCCTGCATACGTACGACCGTTATTTTGTGAGGGCATCGGGCCATTTCGCTGGGTGGCACTCTCCGGCGATCCCGAGGACATCTATCGCACGGATGCAAAGGTGAAGGAGCTGATTCCGGACAACGCACACCTGCACCGCTGGCTCGACATGGCGCGCGAGCGCATCCAGTTCCAGGGTTTGCCGGCACGCATCTGCTGGGTCGGATTGAAGGATCGCGCGCGGCTCGGGCTTGCATTCAATGAAATGGTTGCGAAAGGCGAGCTCGCAGCACCCGTCGTGATCGGCCGCGATCATCTCGACTCAGGCTCGGTCGCGAGCCCGAATCGCGAGACTGAGGCAATGAAGGACGGATCGGACGCGGTCTCGGACTGGGCTTTCCTGAATGCGCTGCTCTCCACCGCGAGCGGCGCCACCTGGGTGTCGATCCACCATGGCGGCGGCGTCGGCATGGGTTTCTCGCAGCATGCCGGGCTCGTGATTGTCTGCGACGGCACGGCGGCGGCTGCCGCGCGCATCGCGCGAGTCCTGTGGAATGACCCGGCCAGCGGCGTCATGCGTCACGCGGATGCCGGTTACGAGCGCGCGATCAACTGCGCACATGAACAGGGACTCGACCTGCCTTCGGTGGATTGAAATGGCGGCACTCACATTGAAACCCGGCTCGATCAATTTGGCTGAGCTTCGACGCGTAGCGCGTGGCAATGATCGGGTCGCACTCGCCGAGGGTTGGCACAAGGGCGTGGAGCAGTCGCTGGCTGCCGTCGGCAGGAGGCTCGCCGCCGGCGAGGCGCTCTATGGCATCAACACGGGTTTCGGCAAGCTCGCGAAGACCCGCATCTCGATCGATGAACTTGCGACGCTGCAACTCTATCTCGTGCGTTCGCATGCGGCCGGCGTCGGCACGCCGCTCGCCGATTCCACGGTGCGTCTCGTTCTCGTGCTGAAGGCCGCGAGTCTCGCGCGTGGCTACTCCGGCGTACGGCCGGTACTGATCGAACGCCTGCTGCAAGTGGTGAATGCGGGCATCCATCCGCTGGTGCCGGGCCAGGGCTCGGTGGGCGCATCCGGCGATCTCGCGCCACTCGCGCATCTGGCGCTCACGCTGATCGGCGAAGGCCGCGTGCGCGTGGGAGGAGAGGAACTGGACAGCGCAAAGGCGTTGAAGAACGCGGGCATCGAACCCCTGCTGCTCGGTCCCAAGGAGGGTCTGGCGCTCCTGAATGGCACGCAAGTCTCGACTGCACTCGCGCTCGAGGCGCTGTTCGCGGCGGAAGACCTGCTCGCTGGTTCAATCGTCAGCGGCTCGATGTCGGTGGACGCCGCACTCGGCAGTCGCGTGCCTTTCGATGCGCGCATCCACGAGGCACGCGGTCAACCGGCGCAGTCGGCAGTCGCCGCGGCATTCCGCAGCGTGCTCGGTGAAAGCGAGATCGGCCATTCCCACGAGAACTGCGATCACGTGCAGGACCCTTACTCGCTGCGCTGCCAGCCGCAGGTCGCGGGCGCCTGCCTGCAGCAGATCGCGGATGCGGCGCGCGTGCTGGGCCTCGAGGCTAATGGCGTTTCGGATAATCCGCTGGTGTTCGGCGCAGAGGGCGAGGTGCTGTCCGGCGGTAATTTCCATGCGGAGCCGGTCGCCTTTGCGGCCGACAATCTCGCGCTCGCCATTGCGGAAATCGGCGCACTCGCCGAACGGCGCATCGCGATGTTGATCGACGACAGCCTGAGCCAGTTGCCGGCATTCCTGGTGCGGCAGGGCGGGCTGAATTCCGGATTCATGATCGCGCAGGTCACGGCCGCGGCGCTCGCCTCGGAGAACAAGTCGCATGCGCATCCGGCATCGGTGGACAGCCTGCCGACGTCGGCCAATCAGGAAGACCACGTCAGCATGGCGACATTCGCGGCGCGGCGATTGCACCCGATGGCCGAAAACACGCGCGGCATCATCGCGATCGAGTTGCTGGCCGCGGCGCAGGGTATCGACTTTCGCCGTCCCCTGAAATCGAGCCCTGCGCTTGAATCGGCCCACGCTCTACTGCGCATGCGCGTCGCCTTTTACGACCACGACCGCCATTTCGCTCCGGACATCGAAGCCGCGAAGGCCGTGATCGGCGACGAGCGCCTGCTCGCGCTCGTGCCTGCAGGGCTGGTGCCGAGCCGCTAGCGCGCGACCAGCGGATTGCGCACGGTCAGCTCAGGGAAGCGACTGAAATCCCGATCGGCCGACCACAATTCGCTGACTCCGTGATGCAGGCAAAGCGCCGCGATGCGCGCGTCGTGGACGCGCGCTCCAGTCACGGTGGCCCTGGAAAGTTGCCCGCGCAGTCGATCCCAATATCCGTCCGTTTCCGCCAGTGTCGCGACGACAGGTGATTCGAGCCACACGGCAACCTGGTCGAGCGCTTTCTGCAGCGGCGTCGGCGGATTGAAGATGCGCGGATGCGTGACGATCGCGAGAAATTCATGAACGCAGGGCCAGGGCAGGGCCCAACGCTCGCGACCTTCGGCGAGACTGCGGACGACCCTTGCCGCCAGCGGATGCTCCCGGGCATCCTGACGATGGGCGTATACGAGAAGGTTGGTATCGATCGCGATCACTGGCCGCCGCGCCCTCCATAGCTGCGCGCGCGGAGTTCGTCCCAGGACAGCGAAGCCGCCTCGTCGGTCAGGCCGCGACCCCGGAACGATGCGTCGCGCATCCGGAACACGGCATTTCGCCCGCGTTCTTCGAGTGCGAGCGCGATGCCCCGCTCCACCAGCTCCCGCATCGGTACGCCTTCGCGGCGAGCCAGAGCCTTCACGCGCCGGAACAACGAGTCGGCGATGTCAATCGTGGTTTTCATATGGGAACCCATATTAGTAAGGATGGGAGCCCGTATCAAGCTTGAATATGGGGCAAGTCATGCGCACCAGCCTGCAACGGCTACCCACCAGCCGGCTAGCGCAAGAAACCGCGCAATGCCCGAGATAATGACGTCCCAGGTCTCGGCCGGCACGTTATAGTGCGGACTTTGCAGTGCAACAAGCGAGTGCGCGGTGGCGATGAAGCGGGTCGGTCTGATTGGTTGGCGCGGCATGGTCGGTTCCGTGCTCGTCGAGCGCATGTGCGCCGAGGGCGATTTCGCGCTGATCGAGCCGCGGTTTTTTTCGACGTCGCAAGCCGGCGCCAAGGGCCCCGACATCGGACGCACGACCGCACAGGTCGGCGATGCAAAGGATCTCGCAGCACTTGCGGCCTGCGAAATCCTGATCTCCTGCCAGGGCGGCGATTACACCGAAGCAATCCATCCGAAGCTGCGCGCCGCTGGCTGGAGCGGCCACTGGATCGACGCCGCTTCGGCGCTGCGCATGAAAGACTCTGCGGTGATCATCCTCGATCCGGTCAATCAGCCCGTGATCGATGCAGCGTTCGCCGCGGGCCGCCGCGACTGGATCGGCGGCAATTGCACGGTGAGCCTGATGCTGATGGCCTTCGGCGGCCTGTTTCGCGCGAATCTCGTCGAGTGGATGACGACGATGACCTACCAGGCGGCCTCGGGTGCCGGCGCAAAGCAAATGCGCGAGCTGTTGCAGCAAATGGGCCGCGTGCACGGCGCGGCTGCGGAATTGCTCAATGATCCTGCGAGCGCGATCCTCGACATCGATCGCAGCATCACGGCTGCGCTGCGAAACCGCGAACTGCCGGTCGAACATCTCGGTCATCCGCTGGCCGGGAGCCTGTTGCCCTGGGTCGATCGCGATCTCGGTAACGGCTACAGCCGCGAGGAATTCAAGGCGGGTGCTGAGGGCAACAAGATCCTGGGTCGATCAGGCACGCCGGTGCCGATCGACGGCCTCTGCGTGCGCATCGGCGCGATGCGTTGCCACAGCCAGGCCGTGACGATAAAGCTAACGAAGGCGACGCCGCTCGGCGAAGTGGAGCGGGTGATTTCCGCGGCACATCCCTGGATCCGCATCGTGCCGAATGAACGCGAAGCAACGCTTGCGCGCCTGACGCCGGCCGCGGTCACAGGCACGCTTGAAATCGCCGTGGGGCGTATCCGCCATCTCGCGATGGGCGAGGATTACCTCACCGCATTCACGGTCGGCGACCAGCTGCTGTGGGGCGCTGCCGAGCCGCTCAGGCGCATGTTGCGCCTGCTGATCGGGCGCTGATCGCGCCGCATGGCGTCATCAGGCAGCGATGGGCAACGCCTGGGCCGGTTGCTGGCTCATCCGGGTTTCGCACGCTTTCTGACGGCGCGGTTCGCCGTCTCGATCGCCGTGCAGATGCAGACCGTTGCGGTCGGCTGGCAGATCTATGCGATCACGCATGATCCGCTCGATCTCGGCCTGATTGGCCTTTCGCAATTCCTGCCATTCGTGCTGCTGGTACTTCCAGCGGGGCACGTGGCGGATCGGCGCAATCGCGCGCGCATCCTCACTGCTTGCTACACGCT
>Ga0315297_10003112_pt1 | contig 10635 bp, 3 predicted proteins | sample YL17G15_0_MG_FD_203628 | JGI IMG/M metagenome (GOLD analysis project Ga0315297, IMG submission 203628) | Sediment microbial communities from Yellowstone Lake, YNP, Wyoming, USA - YL17G15_0 | ecosystem: Environmental > Aquatic > Freshwater > Lake > Sediment | place: USA: Wyoming | collected...
GTTCTGGAAGCAATGGGGAATTTACCTTTATATTATTTCTACAGGAGTGGTAGCTGCTATCTCCATCGTTCTGACCGCTTCCGTTTGGGTCAGCCTTTATCAATTTATCCCGGTATTGATCCTGGGATATGTGATCACCTTGCAGAACAAACAAAAGCTGTTTGAATAACAAAATCAAGCTAGAACAAAAGAAGAATAAACAGGTTATACTCAACATTTTTACTAAGGCTGTATCAAAATTAAAAGGAAAATTAAGAGGTAAAAATGAAAATGATATCCATAAAGAAACTTCGTTCGCGTTTCACCAAGGTGGGAGTGGCAGCTCTTCTGGTCACCTTTATCCTGGCTGGCTGCGCCCCAGCGGCTACCACAGTAGCCCCGACACCCATCCCACCGACGGCAGTCCCAGCAACAGCCGTCCCACCAACTGCCATCCCACCGACAGCAGTCCCGCCTACTGCAGTGCCAACGGTTGCGCCTGATCCGATGTACTACGCAAACGAGCCGGTTGCCGTTGTACCTGCTGGAGTAGTAGGCGGTCCCATGGTTGAAGCAGCTATTAACACTGTCATTATGGGTGGTCCTGGCACCAATTATGTGGTCTACGGTGCCTTCCTGGGCGGAGTTACCGCAATTGCCACTGGCGTGAGCACAGATGGCCGGTGGTATGCGATCAGCGTGCCCGTTGCCCCAGGTGGGAATGGCTGGGTATCCGCTTTGTATGTTTTACCCCAAAACACAAGTGGCCTACCCGTGTTAGCTTCGCCCCCAGTACCACCCACGGTTGAGCTCGTTCCACCTGCAGCGGGAGATCCTCAAGCCGTTGCTTTGACCCAGGTCTTTGTCCGTACCGGGCCCGGGGATACATACCCCGCATACGGTATTGCAAAAACAAACGCTCTCGCCCGTGTGATCGGCAAGAGCCAGGATGGGACATGGCTAACCGTGCGACTCAACCCTCAGGTAATTGGAATGGGGTATGGCTGGGTTGCAGCTGCTTACACGCAACCATCCAACATCGAAACGGTCCCCATCGTAGCCGCACCCAATCAGCCACCTCCGGTTGCTGTTGAGCCGCCGCCCTCCGGTGCAGCCACTGCTACTGCCATAGACTATGTCAACCTGCGCAGTGGTCCGGGAACCAATTACCTGCTTTTAGGTACTGCTGCTCCTGGCGCAACCGGAGAAGTGACCGGAAAGAGCCAGGATGGATTATGGTGGCAGGTGAAGGTACCAACCAGCTTTTATTATGAAGGATTTGCCTGGGTATCAGCTGATTGGGTAACCACCGCTAACACCGGTAGCGTACCGGTCGTTGCTGCTCCTCCACCTCCTACGACCGGATCTTCCACCCCGCCCCCTGCAAACCAATGCGTCCTGGTCTCACAGGATCCAGCGGATGGCACGACCTACCCGCTCAGCACTGGTTTTGGCATGACGTGGGTCCTACAGAACACCAGTAGTGCAGCTTGGGAACAAGGCTCAGTAGATCTCGTTTTCCAGGGAGCGCTAAATGGCCAACGTCTCCATCAGAACTGGGACATGTATGACATTACCACCACCGTTCAACCAGGAGAGTCCTATACTGTAAGCGGTGGATTAATCACACCCGCTTCACCTGGTCAATATGGAGAAGCCTGGGCATTGATGACGGGTAGCACAACCCTGTGCACCTTCTGGGTGATCATAAACGCCCAATAGTTTGGATATTAATCTAGGTAACCAAGAGGCTGACCGATTAGAATAAACGACGGCCAGCCTCTTGATTTAAGTGCTCGACAACAATTGAGGAAAATTTGCCATCTGTTATGGGTTTTAGTTTTATTACGATTGGTTGGAATATCCTGGGTTTCTATCAACGCATGTGGAATAAAACCTCTGGATGGGTGTAGTTTATTGATGAGGAAATCAACAATACAAGGATTACAGATTGAAGGCTTGCTTGTATCTTGGTATCATTGATGTAGCGCTCATAGCCATCCAGTATCGGTTTTAAATTAAGATAGGTCAAGGAATAGGGTTAATCCAAAATGGACGATAATACAACTGATAATAAATCGGATTCAATCGAAGTCACTCTCGGATCGACAGAGTATACGATCACCGCTGGGACAAGCGTGGGGATTGAAGTATTTCTCGCAAACCCAAGCTCATCCGGCGATTATTTTAAAGTTAACCTGCTGGGCCTCCCACCCAGCTGGATTGCCTATTCCGGCCCGCCGTCGGTCTGGGTTCCAGCAGGTGGACAGGAAAAAGTGATCTTCAACGTTGGCCCACCTGCCATGGCTGAGGGTATCACCGGGTCTTACCTCGGTCGTTTGCATGTGTTCAGCCAAAGCGCACCGGAAAAGGGGAAAGAGCTGGAAGTCCTCCTGAAAGTGTTGCCCGACGAGAAAACCAAAGGGACAGTTCTACTACGTGTCCAATCAAATGAACTCAAGGCTACTCCAGGGACTGAACTAAAAATCCCATTGACGATCAGCAATCTCTCACAAGGAGCTGAATTCTTGGAATTATCTGTTCAGGGCGTACCGACCAGCTGGGTTTCCTTTCCCTCACCAGTGATTACCCTTTCCGGGGGCGAGGAGAAAAGGGTGGATGTAATTCTACAGATTCCCTCAACACCAGAAATCCGTGCTGGATATTTTCCGTTAAAAATCTATGCCGCTAGCCAGAAAGATCCCATGAAAAAGGGTGAGGTAGAAGTAAAACTTGCGATCGGTGCATTCGAGTCAAATGGGCGGATCGGAGTAGTGTTGAGGTCAGTGCAGTTTTCTGTAGCCCCTGGAGGCAGCCTGACGATACCAATCACCGTGTTAAATCGCGGCCTGGAAGGTGATGCTTTTCATTTGATGATCGAGGGGATCCCATTAAACTGGGTGTCTACCTCAACTCCGGTAATTCCATTAGGACCAGGAGAAATCAAAGAAGTCTCCCTGATGATTCGCCCGTCACTCTCCCCATCCAGCCAGGCAGGGCGCTACAAATTCCGCATAATGGTGGCGAGCCAGGGAACCCCGGATCAGATTGTCAGGGTGGATTGCACATTGACTGTAGCAGCTTACACACTATTCAGTGCAGAACTGGAGCCCAAGGAGGTCAACGCCGGGCAACCGGTCAGGGTGAGTGTAAAAAATGAAGGAAATATCCAGCAGGTGTTTCATATTGCCTTCGTGAGTCAGAATGATCAGTTATTATTCGAATTTCTTCAACCGGCCGAGCAAGGGGGCATGGAGTCGTCAGCTCCATTGAATGAAAACGCAGCAACAGGAAGCCAGCCAGGTGCTCCTGCAAACACCCAGCCACATGCACCAAAAGCAGCCTCTGGAGAACAGACTGGAGACCCCACACTCCTCCCCATTCCACCTGGCGAATCAGCTGCTTTCAAGTTTAATGCCCGGCCCCGCCAGCGTCGATTGATCGGGGGTGTGGTTTTCTATCCCTATAATGTTTCGGTGAAATCGCAGCAAAAGGAAGCTCCTAGCTTACCTGGCCAGGTGATTGGCCGCGGGGTGATCCCAATGTGGATACTACCGCTTACCCTGTTCCTGTGTGTATTGATCTTTTTGGGAGCCATCATTCTAGGGCGCCAGAGTGGAGCCCAGGCTGGAAGCGCAACCCAGACTTCTGTAGCCGGGACAGCGCTGGTTATTGGTGCAACTCAGACAATCACTGCCAATCAGACAGCCGCCGCCGTAGCGGGGCAGCAAGATTCCGATGGCGATGGTCTGACCAACCAACGTGAATTGGAGCTGGGGACGGATCCTAACAATCCCGATACTGACGGTGATGGCCTCCTGGATGGAGTGGAAGTGTTCCAAACTGGCACGAACCCTCTCATTGCAGATACTGATGGAGATGGAATTAATGATGGCCAAGAGCTACAGCTAAAGACGAATCCGCTCAACCCGGATACAGATGGGGATGGACTTATGGATGGTGATGAGATCCGCCTGGGCACCGATCCCTTGAAACCCGACACGGATAATGATGGATTGACTGATGGCCAGGAGACTCCACCCTGCCCTGACCCCTTGAACCCTGACTCGGATCATGATGGAATTATCGACGGAAAAGACTTAGATCCCTGTAACGCCAACAATCCAGCGCTAACCGCAACCGCAGCCAGTTTACTGCCCACACCTACACTAGTGCCCCCCACAGCTGTTCCGTCTCAAACACCCGTTGAGATCACTCCATCTCCAACAGCCGGTTCTCTCCCACGTTTCGGTGGGATGATCTTGTTCGTATCGAATCGTGATGGAAATCCCGAGATCTATGCGCTGGATGACGCCGGCCATATAAAAAGAATGACTGATAATCCAGCTGCTGATATTCAGCCCGTCTGGGCGCCAGACATGCAGCGGTTTGCGTTCACAACCAACCGTGACGGTCAAAATGAAATCTACCTGATGAACGCCGATGGGACGAATCTGCTCAACTTAACCACTAACCCGGCTGATGACCAGTACCCAACTTGGTCTGTGGATGGGCAGTGGATCGCTTTTTCCAGCAACCGGGACGGCAACGATGAGATTTATCTTCTTAATGTGAGTACTTATGAAGTTCATAACCTTACCAACAGTCCAGGGAATGATACTCAGCCGAACTGGGTGCGGAGCACAACCATGGACCCGTCGGGTGAGTTCATCCTCTTCACATCCGACCGGGATGGTAACCAGGAGATCTACCGGATGAAGACCGACGGTACGGAAGCGGTAAACTTGACGGGGAACCCTGCTAACGATCAAATGGCTAAAGGATCGCCCGATAGTACCCTGGTGGTATTCACCACAGATCGGGATGGGAACCAGGAGATCTACTCGATGAGGATCGATGGAAATGGACCGGCTAACTTAACCAATAACCCATCCAATGATTTTGGATCTTGCTGGTCACCCGAACAGGCATGGATTGCCTTCACATCAGCTCGAAATGGCAATAACGAGGTTTATATCACAAAACCGGGCGTATCCGAGCTGTACAACCTGACAAATAATCCTAGTAGTGATCAAGTCGCGGACTGGCGTTGATTTTACAGCGTAAGGAAGGCTGGTATTGGTTACCTGATTGTGGTCATGTTTAATGGTCCGGAAGAAGCCAAAATAGTTCGCCAGGCGCTCAGGGATTTGGAGCTTCAATGATGGTAAAGCCAGGTCGGTATTCTGGATGGAGACTCCATCGCAGAGCGTGGTTTACCCTCTGAGGCGTTGCTTCTCAAGGCTATTTGTTTTTTCAAGACGCGGCGGAGAGCCTGTTCACTATGAGCGTTATAATATGGAGAAATCACAAAAATGGGAAAGCCTAATAGTAACACTGCTGAGAGACCAATCCCTCTCACCCGCTATGCCTGGTTATCGATTGCTGCAGCTATCGTAACGATTACGATGAAGTCCGCGGCTTATATCCTTACCGGCTCAGTCGGGCTTTTATCTGACGCTCTTGAGTCAACGGTCAATCTTGCAGCCGCGATCGTGGCTCTGCTGGTCCTAACACTGATTACCCGTCCAGCCAATGACGAGTTTACCTTCGGTTATTCCAAGGCAGAATATTTTTCCAGTGGTTTTGAAGGAGGTATGATCTTGCTGGCAGCGGCAGCCATTATTTTCACAGCCGTACGGCGTTTGTTTAACCCGGTGCCGTTGGAACAGCTTGGTCTAGGTCTGGCTATCTCGGTAGCCGCCTCGCTGATTAACCTTGTTGTAGCGCAGGTCTTGATGCGCGCTGGTCGACGCTACAACTCAATCACTCTTGAAGCTGACGCCCGCCACCTGATGACCGATGTATGGACTACCGCAGGGGTTCTGGTTGGTATTGCCCTGGTGTGGCTGACCGGTCTGTTATGGTTGGATCCAATCATCGCTCTGCTCGTAGCAGTAAACATAATATTCACGGGTTACCGTCTGCTCATCCGTTCAGGTCGCGGCTTGCTGGACACAGCTCTCCCGCCGGATGAGCTGACCTCGGTGAAATCGATCCTGGATTCTTACCAAGCACAGGGTGTGAGTTACCACGCCCTGCGTTCAAGACAGGCGGCAGCGCGCAAGTTCATGGTTGTACACCTTCTCGTGCCCGGTAATTGGAGTGTCCGAAAAGGTCATTCGTTGGCTGAGAAGTTCGAAAAGCAGGTGGTCGAGACCCTCACAAACGCAAACATAGTTACCCATATCGAGCCGATCGAAGATCCGCTTTCTATGGAGGATGCCAATATTGATAGAGAGATATAAGGGCAAATAATACCTTCTGGTGTTTTATGATCCGTTTTCGTGGGGTGAGTTCAGAGTATCTTAAAGATTGGTGGAGGCTCGCTTGTCTAGAGTGAAGCTACCAGACAGGCGATAGCCACTTTGGCGGTAGCTTCCATGTTCGAGCAAGGAACTGCACAAGAATCCTTCGCTGACTTGCTGGACTCAAATATGGCCTTGGAATAAATTCCAGATTTAATGTCATCCCTGGCAGGTGAAGTATACCTGTCAGGGTTTGACTGTAATTTTTGTCTTTTTATCAGAGGCGAACAAACCTGGCGTCTATGCAGGTGTATACACCTATTTAGGTGACCCACGAAGGACTTGAACCTTCAACCAACTGATTAAGAGTCAGCTGCTCTGCCGGGTTGAGCTAGTGGGCCTTTTAGCAGGGAAATTATACCCTAAAGAAAGTGTATGTCAACTTCGTGAATGCCTCCCTCTGCCCTCAGCTACATTAATAAACCCCCAACTCGCTGTGGTGGGATTGCATTTTCGCCCATTTGGTCATAAACTAAATACATCCATTTTTCCTATGCATGGTCTGGGGACGACCTCTATGCAGATAGACATCCAGACAAATCTGGTCCTATTTAATGGATGCAGCCATCAGATAATACCCTGCCCTCATACCTATCAGCCAACAACGAAAGCCGGGCAGGGAAAAATTTGAATATTTTAAGTTAACCGTCGGGTAACTAATTTCACCTCCATGCTATAATCCTTTACTCCAAGCCCATGTCTTTTGTCCATCTACACGTTCACACCGAATACTCCCTGCTCGACGGTTTTAGCAACATCCACAAACTGGTCGAGCGCACCCGCGAAATGGGGATGCCAGGCGTGGCCATCACCGACCACGGCACCATGTTCGGCGTGATCGAGTTCTACAACGCGGCCACCCAGGCTGGCATCAATCCCATCATCGGACTGGAAGCTTACCTGGCAGCCCGCACCATCAAAGAACACGACCCGCAGGAGGACAAAAAGTCCAGCCACCTGCTCCTGCTGGCTGAGAACGAAACCGGCTATAAGAACCTGCTGCAGATTGCCAGCCTCGCCCAGCTGGAAGGCTTTTACTACTACCCGCGCATCGACCATGATATCCTGGCACAGCATGCGCAGGGCCTGATCTGCACCTCCGGCTGCATGTCCGCGGAAATCCCGCGGCAGCTGCAGCGAGGCAACCTGGAACAGGCGGATAAGCAGCTGGGGTGGTATTACGACGTGTTCGGGGCAGACAACTTCTTCCTCGAGCTGCAGCAGCACGCCATCCCCGAGCTGGGAGCGGTGAACAAGGGGCTGTTCGAGCTGGGAAAGCGCCACAATTCGCGCTACGTGGCCACCAACGACGTGCACTACATCGAGAAGTCAGACGCCCGCCTGCAAGACATCATGCTCGCCATCCAGACCGGAAGCCTGCTCTCAGACCCCAAGCGCATGCGCATGACCGATGACACCTACTACCTGCGCAGCCCGCAAGAAATGGCATCTCTATTCAGCGAAACACCCGAAGCCATCTCCAACACACTGCTGATCAACGAACGCTGTAAACTCGACCTGGGCTTCAAAGGCTACCACTTACCCCAGTTCGACGTGCCGGAAGGTTACACCGCCGACAGCTATCTGCGCCAATTGTGCGAGGCAGGCCTGACCCGGCGGTATGGAGAGCATGCCAATGATCCGCAGGTACGCCAGCGCCTGGATTACGAGCTGCAGGTGATCCACAAGATGGGTTTCGACACCTATTTCCTGATCGTGTGGGACCTGTGCCGCTATGCACGCGAGCGGGGCATCTGGTATAACGCACGCGGCTCTGGCAACGGATCCATCATCGCCTACTGCCTGGATATCACCCTGGTTGAACCCATCCACCACGGATTGATCTTCGAGCGCTTCCTCAACCCGGGGCGCACCAACATGCCTGATATTGACCTTGATTTCCGAGACGACTGCCGCTCGGAGATGCTCGAATACGCTGCCAATAAGTTTGGCGTTGACCGGGTGGCACAGATCATCACCTTTGGCACATTGGGCGCACGGGCAGCCATCCGCGATGTGGGGCGGGTGATGGACATCCCCCTTAGCGAGGTGGACCGGGTCGCCAAGGTCATCCCTAATATCCCCGGCAAGCCAATCACGCTTAAAAGTGCGCTGGAGGATATCCCTGAGTTCAAGCAGCTGTATGAATCTGAAGACTACCTCAAGGATTTGATCAATACGGCTGCTGATATGGAAGGCGTGGTGCGGAATGCCGGCACCCACGCGGCGGGCGTGGTCATCGCAGACCAGCCTCTGGTTAACTATGTGCCTCTGCACCGCCCCACCGGCGCCGCCGCAGCTGAAGTATCGCCCATTAAAACCGTGACCCAATTTGAGATGGGCGTGCTGGATGAGCTCGGGATGCTCAAGGTGGACTTCCTGGGGCTTTCGACCCTCACCATCATGGCACGCGCCTGTGAGCTGATCTGCAAACGGCACGGGATTGACTTCAACCTGGACAACATCCCCACGGATGATCCCGACACCTACGCCCTGCTGGGGCGAGGCGAGACCGCCGGCGTGTTCCAGGTGGAAGGCGCGGGTATGCGCCGCTGGTTGATGCAGATGAAACCGACTGCCATCGAGCACGTCATCGCCATGGTCGCCCTGTTCCGCCCAGGCCCGATGGAATCCATCCCAGCCTACATCAGGCGCATGCACGGCGAAGAAGCTATCGAGTTCAAGCACCCCCTGCTCGAGCCCATCTTCAAAGAGACCTACGGCTTCCCGGTGTACCAGGAACAGCTCATGTCGGCCGCGATGCAGCTGGCGGGCTATACCCCGCCCGAAGCGGACGACCTGCGTAAAGCCATCGCCAAGAAGATCAAGGACAAACTGCTCAAGCATAAAGAGAAGTTCGTGCATGGGGCAGTCCAGCACGGCATCCCCGAGGAAACCGCCGGCGAGATCTTTGACGACTGGGAAGAATTCGCCCGCTACGGCTTCAACAAGAGCCATGCGGCTGATTACGGCATCATCGCCGTGCAGACCGGCTACCTGAAATGCCATTATCCCGAAGAGTACATGACGGCGCTGCTCTCCGTTTCGCAGAACGACTGCGACAAGGTGGCGCTGTATGTGGCTGATTGCCGCCGTATGGGCATCGACGTCCAGCCGCCCAGCGTGAACATCTCGGGGTGGGACTTCACCATCCAAGACCTCCCGGATGGAAGGAACGCCATTCGCTTCGGTCTGGGTGCGGTCAAGAACGTAGGCCATGGACCGGTGGACGCCATTTTGGACGTGCGCGACGACCAGCCGTATACCGATATCAACGACTTCGGACGGAGGGTGGACCTGCGGAGTGTGGGCAAGCGGGCACTGGAATGCCTGATCAAGGTTGGCGCCATGGATATGTTCGGCACGCGCAGCGCCATGCTTTCCGTGCTCGACCAGATGCTTTCGATCAGCGCCTCGCACTTCCGCGCCTCCGATGCGGGGCAGATAAGCATGTTCGGTGCCGGAACTGGCATCAGCGATGAAATCACCCTCCCCAAAGGTGCCCTGGAAGCCAACCGGCGTGAGATCCTGGAATGGGAGCGTGAGCTGATCGGCCTGTACGTATCCGACCACCCGCTGAGCCCGGTGATGGATGCCCTGGCACAGGTGGTCACCCATTTCTCCGGCCAGCTGGGTGAAGCCACAGCCGGTGAAAAGGTGAAGGTGGCGGGGATCGTCACACGCGTGCGCCCGCACCTGACCAAGACAGGCAAGAACATGGGCTTCGTCACCCTGGAGGATGTGCAGGGCAATATTGAGCTGGTGGTCTTCCCAAGAACCTGGGACAAGTTTTGGGAGGTATTCGAAGTCGACAGCGTGGTGCTGGTGGACGGCAAGGTGGATGCGCAGAGCGGTGACCCCAAAGTGCTGGTGGACAGCGTCACCACCGATCTGAAATCCGTTACATCCACCGAGACTCCACCCTCCACCGCCGGAGGGACGAGCAACTTCACCCGCCGGACAGATAAAGGGCACACGGTCAACTCCACCACCCCAACCCCAAAGCCCTCCCCCAGTATGGCCCCGATTTCTGGGTCCGAGGGACCCCATGTCGGGACAACCACACCTCCAACGAGCGCCGAACCTCCCTACCAGGCGGAGGATTGGGGTGAGATGCCCCCACCTCCGGATGACTTCCCGCCTGAATGGAAAGCCCAGGAGCTCGCCCCGGGAGGGTTCGTGGTGGAAACCGAAACCCCGATCTCCGGGACTGAAGGTATAGCTTCACAGGAGGCAACCCAGGCACGCGTAACAAGGGGCTTAAGCCCCTTGTTGGAAAGCCCCTTGTTGGAAAGCCCCTTGTTGGAAAGCCCCGTGCTGGAAAGCCTCTTGTTGGATCGTGTGGATG
>Ga0315297_10003116_pt1 | contig 10628 bp, 8 predicted proteins | sample YL17G15_0_MG_FD_203628 | JGI IMG/M metagenome (GOLD analysis project Ga0315297, IMG submission 203628) | Sediment microbial communities from Yellowstone Lake, YNP, Wyoming, USA - YL17G15_0 | ecosystem: Environmental > Aquatic > Freshwater > Lake > Sediment | place: USA: Wyoming | collected...
GGGAACGCCTGGGGGATCTCTACCTGCTGCTGAGCCCGGATGTCCCCTGGATCGCCGATGGCATGCAGCGGGATCGGCCGTCGGGGCGGGCGCAGTTGCATGATCTGTTCAGGCGCCGTCTGGAATCCCTGGGCGCGCAGGTGGTCGAGATTGCCGGCGACTGGGATACCCGCCGCACCCTCGCCCTCGCCGCCCTCTCCAGTGGGGTCAGACTCGACCTGTAGAGTGGGGTCAGACTCGACCTGGGACTGTTGCTCGAGGCGGAGCGACGACAGGTCGAGTCTGACCCCACTTGGTGGTGGGGGGACGCAGAAAGTGCGTACCGGCCATGGCTGCATGTTCGCAGAATCTGCTATCGTCCGTCGCGCCAGTGAGGATTCTGTTCGATTTCGGACGAAGTAGGAACTGGCGCCGTTCCTGCATCTTGTTGGACCTGACACGGAATGAACCGTGTCCCAGCCGTACTCCCACAGGATCGCACCATGGCTCGTTTGCCGAGGTACTTCATCGAAGGCCAACCGCATCACGTCATCCAGCGAGGCAACAACCGTGTGGCGGTCTTCGCCTCCGAAAGAGACCGCACCTTCTTTCTGAGCTGCCTCGAGGAGGCTGCGATAGCGCATGGCGTGGCCATTCACGCCTACGTACTGATGACCACCCACGTCCACCTGCTGGCGACCCCGACAACTCGGCAAAGCCTGCCAAAGACGATGCAGTCAGTCGGTCGCCGCTACGTACAGCGCTTCAACGTTGCGCAGCGCAGAACTGGAACACTCTGGGAAGGCCGCTACCGCGGCACACTGATCGACTCGGAACGGTACTTTCTTACGTGTATGAGATACATCGAGCTGAACCCGGTTCGCGCTGGCATGGTCGCCCGACCAGGGGACTATCGGTGGTCCAGCTATCGGGCCAATGCGTTTGGCCTCGAGGACGCGTTGGTAACCCCTCACGCCATCTACCAGGAACTGGGAGGAACGAAGGGCGCGCGGGAGTTGGCGTATCGGCAGTTGTCTCGGCAGCCATTGCTGATTGACGATGTCGACGCCATCCGGCAGTCGACGAACACGGCGTGGGCGCTGGGCAGCGATCAGTTCAGAGCGCGGATTGAAACGGCAAGCGGAAGACGGGCTGCACCGCGGCTCTGCCGGCACGCCCGCCCGGTGGGGTCAGACTGGGGTCAGACTCGACTACACCCCGCCCGGATCCTGGCAACCGATCCTGAGTCGAGTCTGACCCCACCTGATCGGGTCGAGTCTGACCCCACTGCGGGGGATGGGTGCGGCTAGCTGCGGCGCTCGTCCGGCCGGACGATCCCGAGTTTCTTCATCCGGAAGTAGAGCGTGCTCGCATTGAGCCCCAGCTTGTCGGCCGCGCCGCCCGGCCCCTTGACCTTCCAGCCGCAGGCCGTGCACACCCGGATAATGTGGTCCCGCTCGGCCTGCTCGAGGGTCCAGTCGTGACCGTCGTCCTCGGAGGGCGCGCCCGCGTGGTTCGCGGGACGCCCACCCGGTACCGAACCCGGGGTGTCGGCCAGTGTCAGCACCGGGCCCGGCGACAGGATCACCGCTCGCTCAATCACGTTCTCGAGTTCACGCACGTTGCCGGGCCAGTCGTATTGGGAGAGCTGGTCGAGCACGTCCCGCGGGATGCGGTTGATCACCTTCCCCATGCGCGCGGCCTTCTTCTCGACAAGGTAGGAGGCCAGCAGGGGAATGTCCTCACGGCGCTCCCGCAGCGGGGGGATATGGATGGGGAAGACACTGAGGCGGTAGAAGAGGTCGAGGCGGAAGGTCCCCTTCTCGATCTCCTGCTCGAGTGGACGGTTGGTCGCCGCCAGCACGCGCACATCAACCTTGAAGGTCTCCGACGAGCCGACGCGCTGACAGTCGCCGGATTCGAGCACGCGCAGGAGCTTGGCCTGCAGGTCGAGCGGCAGATCGCCGATCTCGTCCAGGAAGATCGTGCCCCGGTGCGCCAACTCGAATCGGCCGACGCGTCGGACGGAGGCGCCGGTAAACGCGCCTTTCTCGTGGCCGAACAACTCGCTCTCAATCAGCGTGGGAGGCAGCGCCGCGCAGTTGAGCGTTACCATGGCCGCGCGGCGCCTGGGACTCGATCTGTGAATCCCATGCGCTACCAGTTCCTTGCCCGTGCCGGTTTCGCCGGTGATGATCACCGAGGCGTTGCTCTGGGCCACCTGTTCTATCTGCCGCAGCACGTGTCTCAGGCTTGCGCTGGTGCCGATAATTTCGTCGAAACCCTGCACACGCCCGATTTCTTCGACCAACTGGACGTTCTCGTCTTCGAGTTGCCGTTTCAGCTCACGCAGTTCTTCGTTCGCCCGCCGCAGTTCCTCCTCGGCCTGCTTGCGTTCCGTAATGTTCCTGGCCGCGCCCAGGTACTTCACCGGCCTCCCGTCCCGGTACTCGATTGGACGCCCGTGGACGTCGAACCACGCGAAACCGCCTGACCTGGTATGAATTCGATACTCGGCCGTAAACATCTCGCCGGTCTCGACAGAATGACGCAAGGTCTCGCGGAGGCGCGCTGCATCTTCCGGCGGCATGAGCGACAGCCATCGTTCGGTCGAGATCGTCCGCGGAAGATCTCCCAGGTCGTACCCGAGGTCGGGTCCGAGATCGCGGAACATCTGAATCGTACCGCCACGATCTGCGCCGTGGAACGAGGCCTCCCACAGGATGTCGAAGGCACCTGCCGTGAGCGCCCGCAGCTTGTTGCTGTCGCCGCCTATTTCCGAGATCACATGCTCGCGGTCCGTCACGTCGCGGATTACCGCCGTGGTCACGGTGGACCCTGGCCTGCCGTCACCCGCCCGCAGCGCCACCTCCACAAGCAGTTGCCGGCCATCCCGGTGCACCGCGGGGAAGGGGGAAGTCTGTCCCATCTGGCGCAGATGCGGCGTGGCCTCGTAGGCGGCCCGGTGCGCCTGGTGGGCGGCCCTGTGGGCCGTGGGAATCAGGTCTTCGACCCGCATGCGGAGCAGTTCGTCGCGGGAATAGCCAAACAGCCGCACGGCGACGTCGTAGGCCTCGACGATGGACCCGTCACGTCCCACGACGATGACCGCGTCCGACGCGGGAGGAGCCGACGGGTCTGCGCCCAACGGTGTTGAATTCGGGAGGGTCGGCAAGCAGTCAGTATAGCAACCGGGTCGGCATGTTGACCACCAGGCGGCAGACTTCCAGAAACCGGGCCGCATGAGTCAGACGCTGAATCAGGATCGTTTCACTCTCAACCGACTCCGGACAAAGGGCTTGCCGGTTTGGCCTGCGGCGGTCGCTTTACTGGCACGGTGATTGATAGCGGAGCAAGTATGGCGGGAGGATTCAGAATCAGCGCGGAGACCGGCCCGCTCACCACCCTGAGAGTGGATGGGTGGCTGTCCGGACTTGCGGTCCTGGAGCTTGAGATTGCCTGCGCCGCGATCGTTGGGGCATTCGTGATCGACCTCTCGGGTCTGAGATTCGCCGACGAGGAAGGGATCGGACTGCTGAAGGCACTTCAGCTGAAGGGCGTCGACCTCGTGGGCGCCGGGCCGTTCATGTCGATGGCTCTCCGATAGAGTCCGGCGCTTCCCGCCAACCAGATCTCTGTCTTTGGCGCCCGGCCCTGGGCGAGCTGGCGTTCTACGGTCGAGGTTGCCAATCGGCCTCCTCGCCTCCTCGCCCACCACTCACGAGAGGGAATCGGCGATAATTTCCGCCCATGGCCACCGCGACACGCGACCACGACGATGTGAAGGGTATTTTCGAACGGTTCGTGCACTCGGAAGTGTCCGGCAGTGCTCTCCTTCTGGTCTGCACCGCCGCGGCCCTGGGTCTGGCCAACTCGTCCTTTGCCGAGGTCTACTTCGGACTCCTCTACACGAAGGCCGGTCTGTCATGGGGCGTTGCGACGTTCGCCCTCACGGTGCAGCACTGGATCAACGACCTGCTGATGGTCGTGTTCTTCTTCGTCGTCGGGCTCGAGATCAAGCGGGAGTTGCTCGTGGGCCAGCTGTCGTCGGCCAAGAGGGCCCTGCTGCCCGTGACGGCGGCACTCGGCGGCATGGTGGTGCCGGCGCTGCTCTACGCGGGATTCAATACCGGAGGAGCGGCCGCAGGCGGTTGGGGCATTCCGATGGCCACCGACATCGCGTTCGCCCTCGGCGTGCTCGCCCTCTTCGGGAAGCGGGTGCCGATCGGGCTCAAGGTCTTCCTGACGGCGCTCGCGATCGTTGACGATCTGGGCGCGGTGCTCGTGATCGCCGTCTTCTATACCGCGCAGATCCACTGGGTGTCACTCACGATCGCGCTGGCATTCCTTGCGCTCATCGCCGGGGCGAATCGTCTTCGCATCCAGCATCCCGTCGTCTATGTCGCGCTCGCGGTCGGGGTCTGGGCCGGTGTCCTCGGTTCGGGGGTTCACGCCACGGTGGCGGGCGTGCTCGTCGCGCTCCTCGTGCCGATAGGTGCCCGTCGCGATCCCGGGGAGTTTTTCGACGTGTCCGACGCGCGGCTGGCCGAGCTGCGTGACGCCGGATTGACCCCCGACAGCATGGTCTCGGACCGGTCTCAGTTCGACGCGATCTCCGATCTGCACAAGATCGCCGGCGACATGCGCCCGCCGGGCCTGGCCCTCGAGGAGATGCTGCACCCGTTCGTGGTGTTCTTCATCCTGCCGCTGTTTGCGCTGTTCAACGCGGGCGTTGCCATCGACGGCGGTTTCGTGGATGGGCTCCTCCACCCGGTCAGCCTGGGCATCATGGCGGGCCTGGTGCTCGGCAAGCAGGTCGGCATCGCGCTCTTCAGCTGGATAGCCGTGAAGAGCGGCCAGGCCGATCTGCCCGACGGCGTGACCTGGTCACACATCTACGGCGGCGCGTGCATCGCCGGGATAGGCTTCACGATGTCGCTGTTTGTGACCGAGCTCGCGTTCACGGACGTGACGCTGCTCGCTCGAGCGAAGGTCGGTATTCTGATCGCATCGCTGATCGCGGCAATCTGGGGCGCCGTGCTACTGCAGATGCGGCTGCCCCGCGCGCACGTCGGCCGACCCTGACGGGCGTGCCGTCCAAGCCCCAATACTGTTCACATGTCGTCACCCCGGTGAAAACCGGGCCTGCCCCGGCGAAGGCCGGGGGTCCAGCGTTGTTACTCTGGCTGGATTCCGGGTTCCGCTGCGCGGCCCCGGAATGACGGCAGGGTGTTAACTGAACGGCATTGGTCCAAGCCCGGGCTCATTTGTGATGTGTGTGTTCGCCCCGGCCACGCGGGCTGAAGCCCGCGTGCTCCATTCCCGGCGCATGCTCAATACAACCGAGCGCCGGGGTTAGAACGCTTCCTGCAGCCCGAGATACAGGCCCTTCGAGCCCTGCCGTCCCCAGCCGTAGTCGATGCACAAGTTCGTGCGCGACCGCTTGTTGAACTTCAGCCGCAGCCCGATCCCACCGGCGGACGCGAACGAATCGAACAGCTTCTCATCGGCCTGGGTGTTGGAGAGCGTGACGGTATTCACGAACGCCACCATGCCGAGCAGCCCGTTGCGGGTGAGGGTGGCGCGGTACTCGAGTTCGCCATACATGAGCCGCTCGCCTCGGAATCGTCCCTCCGTGTATCCGCGGCCCGACCGGCCGTAGGTGTCCATGCCCAGGGCAGGCAAGTCGAAATAGGGAGCAACACCGGACGCCACGAAGTCCCCGTAGACCCAGAATGCCAGCCGCTGGCGCCCATCCTTCGTCACGCCCACGTACGACCGCACGTCGAAGGACGTCTCCTGCCAGTCCGAGTCGCCGCCGAGGTGACTCCTGACAAACGGCCGGTACGTCACGCTGGCCAGCCAGCCGCGGTACGCGTTGATCGGACTGTCCCGCGTGTCGAGCATCAGGTTCAGGCTGAAGCCCGTAGACGACTGGCCATCGAGGTCGAAGCCGTTCTCGGTGCTGTACGACACGTAGGTTGAATCCTCCCACGCGGGATCGCCCTCAACACCGGGCCGGACATCCAGGTGCGCGCCGTAGTGGAATCCGGCGCCCGCGTAGACGCGCTTCCGCAATTCGTACCACGCGGTGTCGTAGATGCGGATGTAGGTGAACTTGGTGTTGACGGCGTCCGCGGGCGCTGTGTCCGTGCCCAGGCCATAGCTGTCCTGCGACGTCCACTGGAACCGGTTGTCCCCGTCGAGCCGCCACCGGTTGTCCTTGCCCGACGCGCCAAACCTCAGCGTCAGCGACGTCTGCTTCTTCGCCGACACCGAAAACCCGATCACCGCGGACGAAATCGTCGTCGTCTTTGGATCCCCGAAGAACTTCGCGAGGTTGCTGGTCGCGCCGATGGTGAAGCCGGTGGACGGCTTGTAGCCGACGGTGGGCAGGATCGCGAGCATCAGCTTCCGGTAGTCCCAGGCTGGCGCACTTGCAGGGTCTGGAGGCGTCTTCCCGAGGATTCGCCGCGCGACATCGAACACGTCGGTCTGCTGATCGGGTAGAGTCTGGGTCGCAGCGCTGGGAGGGGCCGGGGCACTGCCCTGGGCTGATCCGCCGCTCGCTACGACCGGCGGTGACTGGGTCTGGGCAGACGCCGTCGCGGCGCCACGGCCGGCCAGCACGAGGGCCAGCAGCAGTGGTACGGCGACGAGGCGGAAGCGGGTTCTCATCGCTCGTGTTCCTTCGTTACTTCGCCCCGCTCGGCACGAGACCGTCCTTGCGCATCTCCTTGACCACCTCCGCGACCAGATCCTTGACGACCTGCTGCGCACCCTCCGGATTGGTCTTCTCGCTCACGCCGGCCCAGATCAACTTGCCCTTCGTCAGGTCGTAGATGAGCGTCTCGATCGTGACGATGGTGTCCTCGCGCCTCGTGACGCCGCCGATGGCGGTGCTCCAGCCATACCCGTAGTAATCCCACGGGCTCGCGTACATCGTCGTCAGCCACAGGTCCGGCGTGTAGGTGATCTCCTTCTCCGCCGAGACCACCCGCATGATGACGATGCCTAGAACGCTGGCGCGCTCGAACCAGCCCTTCGCCTTGTCCTTGTCGCGGAGTTCTTCCCGGGGAATGAGCCGGTACGCGGCCACGCCCTGCACGCCACGCGCGGTCAACTCGCGGGCCAGCGCCTCCTCGGCCGCGATTTGGAGGTTCTGGTCGTCGGTGATCACGAGGGCGGCGACTTTCTTGCCAGCGAAGCCCAGGCGGCCGGCCTCAGGCGATTTCCAGGTGGACTTGAACTTTGCCGCGTAGACTACGGTGCCCACGACGAGCGCGATTGCCACAACGACCACGAGAGACCGACGCATGTTGAGTGCTCCTTGCAGGGGTTGCTTGATCTTAGCCTGTTAGAAAACAGAGGTATCCGTGTTTGTGTTCTTACAGGCTCTTATGGCCGTTCCGAACACGTACACTGTAACCATTATTCATTGACAGGGCCTCACCTTTAAGTGGAATACAGTTCACATATCGTCACCCCGGTGAAGGCCGGGGTCTAGCGTGGTCACCCTGACGGGATCCCGGGTTCCGCTGCGCGGCCCCGGAATGACGGCAGGGCGCGAACTGAACGGCATTGCCTTCGTGGCGGCGAAGATCACGGCGGAGCGTCTGTCGAATCCCCTGGTGCGCGACTGCAGATCGCTCCCGACGGCGGCCGTCGCCCCCACGATCACGAGCGACATCCCGAGGGCTGTATGGGTGGAGATGCCGGCGATGTACACCAGCCCCGGCATGGTGATGATGGATCCGCCGCTGCCGAGCGTCCCGAGAGACACGCCGACGAGCACCGCCAGCGCCAGCGCGACGATCAGGCCGACGGTCACGAGGCGTCGCCCGGCATCCGCGGCTCCCGCTTGACGATGACGAGGGTGAAGTCGTCATCGTAGGCCCGCCGGCTGGCGAACGCCTGCGTATCGTCGACGACAGCCTGGATGAGTTCGCGCGCGGTGGTGCCCGCGCACCGTCGGAGCACGCTCTCGAGGCGCTCAGTCCCGAACATCTCTCCGGCGGCGTTCATCACCTCGATCACGCCGTCGGTATAGAGCACGAGGATGTCGCCGCGCTCGAGCGTCACGGTGTCCGGTTTGAACCGTGCGCCGGGCCACATGCCGAGCGCTGGCCCACCGCCCGCCAGCGTCTCGCACGCACCGCCGGCCCGAACCAGCAGTGGCGGGTTGTGACCGCAGTTGGCGAAGGTGAACGCGGCGGTCCCCGGGTCGAGGAGGCCGTAGACGGCGGTGACAAAGCGAGACGAGTCCATGGAATCCAGCAGGATGCGGTTGAGGCGGGTGCCCACCTGATCCAGCGGGAGATCGCGCGGCCGCTGCGCCCGGAGCGCGGCCCTGAATGTCGCCATGATGAGCGCCGCGGCCACGCCCTTCCCCGACACGTCGGCGATGGCGACGCCGAGGCGGCCGTCCGGTTGCGGGAGGTAGTCGAAGTAGTCGCCGCCAATCTCCCAGGTGGGCACGTTCATGCCGGCAATGTCGTACCCGGCGAGTACGGGGTCGGCTACGGGCAGGAGCGCGCCTTGCACGTCCCTTGCGATCCGAAGCTGCTGCTCGATCCGGTGCTTCTCGATCATCTCGCGGTGGACGATCGCCTTTTCGATCGAGAGGGCGGCGGCCACGGCAAAGAACTCGAGGAACTCCGTGTCGGCTTCCGAGAACGCATCGATGGTGTCGCTCTCGAGGTTGAGCGCGCCGACGACATCGCCGTTGCTGACGATGGGCACGGCAATCTCGGACCGGGTCGAGGCCTTCCCTTTGACGTAGCGCGGATCCAGCCGCACGTCAGGCACGATCACCGTCTGCCCGGTGGCAATGACATGCCCGACGATGCCCTTCCCCTGCCGAAGCATCGGGTCTTCGTCGCGGGGCGTGTCGTCGAAGCCGACCGTAGCCATGCCGGCGATCAGGCGCTCGCCGGTGTCGAGGCCGAGGGGCACGCGCCGGTTCAGGACGAACACGCCGGCCGCGTCGTAGGAGACGGCCGTGCGAACTGACTCGAGCAAGAACCCCAGCACTTCCTGGAGATCGAGGGTCCGCCCGATCTCCTGCGACAGTTTCAACAGGAGCCGGTACTTGGCCTCGGGCGACAGGGTGTGGGACGGCGGCATCATGCGGTCGTGGCTCCGTGTCGTTGATTGTACATGGTGCAGACGCGCGAGGGGTGCCTGTGGTTGGCTGTCCTGTCGTAAGTGTGAACGGCCGGGCGCAACTGTCATCTGCTCCTGACAAGCATGGGCACGTGAGGCGGCACGCCGGACCCAGTCGCGCCGGGCTCCGGTTCGGCGGCACTCACAGTCGCCCTTGCGCCGGTAGCGGCCGGGGCCTAGAATCCGGCCTATGCGCCTGTCCATTGTCGCTCTCGTGCTGGCGGCCCTCGCGACACCGGCCGCCGCTGCCGACCGCCCGAACATCATCTTCATCATGTCGGACGATCACGCCGCCCATGCGATCAGCGCGTACGGGTCCCGCGTGAACATCACGCCGAACATCGACCGCATCGCCAGCGAGGGCACGCGCTTCGACAATGTCTTCGCCACCAACTCCATCTGCACACCGAGCAGGGCGTCGATCCTGACCGGCCAGTACTCGCACAGGAACGGCGTGCCGGTCTTCAACCGCTTCGACAGCACGCGGCAGACGGTGGCGCGGCTGCTCCAGGCCGGCGGCTACTACACCGGCATGATCGGCAAGTGGCACCTCGGCAGCGATCCGGCGGGGTTCGACCGGTGGGAGATCCTGCCGGGCCAGGGCGCGTACATGGATCCGGTGTTCTATACCGCCACTGGCGAAACCACGTATACCGGCCGCTACGTCACGGACGTGATTGCCGATCTCGCCATCGAGTTCATCCGGAGCCGCCCGGCCGGGAAGCCGTTCTTCCTGATGATGCACCACAAGGCCCCTCACAGGCCGTGGGTGCCGGACGAGGCGCACCGGAAGCAGTTCGAGGGCCGCTGGATTCCAGAACCGCCGACACTCTGGGATACCTATGCCACGCGGACGGACGCCTTGCGCGAGAACCAGCAGCGCGTCTTCGCCGACCTCACGCGGCGCGACCTCAAGCTGCAGCCGCCGGCCGGCCTGGCAGGGCCCGAACTGCAGACGTGGCTGTCCACCAAGCCGGACGAGGTGAGCGTGGAGGTCGGCGGCAAGGTCGTCACGCTCGCGGGCGAAGCGTTGTCGCGCTGGAAGTACCAGCGCTACATGCAGGACTACCTCGCGACCGTGCAGTCGGTGGACGACAGCGTCGGCCGGCTGCTGGATGTCCTCGATGCCACCGGCCTCGCGAAGAACACCATGGTCATCTACACGAGCGACCAGGGGTTCTTCCTGGGCGACCACGGGTTGTACGACAAGCGGTTCATGTACGAGGAGAGCTTGCGCATGCCGTTTCTCGTGCGATGGCCTGCGGGTGTTAAGGCAGGAACAGTGTCGCGCGCGATGGCGCTGAACGTCGACTTCGCGCCGACATTTCTCGAAGCGGCCGGGCTCGCGGTTCCCTCCGACATGCAGGGCCGAAGCCTGGTCCCGATCCTCAAGGGCCAGTCTCCGCCCGACTGGCGGCAGTCGATGTACTACCGCTACTATCACGACCCCGGCGATCACAACACGCGAGCCCACTACGGCGTCC
>Ga0315297_10003117_pt1 | contig 10628 bp, 9 predicted proteins | sample YL17G15_0_MG_FD_203628 | JGI IMG/M metagenome (GOLD analysis project Ga0315297, IMG submission 203628) | Sediment microbial communities from Yellowstone Lake, YNP, Wyoming, USA - YL17G15_0 | ecosystem: Environmental > Aquatic > Freshwater > Lake > Sediment | place: USA: Wyoming | collected...
CCTGGCGCATTTCATTTGCCAGCCTCTGCGACGAGGCAGATCGCTCCTCATCGAAGACCGTAACCAGCACATCGGCTGGGCTGCGGCCCAGGTTCGTTGGGATGTGCCCCAGGCGCTGTAAGATCAAGGTGATGATCAGATCACCCATCGCAAACCCAACCGCCGGGAGTGGATCGCCCCCGACCGCTGCCATCAGGTTGTCATAGCGCCCCCCACCCAGGATCGAGCGGCGGATCTCTCCGCTCAGATCGAAGGCTTCGAAAACGGTGCTCGTGTAATACAGCAGGCCGCGGATGATGTTTGAGTCGTAGCGCACATATTCTTTTACCCCCATGGCCTCCAGGGCTTCGAAGATGCGCACCAGGCGCTCGCTCTTTTTCCACAGGTCCTGGTCTGCCAGGACGACCTTCAAGCCATCCAGTTGCGCCTGGCTAAAGCCGATATCCAGCGCGTAAGCATCCCACTCGGCTGGCTCCATTTTGGGCTTGCGGTCGATCAGGGCCAGCGCTTCGGTGCGCTTTTCGGCCGGAAGACCCAGCGCGGCAAATTCGTCGCCCGTTAACTGGCGGTCATTGACCAGGATGGCAACTTCATTGGGAGATAAGCCTACCTTCTTGAAGAAAATTGCTGCGATGGCGATCATTTCAGCGTCCGCCTCGGCCGAATTAACGCCAATCAGGTCGATGTTCCATTGAAAGAACTCTCGCGTGCGTCCTTTTTGGGGCTTTTCATAGCGCCAGAAGGGGCCAAACGACCACCAGCGCAGTGGGTAAACGAGCTGATTCTGGCGTTGAGCAACCATGCGCGCCAGGCTGGGGGTCATCTCAGGTCGCAGGGTGATCTGGTCTCCTCCCCGATCGGAAAATACGAAAGACTGCTGGTTGACCAGCTCTTCACCTGACTTGGCTGCATAGAGGTCGATGGTTTCCAGGATAGGAGCCTCATATTCCTGATAACCGAATGATTCGGAAACCTGGCGCAGCGTGGTGTACAGCCAGGTTCGCACCGCCATCTCTTCAGGGTAAAAATCGCGCGTGCCTTTCACGGAAGGAACGATAGTTTTCATAACTTCACCACCTTTAAAGCAAATGTAGCTGTAAATTGTAACATAGACCGATCAAGATCGTACTTTTGATCTACACGTCCAGACAAACCTCCTTGACTTTTAAGATATTCCAAAGTAACATGGCATACAGCCAAAAAAGGAGCAAAACATGAAAATTGTAACGGATTGTGCAGCCGATTTAACCCTAGAAGATGTGCAAAGCCTGGGGATCTCGGTTGCGCCACTTTATATTTCTTTTCCCGAGGGTCAGATAAATTCTGACGATATTACCCGGGATGATTTTTATAATCGTCTTAAATCGATGGTGCCTGAGGTGCCCAGCACTGCCCAACCGGCGCCGGGCGTCTTTGCCAGTATTTATCAAAAGCTGGCTGAGCTGGGCGAAGAGATCCTCTCCATCCACATTTCTTCGGGGTTGAGTGGAACGATGAATTCCGCCCGCCTGGGAAGCCAGCAAGTCCAAGGGGCGATTGTCAACCTGGTGGATAGCTTCACCCTTTCGGGAGGGGAGCGCTTCCAGGTTCTGGCGGCGGCCTGGGCGGTTAAGGCCGGTTGGGGGAAAAGCAAGGTTTTGAAGATGCTGGAGCAAGTCCGGGATTCCACAGAGGTTATCTATACCCTGGAAACCTTGTCGTACCTGGCGCGTGGTGGGCGGATTGGTCGTGTGCAGGCGCTGGCGGGTTCGCTGTTGAACCTAAAACCCATCATCCGGGTGGATCGTAAGGATGGGAAATATAGTACAGTCGGCAAGACGCGTACTGTTGCAAGGGCGCTTTCAGATATCGTTGAGCACTTGAAAAAGGAATATGGCGAGAAAGCAGTTTGGGTTTCGGTGATGCACGGCCAATACGCAGAACAGGCTAATGAGTTGTCCCAGAAGCTGCGCGAGAACCTTAATGTGACTAAGCTCGAAATACTGCGCATCTCGCCTGTCTTGGGAGTGCACACCGGCCCCGGTGTCGTCGGCGCGGCTGTTGTGCCAGTCGATACCTTGGAGGGTTTGATCTGAAAATCACAACCTGGAATATCAACGGCCTGCGCGCCACCTTAGGCAAAGGTTCCTGGGACTGGGTGAATGCTCAGGCATCGGATGTCATCTGTTTGCAGGAAATCAAGTCCCGTCCCGACCAGCTCACACCCGAACAGCATCAAATCTTAAGTACATATCCTTGCGTATTCTGGAATCCAGCCGAACGCCCCGGTTACAGCGGTGTAGCAACTTTTTGCAAAGAACAGCCACTCGAGGTGGTTTTAGGCATGCAGTCTCCAGAGTTCGACGGCGAGGGCCGCATTATCCAGACTCGTTTTCCGGGTTTTCGGCTCTTCAACATCTATTTTCCCAATGGCGGCGAGGAAAACGCCCGCGTCCCCTATAAGCTAGACTTCTACGCTCGTTTGCTCGATTTATGTGACCGGCTGCATGCGGCAGGTGAGAAGATCGTGATTACCGGGGATTTTAATACCTCTCACCAGGAAATCGACTTAAAAAATCCCAAGGCCAATGAGAAATCAACCGGGTTTTTACCCGAGGAGCGCCTCTGGGTCACTCGCTACCTGGAGCATGGGTTTGTGGATGCCTACCGCCAGCTTTACCCGGAGCGGGTGCAGTACACCTGGTGGACCTACCGCTTCAACGCCCGCGCCAAGAACGTCGGCTGGCGCCTGGATTACTTCCTGATATCTCAGGCATTATTCCCGCAGGTCGAGGATGTGATCATCCACGATGAGGTAATGGGCTCGGATCACTGCCCGGTGACATTAGGTTTACGCTGATACTGTCCCTGTAGATTATCTGATTTCAAGATGAATCTACAGGGGATTATTTATTTAAATCCAATTCGGATCGAAATTCACCCACCACGTTTACCGGTTGCTTGCACACGAAATTCTGGCAAACGTACGCCGTCGGCTGCCCGTCGCACAGCGGCCTGTCTGCCAGCAAGGGCGGGGATCCTTCTGGCAGAGGATAGGTCGATATGGCCGCAACCAGGTTGGGACGGTAAGCGCCCCACAGTGTTTCGATCAAAGCCTGTCGTTTCGGGTCATCCGTCGCGCCCAAGATAGCCACTTCTTGTACCGGCCCGATCGCAAAATCGGCTGCTGACAGCCAGAAGCTGAATGCTGTCGGGTAGCGTACGGCTGCGCTCTGGATCCCTTCCAGCGGGGCTTCGGCCAGGTCTCGCCAATCCCCTCGTCCGGTGTACGCGGACATCTGCAGCAAGGCCAACACAGCCAGGGCATTGCCGGAGGGCGTGGCGTTATCCTGCAAATCCTTGGGTCGGGCGATCAGGGCTTCGTGATCATCCCGTGTATCGAAGAAACCACCAGCCGGGTCTGAGAAGTGCTGCACTATGTCAATCGTCAGATTGTGGGCGGATGCGAACCAGACAGGATCAGGATCGGACTGGTACAGGTTCAGCAGCCCGAGGATGAGCGCGGCGTAGTCTTCCAGGTACGCGGTGTGGTTGGCCTTGCCCTCCCGCCACGAACGCATCAAACGACCCTCCTGGTAAAGCTGGCCCAGGAGAAAGCGGGCATTGAGCTGCGCCATAACCAGGTAATCCTTGCGCTGCAAATAGCGGGCGGCTTCGGCAAAGGCAGATAGCATCTGCGCGTTCCAGGAGACCAGCACCTTGTCATCCGTGCCCGGGCGGATCCGGCCTGTGCGCGCCTTCCGGAGCAGAGCGTGCAGCCGGGAGAGGTGAGCCGGCACTTCGTCAACCGGCAGGTGGTATTGATCGGCAAGCTGCGTATCCTCCAGTTGGCGCTGCAACACGGTGCGCCCTTCGAAATTTCCAGCTTTCGTAACCCCATAAGCCGCCAGGAAGAAATCAGCCTCAGCGGGGCCGGGAATGACTTGCCGAAGTTCCTCCAATGTCCACAGATAGAATTTGCCTTCCTCGCCTTCCGAATCGGCATCCAGGCTGCTGTAGAAACCGCCTTCGGGGTGGGTCAGCTCACGCCCAACAAAGTCCAGGGTTTCTTCACACACTCGCCGAAAATTAACCTGATGGGTGAGCAAATAAGCATGCAAATAGGCCAGCGCCAGCTGGGCATTGTCATAAAGCATCTTCTCGAAGTGCGGCACCAGCCAGCGGTCGTCGGTGCTGTAGCGGGCAAAACCTCCGCCCACCACATCGTACATACCGCCTTTGGCCATGGCCTGCAGGGCATGGGTGGCGATATCCAGCGCAAACTGATCTCCCCGCACTGCCCGCCGCAGCAAGAAATCAACCGCTATCGGTTGGGGAAACTTCGGAGCGCTCCCCCAGCCTCCATTCTTCCAGTCATAGGTTTGCGCCAATGTCATGGCAGCTTGTTCGAGGTTTTCTTTGGAGAGCGGCTGGCCCGCCCCCAGCTCTTGTGAGGTCTCCTGGATATGAGCGGTGATCTTCTGGCTGGATTCGAGCAGGCTGGCTCGATCTTCCCGCCATATCCTGGCGACACTGAGCAAAACCTCCCTGAAAGCTGGCATGTTGTAGCGGCGCACTGGAGGAAAATAGGTCCCGCCATAAAATGGTTTGCCCTCAGGGGTCAAGAAGACGCTCATCGGCCAACCACCGCTGCCAGTCATCGCCACCACCGCCTGCATGTAGATGCTGTCCAGGTCGGGGCGCTCCTCCCGATCCACCTTGATGTTAACGAAATAGTCATTCATGATCTGGGCAGTATCCGAGTCCTCAAAGGATTCGTGCGCCATCACATGGCACCAGTGACAGGCCGCGTACCCGATGCTGAGGAAGATGGGCTTATCTTCCAGGCGGGCTTTTTCAAGGGCATCAGCTCCCCAGGGATACCAATCCACAGGGTTGTGAGCGTGCTGCAGGAGGTAGGGTGAATTGGTGGACGCCAGTTGGTTAGATTTCACTTATCGCTCCAGGTGTATGAATAGAATAGCGATCTTAACCGCCCAACCTTTGTTTATTCCCCAAATTCCAACTCGAAATCTTCTTCTTGATGCCAGCTTTCTGTGGGTTCCAGTGAAATGTCGCCGAAAATCTGCTCCTGCCGGGCCTGGACGAAGTGCCGCTTGACCAGTTCCAGGATTGCCAGGAAGGTAACCACGATATCCAGGCGGGTGTGGTTCTCTTTGACCAGGTTTTGGAAAGTGATCGCTTTTTGGCGAAAAAAAATCTGGGTGAGCAGGTGGATCTTTTCCCGGATGGTTACGCGCGGTGGGGGAACTATGGTACTCAAAGGGAGCTTGAGATTGGCCTTTGCAAAGATCATCCGAGCAGCTTCAGCCAGGTCTAATAGCCCCAGGCCGCTCAGATCGACCGTGCCTTCCACTTTTGGGGGTAGGGCAAGGCGCAGATAGGTGCGCAGACCGGCCTCCTCACGCTTTAGGAGGAGATCAGCGATCTGGCGGTAGCGTTTATAAGCCATCAACTGCAGTGCCAGGGCTTCTCCGGGGTCCTCTTCACCGGGGGCGCGTACGGGTGGTCGCGGCAGCAGCGCTTCAGACTTGATCTGCAGCAGCCTGGCAGCAATGACCAGGAAAGCGGAGACTTCCTCCGCCGCCCAGCCCTGTGCAGTCGGGTCCTGAACTGCCTGGGCCTGCATTTGCCGGAGGTGCTCCAGGTATTGGTCAGTCACCTGGGCCAGGGCCAGCCTGGTAATATCCAGCTCGGCGCGTTCGATTAAATGCAGCAGCAGATCTAGGGGGCCTTCGTAGATGGGTGTGGTGACCTTATAAGTGCTCGCCTGGAATGAAGCAACTCCGGAGCTCATCGGGGCTGATTATACCTGACAATTGTCTATCGCCAGAGCATCGGCTATAATTGGGCAAATTAAAACGGCTGAGAGGAGTGGTTTATGGATGACTGGAGGGAAATCACCGCTGAATGGCAGGCAGGTGGAGCTTTTATCGGATCGAACGCTTCAGGAGGCAAGGTACAGATGGGCTCAATTGGCGAACAGCCCGGCATTTCACCTATGGAGTTAGTATTAGCGGCTTTAGGTGGTTGTACCGGTGGAGATGTTGCTTCTACCCTGGAAAAGAAGCGCCAACCACTCAACGCATTGAAGATTCGCGTGAGAGGCAAACGATCTGAAACTTATCCTAGAGTATACACAGAAATCGAGGTACAATACCTGCTCTGGGGCGATGGGCTGGACGAAGAGGCTGTCAGGCAGGCCATTGCTCTTTCGGAAAAGAAATATTGTTCTGTCAGCGCTATGTTAAAGACTTCAGTGGATGTACGGTTCTCTTACCAGATCTTGCCATCATCCAGTGGGGAAAATAGTGAAAATTAGTGGAATTAAAGGAGAAAAAATGACCAATGAACCCATTCATGTTACCGATGCAGCCTTTGAAAAGACAGTTCTGCAGTCTCCCGTTCCGGTCGTTGTAGACTTTTGGGCACCCTGGTGCGGGCCATGTAAAATGATTGCACCAGTATTGGAAAAGATGGCCAAAGAATATGCTGGAAAATTAATTGTTGCCAAAGTGAACACCGACGAAAACCAGCAGTGGGCTTCGCAGTATGGGGTGCAGGGTATTCCTACCTTGCTCTTTGTCGCCAACGGCAAGGTGCTGCACACGATGGTCGGTTTCCGCGGTGAAGCACTCTTGCGCACGACTGTGGCCCAGTTTGTCGATGTGGCGACTCAGTCGCTGGCAAAATAGTCCCTTGTTTTTAAGCATTCAGGAGCTGCCCCGCGTTAGATTGGGACAGCTCCTTTCATTTTCCGGAGTTAGGTCATGGGTGGAAAAGAGAATGATCTGGGAGGTGCAGTGTGTATTTTGGTGCTAACACTTTTATCTGGCAGTCGCCGTTCACCACACAGGATACCTATCTTTTCGATCACATCAAGGAAATAGGCTTTGATGCGGTTGAGATCGCGGTTGAAGACCCAAAACTCATCGACCCATTGATCATCCAACGCGAATTGGACCGCACCTCACTGAGCGGGATTATCTGCGGTGTGTTTGGTCCAGATCGTGACATCAGCAGCACGGATCATTCTATTTGTGAAAATGCAAGCCAATACCTGCGCTGGTGCATTGATTTCGCTCAGACGATTGGATCGCCGGTAGTCACTGGTCCGATGTATTCTTGTGTTGGAAAAGCCCGCCTTTTACCGCCAGAGGAGAGAAAGAGCGAGTTGCGGCGTTCGGTTGACGGCATTCGGAAGCTATGTGATTACGGTCTTTCGAAAGGTGTGAAGCTGTCGTTGGAACCGCTCAATCGTTTTGAGTGTGATATGATTAACACCGTTTCCCAGGGATTGGAATATATCCGTGAAGTGGATCGGCCAAATCTTGGCTTTCACCTGGATACCTTTCATATGCATCTGGAGGAGAAAGATTCGGCGGCAGCCATCTGCCTGGCGGGTGAGCGGTTATTCCACCTGCATGCTTGCGAAAATGACCGCGGGGTGCCAGGAACCGGTCAAGTGCATTGGCTTAAGATTGCTGTAGCTCTCAAAGAGATTCATTATGACGGGGCGATTGTGATCGAATCATTCAATCCTGAGGTGAAATCCATCGCTCAGGCGGTGTGCATCTGGCGTGAAATAGCCCCAGACCAGGATACGATTGCCCGCCAGGGGTTAGTATTCCTGAAATCGATGTTTTAAAAGCTTGCCATCAAAAAGTGCCTGTCACTCGATGCCACTCTGCATTCAAGGGCTGTTTTTAACTTTCATTAGCCCTCTCGATTTTCGCTCCCAGCGAACGCAGCTTTTCATCAATTTTCTCGTAGCCGCGGTCGATCTGACTCACATTGCGGATTGTGGATTGACCCTCGGCAGTCAGCGCCGCAAGGACCAGAGCCATGCCGGCGCGAATATCGGGGCTTTCCATCTTTTCGCCATAGAGCTGCGTCGGCCCGTTGACAATGCAGCGGTGAGGGTCGCATAAAACGATTTGGGCGCCCATTCCCACCAGCTTATCGGTGAAGTACATGCGACTGTTGTACATCCAGTCGTGGAAAAGCACACTGCCTTTCGACTGGGTGGCCACAACGATGGCGATGCTCATCAAATCGGCAGGAAAACCTGGCCAGGGCATCACCGTGATGGTCGGGATAGCATCGCCAAGATCGGCTTTGATGACCATTTCCTGATCTGTTTGTAGGATAAGGTCATCACCTTCCACTTGCCAGGTAGCACCCAGGCGACCAAAGACCATGCGGGTCATATCGAGGTATTGCGATCCAGCATTGCGGATGCGCAGGCGGCTATGCGTGACGACCGCCGCCCCGATGAAGCTGACCACTTCCAGGTAATCAGGTCCTATGGAAAATTCTGCTCCGTGCAGCCTGGGCACACCCTGTATGTGCAGCGTATTCGAGCCGATATTCTCGATCTGACTGCCCATCAGATTCAGAAAATGGCACAGTTCCTGGACGTGCGGTTCAGAGGCAGCGTTGCGCAGCACCGTGGCGCCATTGGCAGTCACCGCGGCCATGATAGCGTTTTCAGTGGCGGTCACGCTGGCTTCGTCCAGCAGAATGTCTGCGCCTCGTAATTTGGGCGCTTGTATATTGAATAGGTGGTTTACGCGGTCGTAAGCCACTTGCGCCTGCATGGCCTGCAGCGCCAGGAAGTGCGTGTCGACCCGCCTCCGTCCAATCACGTCACCACCGGGCGGAGGGAGGTGCAGCTCGCCAGTCCGGGCAACCAACGGTCCAGCCAACAAGATGGAGGCGCGGATCTTCTTGCACAGGTCTGGATCCAGGTCTGCCGGTCGCACCTGCCTGGCCTGGACGCGCAGCGAGTGGTTCCCGATCACCTCGATCTGCACCCCCAGGCTGGTGAGCAGAGAGCGCATTGTCTGCACATCCCGGATTTCGGGCACATTGTGCAGGATAACTGGCTCCTCTGTAAGCAGGCAGGCAGTCAGCATGGGTAAGGCGGCATTCTTATTCCCGGAAGGGGTCACTTCCCCTTTTAGCGGGTATCCGCCCTGGATGAGAAACTTTTCCATGAGATTACTCCTTGTACGGACATTGTAACCTGAATATTTGATCTCTGCTATAATCCGCTCATGCTGATATATCTTCCGATCATTCTCCTTGGTTGGGCGGTGGGTGCCCTGGTCAACTATCTTTCGGATGTCCTGCCTTGGAAGCGGCGCCTGACCAAACCCTTCTGTATCCACTGCCAGGCTCCAATCCCCTGGTCCAACTACATGTTTTGGCCGCGGCGCTGCCCTGGCTGCGCCAAGCGGCGTGGTTGGCGCGCCTGGTGCGTTGAAATTTTTTATGTTGTCAGCGCGGTTTTGCTTTGGAACAGCCCCGCCGAGAAATTAGGCTATTGGGGCGGGTTGTTCCTGCTGGCCTACTTCGGCTTGGTGGTGGTGGTCGACATGGAATTCAAGCTGATCCTGCACCCGGTGTCGATCTTTGGTGCGGTGGTAGGATTGGGGATTGGGATCTATCTGCACGGCTGGCAGTACACTTTGATTGGGGGAGTGGTAGGGTATGGAAGTATGTATGCTCTGTATGTCTTGGGCGCCGGCTTGCTGTGGTTGGTGAACCGGATGCGCGGCCAGAAAGTCGATGATGTAGCCCTGGGATTTGGGGATGTAAATCTGAGTGGAATTCTGGGGCTGATCTTGGGCTGGCCAGGGATTGGGTTGGGCTTGATCCTGGCGATCTTTATCGCCGGGGCGGTCAGCCTGGTCTATTTATTGGTAATGCTGGCGCTGCGCAAATACCGGTTGTTTGCAGCGATCCCCTACGGGCCGTTTTTGATTGCGGGAGCGATGGTGTTGATCTATTTTCGGGAAGCTTTACAAACGTTGATTAAATAAAGATCATCCTAAAGACAAAAAAGGCGGGTGTCAAAAACCCCGCCTTTTTTGTCTGTTCGCTCATCTACGCCGCGGCAGTTGTTGCCCCGTCTTTGCGGAACCAGGTTTTCCACTCCTTGTTTTCCCACACCACCAAAATCGAAGCGGCGATGAAGATCGAGGAGTAAGTTCCTGTGGCCAAACCCACTAGCAGGATAACAGAGAATTCACGCAGCGTGATACCGCCAAATAACGCCATAGCCAGCAGCATGAACTCAACGGTCATGAGCTGGGTGTTGATCGAGCGCTGCAAGGTCTGGACAATCGAGTGGTTGACCAGGGTTTCAAAGTTTAGGCGGCGGAAGATGTTGGAATTCTCGCGGATGCGGTCGAAGACCACGATCTTATCCTGCACGGAGAAACCGATCACGGTTAGCAGGGCGGTCAAGAATAGAGCGTCAATCTGCCAGCCGAAGAAGCGCCCGCCGATGGCGCCCAGGCTGATGACGATGGCTACATCATGGATCATGGCGATGATGGCGCAGATGCCATAGCGCAGCGAGTGTGACAGTCCGCGGAAGGCGAAGGCGATGTAGACAAGCACAACCGCCGCAGCGATCCCAACCGCCATGGCAGCGCGGGCTGCGACTTCTTTACCGATGGTCGGACCAACGCTGTCGAAACGCAGCACAGTGACTTGATCATTGAATCTTTTTACAAAAGCATCGCCGGAAACAATTTGTTGGCGGGTAGCCTGGTCTAGATCTTCCAGGAAAGAAAAACGGGCCAGCAGTGTTCCCTGGTCTGTAGGCTGCACCTGGG
>Ga0315297_10003119_pt1 | contig 10623 bp, 10 predicted proteins | sample YL17G15_0_MG_FD_203628 | JGI IMG/M metagenome (GOLD analysis project Ga0315297, IMG submission 203628) | Sediment microbial communities from Yellowstone Lake, YNP, Wyoming, USA - YL17G15_0 | ecosystem: Environmental > Aquatic > Freshwater > Lake > Sediment | place: USA: Wyoming | collected...
CCGGGCCGGCGGGCGTTGAAATTGCGGCTGAAAAGAGCCATAATAAGCAAATATCTTTTAATAAGGTGAGTGATCCCATGCTTAAAGACATCATCAAAAAAGAGATTCTGGAGACGATCACCAGCGCCAAGTTCGTCTTCACCTTCCTTCTCTGCGCCATCCTGATCCTGCTCTCGGTTTGGACCGGGCTGATCAACTACAGCGCGGACCTGAAGGAGTCCTCGGCCGCCGCCGCCCTGAACAAGAAGAACCTCGAAAGCCAGCCGAGCTATGGCGCTCTCGCCGGACTCGGGACGAAGATCAACAAGAGGCCCCAGGTCCTGGGGGCGATCTCCACCGGCATCGACGAGGCCGTCGGCCGAGTCGCTTCGGTCAACGTCGCTTATGACCCGAACCTGGTCGATTCGAAGTATGAGAGCAACCCGGTCTTCTCGATCTTCGGGGCGCTCGATCTGACCTTCATCGTCAAGATCGTCCTCAGCCTGTTCGCCATCCTCTTCACGTACGACGCCATCGTCGGCGAAAAGGAAAGGGGCACGCTCAAATTGACCCTGTCGAACCGGGTCCCGCGCGACCGGCTCATTCTGGGCAAGGTCATCGGCGGTTTCATCAGCCTCCTCATCCCGCTCATCATCCCTCTCGTCCTGAGCCTGCTCCTCCTGCTCGTCTTCCCGAACGTCTCGATGTCGGGCGAAGATTGGATCCGGCTCCTGCTGATGTTCCTGATATTCTTCCTCTACTTGTCGGTCTTCTTCACCCTCGGCCTGTTCGTCTCGGCCCGGACGAACCGGAGCTCGACGAGCTTCCTCGTCCTGCTCTTTATCTGGGTCATCGTCGTCATGGTCATTCCCAAGGTCTCGGTCCTGTCGGCCGCGCGCCTCAATCCCATCCCCTCGGTCCACGAGATCACGGCCAAGAAGGACGCCTTCCTCCAGCAGATCCAGGGTGGGGCTCAGAAAGGAGTCCAGGACTGGGTCAAGGCCAATAGCCCCAAGCCCGCTGAGGACCAAAAAGTTTTCCAGGAGAAACTCAAGAAGTTCCTCGAGGACTACCAGCAGGACTTGACCGGGAAGATCGACGAGAACAACGCCGCCCTCGAGCGCGACTACCAGCTCCGGAAACGCTCGCAGGAGCGCCTGGCCATCAATCTCTCGCGCGTCTCGCCGGCCTCGGCCCTGATGTTCTCGACCATGAGCTTGGCCCGGACGGGCCTGGACGAGCACGAGCGCTTCCTGTCCGCGATCCGCTCCTATAAACCCATTTTCACCAAGTGGATCAATTCCAAAATGATGCGGACGCTCGACTTTACCGGACAGGGCCAACAGGCGAAGGTCGTCCTGGACGACATGCCCCAGCTCAAGTTCGAGCCCGAATCCCTGGGGAAGTCCATGGCCCGGACGCTGCCCGACTTCGCGGTGATGATCGTCCTGATCATCGCCTTTTTCGTCGGCTCTTATGTCTCCTTCTTGAAGGCCGACGTCCGTTGAGAGGTGAACCATGATCGAAACTATCGAACTCACGAAACGCTACGAGGACGGGCTGCTCGCCGTCGACCACTTGAGCTTCAAGGTCGAACCGGGCGAGATCTTCTGCATGTTCGGGGCCAACGGGGCCGGAAAAACGACGACCATCAATCTCCTCTTGAACTTTCTTCCCCCGTCCGAGGGCAAGGCCCTGATCGAAGGCATCGACGTGACCAAGGAGCCGCTCCGCTCCAAGGAATATGTTTCCTTCGTCTCGGAGAACGTCATGCTCTACGGGAATTTCACGGCCTTCCAGAACCTGGATTACTTCAGCAAGTTGGCCGGCAAGCGCAATCTGACCAAGGCCGATTTCGCCAAGGCCTTGACGAGCGTCGGCCTTCAGGAAGAGGCCTTCCAGATGCGGACCAAGAACTTTTCCAAGGGAATGCTCCAGAAACTCGGGCTGGCTATTGCCTTACTCAAGGGCGCCCCCAATATCCTTCTCGATGAGCCGACCTCGGGCCTCGATCCGAAATCGGGCCAGGAATTTCTGACCCTGCTCATCAAGATGCGGGATGAAGGCAAGTCGATCTTCATGTCCACCCATGACATTTTCCGGGCGAAGCTCATCGCCGACCGGGTGGGATTCATGAAGAAGGGTCGGCTGGTGATGTTGAAGACGCGGGCCGAGCTTGAGGGCGAGGACCTGACCCAGCTCTACATCCAGTACATGGAAGAGCGCGAAAGCTGATCCCCAGCCGGATCAACCCATTCGACTCCCCGGGCTTTGCAGTCCTCATTCGCTTCGCGAATGAGGACTGCAAAGCCCGGGGTATGCTCAGGGTTAATAATGAGCGGCGCTTTTACCCCGATTTAAAAATCGGGGTTTGGCGCCGTCGAACGTATCAAAACAAGGGTCACGCTTTGGGCGAGGAAGCCACCGCCCGCTCCTCCCGCCACGTTCTTCGCCGGGCCGTGAAATAGGCCAAGGACAGGGCCGTGGCGAGAATTCCGAAAACGCTGATGACGTGGCTCGAAACGATGAAGAACTGGACATGGGTCATGCTTTTCTGGAAGAATGATTTATAGACGAGGACGCCGACGCTGGCCAGGTAGCCGAAAAAATCCGCGACGTAGATGAGGAACCCGGCGTTGCTCTTGTAGGCGAAGGCGGCAATGAGCCGGTCGAAGACGACGCCGTTGAACGGAAAATAGCTGAGGAACAATCCGAACCCGACCAGGATCATCCACGGAGCGGGCGGGAGAAGCTGCCTTTCATACAGGAACGTCGCCGCGCCGACGATGGCAAAGCCGCTGAGGATCGCCAGGTGATTGATGACGAGAGCCCGGAAGTTGTCTTTCACCAGGAGGAGGAGGGCCAGGACAACGAGGACGCTGATCGCAATGGGAGCCTCGGTCGCGGTGAAGATGGCCGAAGACCGTCCCCGCCCGAGCGTCTGCCAGATATCGGCCATATAATTATCGCGGAAGTCGCGAAAGGCCGTCAGGGCGAGATTGGCGGCCAGCATGAAAACCAAGCCCGGAGCGAAGGCCAGAAAAAAATTCCGGCGTTCCCGGCCGCGCATCGGGATCCGCTCCGTTCGGAGGGACCGATCCTCGTCCGTCGGAGGCGGTAGGCTTTCCAGCATCCATAAAGAGGCGAGGAGAGGGCCGAAGAAGATGGCCCCGGTGACAAAGGGCATGGAAAATTCAGAGACACCCCAGTTCATGACCACCTTACCGACCGTCTTGACGAAGCCGGAAGCGAGGACGAAGCTGGAGCACAAAACCATAGCCATGATGTCCGTCCGCCTGCGGCCTTCGATATAGCTGAAGACGATGCCCCAGATCAGGCCGAGGGGCAGCCCGTTCATGAACAGAAAAACGACGTTGGCCGGAGGAGGGACCACGGCGAAGAGGACCAGGGCCGCTTCGGCGATTCCCATGAAGAGTACCATGAGGAGCGGCCGTCTGGCTCGGATCAGTTCGGCGATGATCTTGATGCCGATGCCCTTGGAGAGCATGTAGCCGAGCACCTGGGCAATGATCAGGATCGTTTTGTAGTCCATTCCGAAACATTCCAGCCCGGCATATTGAGCCACGGCAAAAGGCTTGCGGAACGCATACATGCAGGCATAAGCGGCAAAGACGGCGAGGGAGGCATAGACGGTGAATGCGGCGCCGTTCCGCTTCTCCAACCAGGTCGTGACGGCGGCTTTGTTAAGCATGGGGGCGGTTCAAGAACGGCGGAGGCTCTCCTGCTTCCGGGCTTCCTCGAGATCAGCGGGTGAATCGATTTCCGTCCAGGCGTCGGGATCGATCTCGTGGAGGAAAACGTCGATCCGGCTGAAGAGAGACATGAAAACATCATCCCAGTATTTTTCGTCGAAATCGCCCGCTCCGATCATCTCTTCGAGTTTGTCCCGGAGTGGGGGAGCGTCGCGCTCGGTCCAATAGGAGAGTCCGGCCTGGATGATCCCCTCGCCGCCCTGGACATCGATCCTATGGATCCGGCGGCGTTCGTCGGACCGGACGATCCACTCCTTGGCGAAACCGCTCCGGTATCCTCCGAAAATCAGCGAGCGGTCCGGACGGGCCAGGATGTAATTTTCATGCATGAACACGTCGGCCTCGGAGACATAGCTGTCACTGAGCCGGTCGCGGACGAGATACATCGAATAGATATTATTGTAGATGTCGAACTTGTCGTTGTGGACCAGGGAGATGTCGGTTTGACGCGAGGCCAGGTCTTCGAACCGATGCGCCTGATGGCCGGTGACAATGACGATCTCTCCGACGCCGCGCTCACGGAAGAAGCGGATCTGCCTCTCGATAATGGGAATCCCTTCGATCTCGATGAGGGCTTTCGGCCGATCGTTGGTGAAGGGCCGGAGTCTCATACCGGCTCCGGCGGCCATGATGATCGCGTTCACCGCCTATAGGGAACCATAAAGTCCCGCCGAGAGCAAGCGAAAAAGCGTTGCTTGACTCCCCTAAGGAGCTTGGACTATGATTTTTTTCGTGTGGATCATTGTCCGCGCGCAATCGTCATTCCCGCGAAAGCGGGAATCCAGACGTCGTTCCCACGTAGGTGGGAATCCAGGCCTTTTTAAACTGGATTCCGGATCGAGTCCGGAATGACAACCTTGCATAGCCATTGCTGATACTCCACGCTAGATTATTTCCCCCTGATGAGGGGGATCAGCGGGCGCAGCAGGAGGAGATCGACATGAAAAGGACCGCCTGGTTTTATTCCGTTTCGGCCGCGGCGTTGATCATCGGCGTCGGCGTTCTGCTCTTCAGCGCGGCGGGTGCTCAACAGACCGCACCTGCTCAACCTTTCAACACGGCCCTGACGGCCATCGCCGGCCCCGACCGGGTTGTTGTTCTGCCGGCGAAGACTTATCTGAACGGATGGGTAGGCTACGGCGATCCACCCCGGCGTGAACGCCGGCGGAACGAGCCGCCCCCTCAACCTCCGGCGAATCCCGGCCCCGCGCCTTCGGTGAGTTGGCGCAAGGATGCCGGGCCCGGAACAGTCACCTTCGCCGACGCCAAAGCCCCGGTGACGACCGCTGTCTTTTCCGCTCCGGGAACCTACGTGTTGAAGCTGACCGCTGACAACGGGAAAGCCAGGGCGTCCTCGTTTCTCAAGGTCACCGTGGACACCCCGCCGCCCTTGACTCCCTTGAACGCGGTCTATACCACGAATTATAAGATCAACAGCCCGCTCTGGAGCCACAGGGCCAAATCGCTGATCGTCAATTGGATCCCCCATTGCATCGACCAGATCTATCGCACCGACCTGCAACAGGGTCCAGGCGGGATCGATAATTTCATCGAAGCGGGGAAAAGGCTGACCGGACTACCCCACGGAAATCACAAGGGATATGTGTTCTCCAACGCCTGGGTCCACCAGACGGTCGAGGCGATGGCGATCGCGCTCATGATCGATCCCCAGGGAGACCAGGATATCATCAAAGCCCAAGCGAAAATGCGAGCGACTCTGGAGGACTGGATCCCCAAGATCCTGGCCGCCCAGGAACCCGACGGATACCTCCAGACGGCCTTCACCCTGCCGCGGATCGACGCAAAGGGCACTGTCAACCCGGGTCCGTTCAAACATTGGGAAAGACGGGGCGATCACGAAGGCTATGTCGCCGGATACTTCCTGGAATCGGCCATAAACCACTACCTGATGTCGGGTAAGAAGGATGCCCGTCTATACAACGCGGCCAAGAAGCTCGCCGATTGCTGGGTGAAGAACATCGGCCCCGCGCCCAAGAAGGAATGGTTCGACGGCCATCAGGAAATGGAGCAAGCCCTGGTCCGATTCGGCCGCTTCGTGAACGACATGGAAGGAGGGGGCAAAGGCAACCCGAACATCCAGCTGGCCAAGTTCCTTCTCGACAGCCGCAAGAACGGCAGCGAGTACGACCAGAGCCACCTGCCGGTCGTCCAGCAGTATGAAGCCGTCGGACACGCCGTGCGGGCCGTTTACAGCTATTCCGGTATGGCCGACGTCGCCGTCGAAACCCGCAACGCCGACTACCACAGCGCCGTCCGATCGCTCTGGGATAACATCGTCAATAAGAAATATTACGTCACCGGCGGGGTCGGCAGCGGCGAGTCCTCCGAGGGATTCGGGCCGAACTACTCTCTGCGCAACAACGCTTACTGCGAGTCCTGCTCCAGCTGCGGCCTGATCTTTCTTCAGTACAAAATGAACATGGCCTATCATGAAGCCAAGTTCGCCGATCTCTACGAGGAGACGCTCTACAACGCCCTTCTCGGTTCGACGGATCTGGAGGGCAAGAACTTCTTCTACGATAATCCACTGGATTCCCGCACTCCTCGCTACCCCTGGCATACCTGCCCCTGCTGCGTCGGCAACATCCCCAGAACCCTGCTGATGCTCCCCACTTGGATGTATGCCAAGAGCGCCGACAGCCTTTATGTCAATCTTTTCGTCGGAAGCACCGCGACCGTCGAGGGTGTGGCCGGCATCGATGTCCAGATCGTCCAGGTCACGGATTATCCCTGGAACGGCGCAGTGTCCATCACCATCAATCCAAAAGCCCAGCGCAATTTTAAGGTGAGAATCCGGGTGCCGGACCGAAGCGTCAGCACTTTATACGCGAGCACGCCGGAGGCTGACGGCATCACCTCGATCTCGGTGAACGGAGCGGCGGTGAAGCCCTTGATCGACAAAGGCTATGCCGTGATCTCCCGGGTTTGGAAAGCGGGGGACAAGATCGACCTGGAGCTTCCTCTGAAAGCCCAGCGAGTCAGAGGCATCGAGGCCATCGCCGCGACCCGAGGCCGCGTCGCCCTGCGCTTTGGCCCTCTGGTCTACAACATCGAGCAGGTCGATCAGGATATCACTCAAGTTCTCGGGCCGGATTCGACGTTGACCGCCGAATGGAACGAAGACCTTCTGGGCGGAGTCATGGTCATCAAGGGGGTCTTTGCCGGCGGCGGCAAGATGATGGCTATCCCCAATTATGTCCGGAATAATCGAGGTCCGGTCCCCGATCCGGCAACGGTCGCCCCTTCTGCCGGGGGAGGGCGGCCCGCTCCTCGTCCTCCCACCTCCATCGTCTGGATCAAGGAGAAGTAAGCTAGGGCGTCATCCTCTGGATTCCCGCCTCTGCGGGAATGACGGAAAAAAAGGGGGAGTGACGGGAAAAAAGGGGCATATTCGTCTGGATTCCCGCCTTCGCGGGAATGACGGAAAAAAAGGGGGAATGACGGGAAAAAAGGGGGCATCCCCGCGCTCTCTTCTGTCATCCTCGGTCCTTCTTGTCATCCCCGCATCCTCTTTCGTCATCCCCGCGTAGGCGGGGATCCAGGCTGCTGGTCGGGCCGTGGCGCATGTCACTATACATTTTCATGTTGTCTGGATTCCCGCCTTCGCGGGAATGACGGGAAAGATAATGAGAATGACGGAAAAAAAGGGGGAATGACGGGAAAAGAAGGGGCATATTCGTCTGGATTCCCGCCTCTGCGGGAATGACGGAAAAAAAGGGGGAATGACGGGAAAAGAAGGGGCATATTCGTCTGGATTCCCGCCTTCGCGGGAATGACGGAAAAAAAGGGGGCATCCCCGCACTCTCTCCTGTCATCCCCGCGAAGGCGGGGATCCAGGCTTATTGGCCGGCTGTCCGGGCCTCTTTCGTCATCCCCGCGAAGGCGGGGATCCAGTGTTGGATTCTTGGGTGGATTCTTGGGGCAGCCCAACGTAACTTATTCAGTAACTTGGGTTGCTCCCATATTCCACCATATTCCATGCGAGGGGTGGAGTCGGGAGCGTCTGCTGGAGCGCCTTGTTGGGCGCTCTTTCAGGCCTCGAACTCCTTCCTCGGTAGACCGGACTGGCGGATGATGGATTAAAGCGTACCCATACGCAATTCGGCATGGTTTGGCACCGGCACAGGGAGCGTTGTATCCGAGAGTCGCTTCTGCATCACGATATGACTGCCGCGCTGACGCACCTTATGGAACCTGTGGCGCGCAAGAATGGCACAGACTTGTTTGCCGGAAAAAGCGCGAAGCTTACGACCCAACAGCAACTTCCACTCGTGTCACATAGACTTCCTCATGCAAGCGGGTTTGAATCTCTTCCCGAGAGGCGGTTTCGAAGAAGAGCTCAAGCGCTTCCTGAAGATTCAGGCGAGCTTCTTCGATGGTGTCACCCTGGCTGGCAATGTCAAGCTCTGGGCAGAGCGACACATACCCGTTTCCTTCACGTTCGATAATTGCCGTAAGTTGCTTTTTCATGGTCTCAACTCCAAGTTCTTAAAAAAAGCCGAAGGATAAGGCAAACGTGGTCTTTCCGACCTGCCTGGGTCCCCCCACGAAAATCATCTGGGTCTTCAAGTCCGCCGCGGCGGACTTTTTCAAGTAGCGATCATATATTGTAGCCATAGCAAAATCACGATAGCACGATTTTACTCATGAGTAAAATCGAGGCAGGGTGAAGACGACAAAGCCGGAGACAATTCTGTCCCATCTTGATCTCCCGTTTGTCCCAATTATGTCCCTTCTCAGGCAAAAAATCCCTGTTTTTTTGAATGGCCTGGACATTATTATAATGTTATTAACGGGTTACAAAAGAATATTTTTAGATTATTGGTTGGCACGGATATTGCTAATAAAGAAAGTGTCGTGACAAAGAGGTTGACCGCTCCTCGATCGACAAAGCGGAATTCAGAACGAAAGGAGGTGAAAAAATATGGCCGTAGAAAAAGCGATCGGATCCTCCAGTCTGGTTGAGGTTATTGACCGGATCCTGGACAAGGGCGTCGTCGTCGACGCCTGGGTGCGAGTCTCCCTGGTCGGGATCGAGATTCTCGCCGTTGAAGCGAGAGTCGTCGTGGCGTCGGTGGAGACGTACCTGAAGTATGCTGAGGCAATCGGTTTGACTGCCACAGCCGCTTAAGGGAGAAGGTCAAGGACCCAAAAAGGGATTCTTGCCGAGTCATCCTTCATCCGCCGAAAGCAGGAGAAAAGCATGGCTCGCCAAGAATCCTTTTCTTTCCGAGGAAGGGAGATGATAAGGAAATGTCTTTAGCCGAGGGCATGAAGGATATTGCCGAGAACATCGTCGCTTCCTATGAGGCGAGGAGCCGGAGTATCGGATCTCTTTTTGACACGACCCACCAAATCCTCGAAGGTTTTCAAAATTCCTTTTTTGACACGAGACAAGAAAGAGAGAAGATCAACGACCAGTTGCGGGAGAGCCTCACTAAAAATGAATCCCTGAGAAGAAAAGATTTCGACCGGATGATGCAGGGCATCCTTTCCGCCCAGGAAGACAGAGAAAGACAGGTCAGGGAGGGGTTGAACAGCTACCTTGCCGAACAGAGGGAGATGATTCATACGTTGGGGGATAACCTGGAGAAGTTCAAGGACGCCCTGGCCGGAGGCGAGGCCCAAAGGGTCAAAGAATTCCAGGCCTTGATCCAGGAGATCCTGGCCAAGCAAGACGAGAGAAAAAATGAAGTGACCTCAGAGCTGAAGGAATTTCAAAAACAACAACAAGAACTGGCCAAAACGCTCAAAGAGCTTTTAGCCAAGGGCAAAGAACTTCGGATCAAGGACCTGAAAAGGATGCTTGGAGAATTCCAGGCGCGGCGTCAAGAGCGAAACGCCGGACAGGGAGAACGAAAGCGAGATGTTCGCGGCATGCTGGATGAGTTCCTCAAAGAGAGATCCGCCGGGGCCAAGAACTGGCAGGATATGCAAAAGAAGATGACTCAAGCAAGAGCCGGTCTCCGGATGGACCGTTAAGATAGATGCCTGAAAATGCGATCTTAAAAAAAAGGAGAAATATAATGGGAATTGCTGACGATGTCAAAAATCTCGGTGAGGACATTGTGGCCTCTTATAATGCCAGGGTCAAGGCCATCGGAACGATTGTCAAAGAGACTCAAACATCAGCCAAGAATACTCACACCATGCTCAAAGGCTTTAACGCAGAGCATAAAGAAATGTCTGCTAATCAGGCCAAGGACTTAGCGGCTTTTACGGCCGACCTGACAAAAAACGTAAGCAGTATGATCAAAGGATTCCAGAAAGAGCATAAAGATATGGCGGCCGCTCTTAAATCGAGTCTTAAGAAAAGCACCAAGGACATCGAGACTTATGTGAAAAACAAGCTCCGGGAATTTTCCGATGCTCACGCGGAGATGAGCGCTGGGCTGAGGAAAGATCTGGCGAAATACGTCGCGGATATTGTCAAAGGGACCCAGGAGCTGTTGGGCGCGTTCCATGATGAAAGAGAAAAGATGTCGTCTCATTGGCAGGCCATGGCCGCCACGATGGCCAAAAAAAGAAGAGTTGGGCCGGTTGAAGTGGAAGCCAAATCGGAAGTGAAAACCGTCGAAGCGGCCGTCGAAAAGCCCAAAAAAAGGAAACCGGGAAGAAAGCCGGCGAATAAAGGTTGACCGCTCCTTGATCGAAAAAGCGGAATTCAGAACGAAAGGAGGTGAAAAAATATGGCCGTAGAAAAAGCGATCGGATCTTCCAGTCTGGTTGAAGTTATCGACCGGATCCTGGACAAGGGCGTGGTTGTGGACGCCTGGGTGCGAGTCTCCCTGGTCGGGATCGAGATTCTCGCCGTTGAAGCGAGAGTCGTCGTGGCGTCGGTGGAGACGTA
>Ga0315297_10003120_pt1 | contig 10621 bp, 8 predicted proteins | sample YL17G15_0_MG_FD_203628 | JGI IMG/M metagenome (GOLD analysis project Ga0315297, IMG submission 203628) | Sediment microbial communities from Yellowstone Lake, YNP, Wyoming, USA - YL17G15_0 | ecosystem: Environmental > Aquatic > Freshwater > Lake > Sediment | place: USA: Wyoming | collected...
CGCGCCGGTGCTGTAGCAGCGGGTCAGATAACCATAGCTATACCCCACCAGCCCACCAGCTACGCCTGTTGCTGTGACGCTGGAGGTAGAGTAGGAATCAGTGATGGGGACACCCCAGCAATCCATTGCGCAAGCTCCGTTTAGTCCCACCAGCCCCCCGACCACGCGGTCTCCATTCACGGTGCCGCTACTGCAGCACTGGGTTACGCTGCGCGCGTTCTGCCCCACCAGGCCACCAACATACCGATTGCCACTCACCGCACTGGTGCTGTAGCATCGGGTGACGGAGCACTCATTGAGCCCCACCAGCCCCCCGATGCAATCACCTGAACCCGTGACCGAGCCACTCGAATGGCAGTTGATGATAGTGCCGGGGCGCGAGTAGTCGGAATACCTGTTATATCCCACCAGTCCGCCGACATAAGAATATGTGCCGCTGACCGACCCGGTTGAATAGCAGTTGCTGATAGCCCCGCCGTTGTTCCCTCCCACCAGCCCGCCGATATACGAACTGCCACTGACCGAGCCGGTCGAATAGCAGTTGCTGATGGCACCCTCGCCGTTGTATCCCACCAAGCCCCCGGTGAGAGAACCCCCAAAAAGGGAGGTTCCCTCTACGCCCAGATTCTTGATTTGGCCACCCGCTCCCACATAACCGAACAGTCCGACATAATGACTGGCTGGCATATTCACACGCGCGTTGTCGATGATGTGGTCGTTACCGTCAAAAACTCCGGTAAACTCTGTCCCTTGAAAACCGTGACTGGTGCTCGTATCTGGGGCTATGGGCGTTACGGAAACGCCGTTAAGGTCTATATCAGCGGTCAGGACAAAGTGACTGGCCCAGTCCGCCGGGGTCGCCACCAACTCCTGCCAGTCGGAAACCCCGCTAATCCGATATGGTTCGGCCTCAGTGCCCGACCCGCCGTCGTACTTGGCCTGAGCCGGCAAACACCATCCGCAGACAGCAATTAGTACAATAATCTTCCCCCAAAGCCTTGAACTCCCCATCGTACTCATCGTTTTGTCCTCCAACCACGATGCACTACAACCGTCAACTGCCCATAAGAGCCGCGCCCGGACGGTCAATGTATGCACCTGCAATCCGGCTGTGATTCTCTACGAACCGGTAGTATTATACCATACCGGCGGTCTTTTGTACAGCGCTTTTATCCGATTTTCTCACTTACTCAAACTGACCGGCTTTCAAAGAAACGGCACGATAAGTCCTTATGCGACAGCAATATAGCACAGTGTCCCATTCCCGCCCCCAGGGGGTAAACTCCAGCGGTAGGCCAGCCACCCGCCATACTATTAGATACCTGCTCCTTCGACTCCCTTCGACAGGCTCAGGGTGGTGAGCCTGTCGAACCATCGCTCAGGACGGGTTTCGCAGGTATGACAAAGATTCGTCGGCCAAGCGCGGTTATGCAGGCCTGGATTTACCGCATTATGGGCACACAACGGCATTGCATAGAACACAGCAAGATGCTGTTGCCTCAAGGCGATAAATCCATCAAGTCTGGTTCACCCACAAGCTTTGGGACGATAATGAATTCTTTCACCGCACTTGTTCAGACTCTTTGCAGCCATACCAACGCTCCGAAGCTATACGTTCTAATCAACATCCTCAAAAAACCTTGAAAAAATCTGCAACTTAGTTGCAAATTCACCGTAGAGAGCATATACTTGACCCGTCCTTGATAGAGTACATCTGCTTCGATGTTGGAGCATTGAGTGTGTATGCAGAAGAGACTTGCAGCCATTCTGACGGAATTGACACACCACGCGCCGTTCACGTTATTCGGGGCGTTGACGGGCATCGTCTGCATGCTCGCATTCAAAAATCTCGAACAGCAGACGAGCTATCGATTATTTTACATATTCCACCCCACTCACGTTGTGCTCTCGGCAATGATAACTGCATCCCTGTTTCGCCTGCACGAAAGAATGAAAAGCTTCCTTGTGGTGCTCATCATCGGCTACACCGGTTCCATCGGCACGGCCACTCTTAGCGATTCAATCATTCCGTTCTTCGGCGAGAGCATCCTCGGCGTTGCGATTCCCACCGAGGCAAAAGTTCACGCCGGCCTGCACGCGGACGAAGCTGAAGCCGCAAATGAACACGCCCGAGGCGATAAGCCCGAAATTCACCTCGGCTTTGTCGAGGAATGGTATATTGTCAATCCCGCCGCCCTTCTCGGCATCCTGATTGCGTATTTCCTGCCCCGCACGAAATTCCCGCACGCAGCCCACATACTGATAAGCACCTGGGCATCCGCAGCACACATTATGATGAACACTCCCGGCGAAATAACGGTGCTGACTGTCATCGGCATTTTTATCGTGCTATTCATAGCAGTCTGGCTGCCCTGCTGCTTCAGCGACATCGTCTTTCCCCTGTTGTTCGTCGGCTCGCCGCAAGCCGTCGGATCCTGTCACGCCAGGCATACGGAGGCCGGTCAATGAAATCCAATGTGGATTTGAAAGCCCGGCGAATCTTGAAGACCGCAAAGCTCTATTGCACCGCGGGCAGAGTGGCGGTGCTCAGAATCCTGCTAAAGGCCAATAAGCCCCTGCGGCAAGACGAGATTGCCGGGCGATTGGGCAAGAAAAGCTTCGACAAAGTCACGATCTACCGGACTTTGGAGAGCTTGTTGGAGGTCGGGCTTGTGCACAAGGTCTTTCTGGACGAAAGGGCCCGGCACTTCGAGCTGGCCCGCAACTGCAGCGAAACCCAGTGCCACCCGCATTTCACCTGCACAAACTGCGGCAACACGCACTGCCTGACGGAAATGGCGATTCCCAAAGTGAAAGGAACGCACAAGGGCTTCCTTATTCACCGCCAGCAAACCCGGCTTGAGGGCCTGTGCCCGGCCTGCGCGTAGAAACGCACATCAGAAGATTCTAATGTCAAAAGCCTGCAAATACCGATAATACTCCGTAATGCGTATTCGACTTACACTAACAGCTCTATTGGCAGCGGTGCTGACCGTTGCAGGCTGCCATCGGCCCGCTGCCGCCACCCTTCAGGCCGGGCAGCCGATCAGTATTGGCGAGCTGGCGGGACTTCTCGGGCTGCGCGTGAGTGAATCAAGCGCAACCCACGTCACCCTGAAGAACTCCGCCAACACCGTAATGCTTTTCACCTATACCGGCGGCAAGGTCTATGTCAACGCCAGGCCCATCGGCACAGTCGGCGAAGTCGAGAGGATAGGCGGCCAAGTCTATGTGCCAAGAGCGCTTGCATCGCAGATACGCGCGGCGATGCAGACCTCAATCCTGCCGGGGATAAGCCCGCGCCCGCCGTCGGGCTGTGTCGTAATCGACGCAGGTCACGGCGGCAAAGACCCCGGGGCGACAAGCTGCCTCGGATTTTATGAGAAGACGGTAAATCTGGCCGTTGCACGGAAGGTCACATACCTGCTCCAGCAAAAAGGATTCAAGGCGGTAATGACGCGGGATGGCGACACCTTCATCGAGCTTGAAGATAGGGCCGCCGTCGCCAATAGATACGACGCCGACTTGTTCGTAAGCATCCACGCCGACTCCTCGCCGAGCAGCTCGACCCGCGGTTTCACCATTTATGTATCGCGCTCGCCGTCGTGGTCTTCGCGCCAGGCCGCCGGCGCTATCGCCAAATCACTGGCTAAGACAGGCATAGACAACCGCGGGACGCAAAACGCCGACTACCGCGTCCTCGTACAGACTCGCGGACCTGCCGTTCTGATAGAATTGGGATATCTATCGAATCAGCGAGAGGCCGAGCTGCTGAGGGACAGCTCCTTCCAGAGCCGCCTTGCGCAGGCAATTGCCGATGGCATCAGTGATTTTCTCGGCTGACCTGCCTGGCAGCCCGCATTTCGTCTCTCCCCGACCAGCGCTCGCAGCCAAAAACCTCGGACAAATAACAGCTTTGCATCGTGGACAATCGGCTCTTGTGTAGTTAGGATAGGGCGTATGAAAATGTATCCGTTCAAATTCAAGCCATTGTACAAAGAGCGGATTTGGGGCGGCCGGAAGCTGTGGGAGGTCTTCAATAAAGACATACCGGCTGGTGCGAAAATCGGTGAGAGCTGGGAGCTGGCGGATTTACCCGATGACAAATCCGTTATCGCAAACGGCGAGCTGGCCGGGCAGACGCTGGCCTCAGCCATCGAAAAATACCCCAAAGAGATTACGGGTGACAAGAAATTCTCAGGCCCGTTTCCCCTGCTGATAAAGATTCTGGACGCCGAGGATATTCTAAGCGTGCAGGTCCACCCCGACCCTCAGACCTGCCGACGGATGGGCAGAGGCCGGCCCAAAACCGAATGTTGGTACATAATATCCGCTGCGCCGGGTGCGGTCATTTATAAGGGTCTCAAAAAAGGCGTCAGCAGGCAGGCGTTCGCCAAGGCGATAGAGAAAGGCAGCGTCGCTGATATGCTGGCGAAAGTGCCCGTTGAGGCGGGCCAGTGCCATTTCCTGCCCGCGGGCACACCTCACAGCATCGGAGCAGGACTTTTGATAGCCGAGATTCAAACGCCTTCGGACACGACCTACCGCGTCTTTGACTTCAACAGGGTGGATGACACCGGCAAGGCCAGAGAGCTGCACATCGAAGAGGCCCTTGAAAGCATTCACTTCGGCGCAGCCGCCAAGGAGCTTGCGGTGACGACGGTTGGCCGGCTGGCGGACTGCGAGTATTTCAAGGTTGACAAACGTCACCAGGCCAAAACCTGTGAGCTGCTTCTCTCGGCGGGTAAGATGAAGACGCTCATAATCCTCTCCGGTTCCGGGACAATCGAGGATGCCGAACGAAATCCGGTCGAGTTTGTCGCCGGTGACACGCTGCTCGTTCCCGCTGCTTACGAAGGAGCAGTACGTTTTAGGGCCGAGACGCACTACCTCGTTGTCACTATTTGAGCGATTGTCGATTCGCAGGCGAGAGCCCAAAATTATAAGTGGAGACCGCCAATGATCAAAGCCGGCAGAAGACCTATGACCGACGACAGTATTAGATTCGGCTACATCCTCGTTTTCGCGGCGGCGGCGGCGCTCTATGCGGCAACCTGCGCGCCCGGCCCTGTCTGGCAGGATAGCGGCATGATTCAATATCGCGTCTGGCATAACGATATCGAGGGAAAGCTCGGCCTTGCACTGTCACATCCGCTTTTTTACATAATCGCCATTGCCGCCAAACACGTACCTCTCGGCCAGTTCGCCTACCGAGTCAACCTGACCAACGCCCTTATCTCCGCCCTCGCTGTGGCGAATCTGTTCCTGCTCCTGTCGTTATGGCTAAGCAGCGCCCCCACCAAGGGGCCTTGGGGCCTGCCCGCCCTCGTCGGGGCCTTGTCACTCGCTCTTTCTCACACCTTTTGGTCGCATGCAGCCGTCCCGGAGACCTACAACCTGGGTATGGCGCTGCTTCTCTTCGAACTGATAATTCTCCTTAGGTACGCCGGAACCGGACGCGTGACATGGCTCTATGCGCTGGCCTTTGTCAACGGCCTTGCGATGGCAAACCACATGCTGGCGTCTATCCCTCTTGCGTGCTACCTTGCCCTTCTTTTGGCGCTGGCGGCCCGAAAACAAATCAGAAGCAAACACGTCTTGATAATGGCCCTTTTATGGATTATCGGCGCGCTGCCTTACGAGTATTTAATCATAAGAGAAATTGTCCGCAGCGGCGATTTCTGGGCCACTATGAGTTCAGCGGCCTTCGGCAGAAGCTACAAAGCCGACGTCCTCAATACGTCCGTATCGGGCAGGATAGTCAAAGAGAATCTGATGTGGATGGCTCTGAACTTCCCGACGCCGAACATCATCCTGGCATTCGTGGGCATATCGGTTTTGCACAGGGCCTCGCCGAAACGGTGGTTCGCAAGGATCATCCTTGCGCTTCTCGTGCTGTTTCTGCTCTTCGCCTTTCGCTACACCATCGTTGACCGATATGCATTCTTCATTCCCTTCTACTGCATTGTTTCAATTCTGATTGCCGTGGGGGCCTGCAGCGTGCTGGCCCGCAGGCGCCGAAAGACTCTGGGCCGCGTAATAGTAGCGCTTTGCTTTCTGACTATCCCCGCCTACATAGCCGCCCCGAAAGCCGCGAAGTGGCTTGGAATTACCAGCGGACGCGGGAGAAGTATCCCCTATCGAGACGATTACACATATTTCCTCAGGCCCTGGCAGACCGGCTGCCGAGGGGCCGAGAGATTTGCAGACGAGGCATTGGACGCCGTCCGGCAGGACGCGATAATCTATGCCGACAACACGACGTCGGCGCCCCTGCTGTATGCCCAGGAGGTCAAGGCAAAGCGGCCCGATGTCAAAATCATATCGCCGATGGGATGCAGTCCCGGTTCGCCGGAATCTAATGAGCAAACCATCGATGGGCTTTTGGCGGAGCAACGCATTTACGTTGTTTCTCCGGTCAAGAACTACTGCCCCGACTTCCTCCTCGAGCGATGCGTCTTCGAGCCTGCCGGCCCGATCTACCATGCGCTTCCAAAACGAGCCGAATAATCGCCGACACGCTGCAATTCCACCCGAACAATGTTGTGGCGTGCCCTGTACTACTAACAGGATGATTCTATGAGCAAAGTCGCAATTGTCAAAACGACACCTCAGACTGTTCTGCAGGATGTGGTCAGGGTAATGGAGCTGGCCGGCGTCCGCGATGCACTCGATAGCGGCGTAACCACGATTCTAAAGAATAATCTGTCCTGGCACCTGATGTACCCCAGCGCAAATACAACGCCCTGGCAGCTCGAAGGGACAATACTCGGCCTGCACAGGCTCGGTTTCGACGACCTCGTCTGCGTGGAGAATGAAACTGTGGTCACCAGCGCCGAAATCGGAGAGATGCTGAATAAACAACGTCCTGTCTGTGAGCACTATGGGGTGCCTATCAAGTACAATTTCAAGCCGGCGGATATGATATGGCAGCGGTACCAGCCAAAGGCGCAGATGATTGTCCTCGATAAAATCTTCCCCAGGGGCATCCGCATACCGGATTATTTCCACGGCAAAAACGTGGTCCATCTGCCCACTGTCAAGTGCCACATCTATACCAATATCACGGGCGCTATGAAAAATGCCTTCGGCGGCCTGCTCGACAACAGCCGCCATTACTGCCACTCCACAATCAATGAAGCGCTCGTGGACCTGCTCGCTATTCAAAAAGAAATTCACAAAGGCATATTTGTCATAACCGACGGGACAACCGCAGGCAACGGCCCCGGCCCCAGAACAATGACCCCGATAACTAAAGACATCGTCCTTGCGTCGGACGATTGCGTCGCAATCGATGCGGTCTGCGCAAAAATGATGGGCTTCGAGCCTATGGACCATAAGTTCATCCGACTGGCGCACGAGCGAGGCCTCGGCGTCGGCAGGATAGGCGAAATTGAAATCGTCGGCGACATCGACCTCGAAAAGGAAAACTGGGGATTTGTCACCGGCGACAACGCCGCCTCATCCGTCGGCAAGCTGTTCTGGTTCGGGACGATGCGATGGCTCGAGAAGCTGATGTTTCATACGCCCATCGTATATTCGTTCATTTTTGCATCGGCCATCTACCACGACAGAATATGGTATCCCCTCAAAGGCAAAAAGGTCGTCAACGACTGGCTGACCAACAGCCCCTGGGGCAGACTCTTTGCAGACTACCATCCCGGAAAACTCAATCCTTGACCCCCGGCCTGCCCAATAGCTGATCCCAGATCCCACCCTTATTCCCCATTTTCTGCTTGCAATTTTGCAGTCGAAATGCATAATTACAGGAAAGGAGTTGCGTTATGGCTCGTAGATATATCACAAGGTCGTTGGAGACGGTCCTCAAAAGGGCCGCATCTGAGTTTCCTGCCGTTGTCCTGACCGGTCCCCGGCAGTCTGGCAAAACAACGCTTCTCAAACACCTTTTCAGCGAGGACTGCCGGTACGTCTCCCTCGAACCTCCCGACATCCGGGCGGCGGCTGTGGAAGACCCCCGCGGCTTCCTGGAGATGTACCCCCCGCCGGTCATTTTCGACGAGGTGCAATACGCCCCCGATCTCTTGCCATACGTGAAGGAGCGCATCGACGCCCACCGGGACCGGTCCGGCCAGTACCTGCTCACAGGCTCCCAGAATCTCCTGCTCGTCCAAAGAATCACCGAGTCTCTGGCCGGCCGGGCGGCGATCCTGCGCCTGATGCCACTGTCGCGCCGCGAGGCCGAAGAATATCCCCAAGCCGCCCTGCCGTGGGAGTCCCAGAAATCACGCGGCGCGCAGCACAGGAGTTCTTACAGGCAACTCTGGCGTGATTTCCTGCGCGGCGGCTATCCGGAGCTTGTCGCCGACCCCAGGCGCGACATCGGCCTGTGGCACGCAAGCTACGTCCAGACCTACCTCGAGCGGGATGTGCGCACCATCCGCCAGGTGGGCGATCTGTCCCAGTTCCAGAGCTTCCTTCGGGCCCTGGCGGCGAGAACGGCCCAGCTCCTCAGTCTGACCGATCTGGCCAGAGACCTCGGCCTCGCCGTGAACACGGTCAAGGCCTGGCTTTCCGTGCTCGAAGCCACCTACCAGGTGGTCGTTCTGCGCCCGTATTTCGCCAACGTCGGCAAGAGGCTCATCAAAACGCCTAAGGTCTATTTCACGGATGTCGGCACTCTCTGTTACCTCAGCGGCCTCAAAGACCCCGCCCACGCGGCATCCGGCCCTATGGGCGGGCCAATTATGGAAACCGCCGTTCTCTCCGAGATACTCAAAACCCTCACCCATCGAGGCATCGACCCGCAGATTTACTTCTGGCGGACCTCTACCGGCGCCGAGGTGGACATCGTTGTCGAAACCGCAGGCAAACTCGTCCCCATCGAGGTGAAGCTTTCCGCTACCCCGCGTCCGGCTTTTGCCGCTCCCATCAAGAGGTTTCGGGATGATTTCGCCGACAAGGCCCTGCCAGGCTATGTAATCCATCCGGGCGATATCCGCCTGCCCCTCGGCGCGAACGTCACCGCCCTGCCCTTCGCCGAACTGTAGCTGACCCTCTCGACTGGCACGCCTTACAGCCAGACTTCGGCGTCGTAGCGGAGCATAATCAGCTTGTCTTTGAAGCCGTCAAAACGGATCACCGGCTTTTTGCCGAGCACTTCCTGTAAAATCCACTTGGGGAAGTTCGCCCCCGCCTTGATTGAGAGAGGGACGCCGCCCCCGAAACGCGGATTTATTTCGATGAATCTCACCCTGCTGCTGCCGTTGTGGAACAACTGCAGTGTTATTACGCCCGGCCCTGCCCCGAGCGCCTCGACCAGCCGAGCAGCCCGGGTCATAATGCGGGCATTCCTGACAACCTGGCCCTTGCTTACCTCGCCGGTCCGCACCTCGATCCGCCTGCGAGGAACAACGCAGCGGACCTTCATATCAAAGTCAACATACACATCGCACGTATGCTCGATGCCTCTGACATATTCCTGGCAGATTGCGTTGGGTATCCTCCTCGCATAGAACTGCAGCTCTTCGCGGTTCCGCACAATGGCGTTGCCTCTGCTGGCGTATCCGTCCCACGGCTTGAGAAAACGGGGCCAGCCCAGCTTCCTGTCGGACAAGGCCGAACGAACGCTCATAGTCAGGGGAGTATCAAAGCCGTTCTTGACCAGGAAACGATAGGTCTTTCTCTTGTCCTGGCAGACATCGACAACGCCCGGCTTCGAGACAAGGACACGGCAGCCCAGCGCCGAGAACTTAGGCTCGTTCTGGGCCAGTAGCTTCAGGTCCAAATCAACGGTCGGGATTAGCAGCCTCACCCCGTGACGTTCAACAATCGAAAGCAGATGCCTGACATAGCCCGGATGGGTCGTCGGCTTGACCAGAACGCCCTTATCGCATAACTGCAGCGCCGGGCTCAGCTCTCTCGTATCCGTGCCGAGAAACGAAACGCTCAGCCTCAGTTGCCGCGCAGCCTCACGAAAGCTGTTGAGCAGCGAGACGCGCCTGCCAATGCATGTAAACAAGACGCCAAAACCGTTGGCCCGCCCTGCCGAACGCGACTCGCCGCGCCTTGGGTGACGTGCAGCCGATTGCGATTTCGTCATTTCTGCTCCTGTTCTATCTTCGCCACAGCACTACAAGAACCTTTACTATAGTAAGCTGCACGCGGCCAATTGTCAAGGAAAAATAGTCGTCTGTCCGACGGTATTCTTTTGACAGCTCGGCTGTCCGGCTCTAAACTGCCTTGTTTAGCCCAGCCTCAGTAGGATTTGTGAAAGGTCCCGATGCAGATTCCACTTCTGGATTTGAAGGCGCAGTATAATACGTGCAGAGACGAGATCACGCAGGCGATAGCCGAGGTCTGCGAGAGTCAGGCCTTTGCGCTCGGACCGGCCGTCTCGGCGTTTGAAAAAGAGATTGCCGCCTACTGCGGCTGCAAGCACGCGATAGGCGTTTCAAGTGGAACCGATGCGCTGCTTGTCAGCCTGATGGCGCTGGGTATCGGGCCGGGCGACGAAGTCATAACCTCCCCCTTCACCTTTTTCGCCACCGCCGGCTGCATCGCCAGGCTCGGCGCAAGGCCCGTCTTCGTCGATGTGGACCCTGACTCCTACAATATCGACCCGGCTGCTATCCGGCGGCGGATCAATAAGAGAACAAAAGCT
>Ga0315297_10003122_pt1 | contig 10618 bp, 7 predicted proteins | sample YL17G15_0_MG_FD_203628 | JGI IMG/M metagenome (GOLD analysis project Ga0315297, IMG submission 203628) | Sediment microbial communities from Yellowstone Lake, YNP, Wyoming, USA - YL17G15_0 | ecosystem: Environmental > Aquatic > Freshwater > Lake > Sediment | place: USA: Wyoming | collected...
ACGATTAACCAAATCAACACACTGCGGAAGCACCTGGATCTGGCAAAAGGCGGTGGTCTAGCTCGGCAGGCATCACCGGCAAGAATGGCGACATTGGTCCTGTCTGATGTCATTGGCGATCCCCTCAATGTGATCGCATCTGGTCCAACTGTGCCAGATAATTCCACTTTTCAGGATGCCTGGTCGATTATCGAACAATTCAATCTAGAGGATGAAATCCCCGCGTCCATTTGCAGTTACTTGGACAAAGGCAGGCGAGGTGAGGTCCCCGAGACCTTGAAATCTGGCGATCCGGTTTTCAATCGTACGCAACAAGTAATTATCGCCAGTAATTCTCAGGCGGTCTCTGCAGCAGCCATTCAAGCCAGGAAATACGGCTTAGAGGTGCTGTTGTTGACCTCCTTTTTACAAGGGGAGGCCCGCGAAGTTGGGCGGATGATGGCGGCGATCGCTCGCCAAATCCAGGCGACAGGTGAACCAGTAAAACGACCCGCCTGCGTCATTGCAGGTGGTGAAACGACCGTTACTGTACGCGGGGCTGGCAAAGGCGGACGAAACCAGGAGCTTGCATTGGGGAGCCTTCAGGAGATGGCAAGACTTCCGAGAACAATGTTAGTAGCCTTGGCGACGGATGGCAGCGACGGTCCAACTGAGGCTGCTGGAGCAGTCGTCACAGGTGATAGCCTGGATCGGGGGCTAACGCTGGGGTTGGATCCGAGGAAATTCTTAGACCGGAATGACGCTTACCTTTTCTTCGATAGATTAGGCGATCTTATACGATCAGGTCCTACGCAGACGAACGTCAACGATCTGACTATTTTATTCGCATTTTAGGTCAACAGGGATGATTCGGATTATAATTATTACGGTTCCTGAGATAGTAAATGTTGGAAACAGAAAACAGTCGTTTGGGAGGTTTTAGATGATAAGGAAAATTACACCCTTTGTGGCAGTCATAATCATGTTTGGGTTGTGTCTGGCTGCCTGTAATCGACCAATCTCAGGTCCAAAACAGAGCTCGGCTACGCCAGTCGCACCCACGCTGGATGAGCTCTCTATGACTCGCACTGCTATCGCAGGTCCGATCATTGCGACGCTCACCGCAGCAGAATTCACACCGGTATCGCAAACACAGAAAACGACCATTGTACCGCAGGTTGAAACACCAACCACGCCCGTGTTACCTGTCGTAACAACTGAAGTCGTTACACCTGTGCCTGCTACCCCGGCGGTTAAGGCTACAGCTACAACTCAAAAACCGGCTGTGGTCAAATCTGAACCAGTCCTGCCAGAAGTCTATTGGTTGCATAGTGGTGAGTTCCCATTTTGCATCGCCCGACGCTTCAATATCGATCCGGGACAGTTAATGTGTGCGAATGGTTTTTGTAATGGACAGGTTTTCCATCCCGGTCAGGGTGTCATCATCCCCAAACATCCACTGCCGTTCCCTGGCAGGCGGGCGTTACATCTCCACCCGGCGACTTACCGGGTGTGTCCCGGTGATTCGATCTATAAGATTGCTTGCTTTTTTGGAGATTTAGATCCGATTTACCTGGCGCAGTTTAACGGTTTGACGTCTCCATACCAGCTGCGCGCAGGACAAATACTCAACATACCTTGATTTTGGATTGATTGATGGTGGTGAAATCATGTTCGACGAAGAACGCGAAGATACGACTATTTACAAAGTGGTCCTCAACCACGAAGAACAGTACTCGATATGGCCGGCTGATCGAGAAAATCCGGCTGGTTGGCGCGATGCAGGCAAGGTCGGGAGCAAACAGGAATGTTTGTCGTATATCGGTGAAGTCTGGACGGATATGCGCCCACTGAGCTTGAGAAAACAAATGGATGTAAAGTAGCTGGGGAATGAACTCAGCGTTTGGCGCGCTTCTTCGCCAGGCGTAAGCGTTCCAGGGCATCGATCTCAGGTTCTAGATGAGCTTTTGGCTTAGGCTTCTCTTCAGAAGAGGGTTGAGCACCTTTTAGCGTTTGATCTGGCATCTTTCCTATTTGCCCCGGTCCTGCCTGTGCTGGCGGGGCAGCGGAACGCTGCCGGGCGCGCTGGCGGGCTTCGAAAAGACCGTTTAACAAACGTGATTGTGCCACGTTGCTGGAACGCTGAAGTGGGATACTGTTTCTCATCCAGGCATAGACCTGCGCAATATCTTTCTTCTTCAAAGTGAGACGCCGTATTGCCACATCGATTGGAAAGAGAACCGCGACCAGGATCAATAATGGAAGCCAAATTTCGCGGGCATTATCGATGCTATTCAGGTTATGGAAAAAAACTGTTTCCAGTCGGTCGGTCTCTAATTTCTTTCCACCTGTTATTCGAGCTAACTGGTCGAGCAGACCCTGGTTTACTCCATTGAACCGATACTCGGGCGAGAATGGCACGACCAGACCTAAGGTTATCTGTCCCAGGGATTGGTCGTCATCGTTGACGCCTATGCGGACCAGATAAACTCCTGGTTTGGATACACTTTTGGCTGCCTGATACTGCCCGGCGCCGGTTTGTTTTAGAGGCAATTCTGTCTTTTCTAGATTCGGATCGATTATTGTTACGCTGCCTGTTAAAAAGTTATACGGGCTGCCATCTTTCTTTACCGTCTCCACCTGGATGACAGCCTGGTTTTCCTGTAGTTTGGCGGTCGCCGATAAACCTTCAATACGTGGAGCTGGTAAAGTCCAGGTGACCAGCTGCGTCACAAATCGCGGAAAGCCCTCCCAGCTCAACCAATGGGTAGCCCATTGGCCTTTCATGTCCGACATCCAGGCTGCTGAGCGACCTAATCCGAATTGCCAGTAAGCCAGCAGCGGGTCGCCGCGCGGCGTGATCAAATCGAGTCGGGCGGTATTCTTTGCGGATGTTCCGTTGTAGCCTAACAATGGCGGCATGCTGCTGGTATCCAAACCACGCAGGATCGAGCTACCGGGATTAACCATAACTGGGTAGAAGGGCTCTTCGATGATGTACTCACCAACTGATTTGATGGTCTCTTTCAGAAAGATATCCGGCACGTCCTGGATGGAAATCGCAGGGTAGAATTTGCCGCCTCCTACCTGCGCCAGCGTGTTCAGATAGGCGCCTGCACCTTCACCCGCTGCAACAATGCTAAGGGTGACACCCTCTTTTTGCATCTCGCGCGCCAGCGGAGTCAGATCACCCTGGCGTACCCAACCATCGGTCATCAGAATGATGTGTTTCCGCTTAGCTTGCACTTTTTGCAAGGCGTCATATGCTGCCTGGACGCCAGCCTGCAAGTTGGTCTGTCCTTCCGCTTGAAAGCCGCCGATTGCTTGTTCCAGGGTAAATGGGTCGACCAACGGTTTCAAGTCCAGAACCCAGTGTGGCTGGCTATCGAAGGCTATGACACCTAAATAATCCTGATTGCCGACCGCGCCGGCGGCGCGCATGATGGCTTCTTTGCCAATATCGACTTTAGCCTGCCCCGATTCGCGCGGAGAGTAGGATTGGAAGAGGTCGGGATTGTCGCAATGACAGCGGCCCATACTGCCGGACTTATCCACTGCCAGGACCAGTGCCAGGTTGGATTGGATTTCTTTATCTCGCACGTCCATATCGACCGGTAGCGTCTTTTCCAACGGTGTCCGTAGATAACCTCCTGCTCCAAATGATTGCGGACCACCTACCACCAGCAGGCCTTTTCCCAGGTCGCGCACAAACACAGTCAAGATTTCTGAGACCCCGCTTGGCAGATCGCCCGCCGGTACATCCACCAGGATTATGCTGTCGTAATTTGCTAGCTCCGCTATTGTGGTGGGCATTGCTTTAGGGCTACTCTGGTTGAGGCGAAATTTTGCTTTACCCAATGCCTCAGCCAGGTTGTCCCCACTGCCCGGTCTTCCTTCAACGATCAGGACACTCGGTGGACCATGTACGATGGTGAATGCGCTGGCCTCGTTATTTTGTAGGCGGGTATCCTCACTCGGGATGATTTGAATCCGGTATCGACGGAAACTGTCACCGGATTGCTCCGTGGATTTATCTTTAATTGGTATGCGAATTAACTCTGGATTACTTTCTCCGGTGGGTAAAAAACGCTTTTCGAGTGATTGGATCAACACATCGTTTTCGAATACTCTTATCGTCGCATCGACCGGTTTGGTGGTCTTAACCGTGAATTTTAGCTCGAATTCCTGTCCCTGGCGGATTTCGGCTGGGGCATCCAATGAGTCAAGCCAGACTTCTACTTCGCCTTGTTGGCCACCCAATGGGACATACAACAGCTGGATATTGCTGGTAGATGCCAGCTCAGCCTGGTCTATGGCTGCGCCAAGGTTTTCGCGCCCGTCGGATAACAGGACAATCCGTTTCGCACCTTCGCCCGGGAAAATTGCCTGGGCGAGTTGCAGGGCATTGGCGATATCTGTGCGTGTAGTCATTGGTATAGAACTGATTATTGCTAGGTCTTTTATTTTCGATGCCAGCCGTTCAACCAGTGCATCCTCGCCAAATACAATAACTGCGGCCTGATCATCACCACTCATCGATACAAGGCTGTCTTGAATAATTTTTTCGGCATACATCTGATCGTTGGCAGGGATACTGTCTGAAGCGTCCAGGATGAAGACAGTAGTAAGCATATCCGATTTCAATCTGAGCTGGATGCCTGCTAATGCGCAAACCAGCAGGGAAAAAAGAAATACCCGTATCGCAAGACTGGTCAAAAACCGGCCGCGGCTTAGGCGCTGCCGTCCGAGCCAACCGATCCAGACCAGGAGCGGCGTTACCAACAATAACCACAAAAACTGCGGATAGACAAACGATAAGCTCATCGGTTATTCGGTCCAGATTTCTTGGGAAATAACCTTAACCGCAACACCAACATCGCCATCACCGCTCGCTGGTACACCAACCACTCAATAACCAGGATAAATAATGCCAGTCCCGCGGCGATTCTCCACAGCTCTTTCTCTCCCTTTTGTTGCAGGTTGGTCATGGTAATGGGTGTAATACCGGCGATGCGGATCGATTCTTGAGGCTCTATCTGCGATTCCTGAGGCGAAAATAGGTTTACCGCAAAGCGGTTAGTTTCCCCATCGCTGTTTTTGACTGTATAAACTCCTAATTGACTCGTATCGGCGAAAACGACTTTCCCATCTTGATAATCTAACTTTGCGATTGTTCCATCTGGGCGTGTAATTTCCAGGGTATGCGCCTGCTCAGAGGTTGATAAGGGCTTTGAAAAGACAAGAGCGGTGCCAGGAGCGACGTTTTGGGGTGTCTGGCTACCCGGAGTCAGCCAATTGATCAGGTTTGAGACCAGCAGAGGAAAACCCACTTTGAGCGGAAAATCTGAGTGATGCAGATCGAATGCCAGGATCGCAATTCGGCGTCCGGCGCTTTCACCAGCCAGCAGTAAGGGAGCCTTGCTCTTTTGGTCTATAATCAGCATCTTTGACCAGCTAGGCTGTGCAAGGTCAACAGCATCGAGTATATTGATTTCTTCCAGAGAGATGTGCTCAAGCATCGGTTCGACCGGTTCGACTGCCAAAAGATCTGGTAATTGCAGTGTTCCGGTAACTGTGAAGAGCTGGGTACTGGAGGGCGGGGCGATGAACAACAAATTCCCGGCTGGCAGTTCAGCTGAGCCGGGAATGACGCCATCATAAATCACCAGCCCTGCTGCTGCATCGACTGGCTGTTCTGGTTTCAGTACTTCCAACTCAAGAAAGGGGAGAAGCTTAAGCGCAGTCTCTAAGAACAGGTTTCCGTCGCTGATCAGCACCACTTTTGCCGGTTTGATATGTTGAGAAATAGCGTATGCAATATCGTCCAGTCCCAGGAAGTCGGCTGCAGAATTGTCGGGCATCAGCCGCGCCTCGATTACCTGGGTCGTGCTGATGATACCTTCTGCGAGGACCGCCTGTTCCCCATTCGCCGCAATTTCGAGATCGAAGGCGTTAAACAGAGTTCCATCAGCGAAGAAAGATAGCCGTCGTTTCGCAGGTGAGGCGCTGTAATTCGCTACCTGCGCAAATGCAGAAAGAGAACGATTGGAGGGATTAGCTTGCAGATTCAACAGCTGGATCGCCTGGTTCTCATTCTTCTTGCCGATCGAGATGAACTTGACGATTCCGGAGATTGTCATCCGCTCAGGCAGCTTTGCATTCCCATCAGAGAGGACGATTATCTGCACATCTGGCTGGCGTTCGGCGATCGCTTTGGCAATTTGTAAAGCGATGCCCAGGTTACAACCCCCGGAAGATAATGTAACTTGATCGATAGCCATATAGACAGCTCGCCGGTCGGCGCTGAGCGAAATGACTGAACGGGATTTTTCCCCAGCAGTGATGACCGAGACGCGCGCATCTGCTGGCAGCATTTCGATGATCTGAACCGCAGCCTGTTTGGCTGCCTCAAGCCGGTTAGGCTTGACATCTATCGCTCCCATGCTGGCTGATGTATCTATGATCAGAACGGCAGTCTGGCTGTTAAATCCGGAAGTCGGGAGGTAAGGTCTGGCGATTGAGAAGATCAAGATACTCAAAAATAGCAACTGCAATAATAGCAAGAGATTACGACGTAACTTCTGCCAGGGGGTGTTTGCTTCCATGTCCTGGACCATTTTCTGCCACAGATAAGTACTTGATATGAGTCGTTCCTCCCGGCGGAGTTTAAGCAAATAGAGCAATACCAACACCGGCAGCAGCAGTAGCAGCCAAAAGGCAGGCAGGTTGAGGAACCCGGGCAGGCTGATCAGGTTCATTTGAGAAATCCCTGCCTTGGAAGCCAGGCAAACAATAACTCTTCCAGGGGTAGTGAAGATTTTACAGGTAGATAGGATATATTGCGCACCCGGCAGAATTGTTGCCAGGCTTCCTGCCAGCCCTGTAAATGTTTTTTATACTTTTCGAGTGTCTGAAAATCGGCGGTGATTTCGATCTCAGAGCGATGTTCGGAATCGATCAGACGGTAATCCCCATTGATCACCGGTTCAGCTTCATCGGGCGCCAGCAGGTGAATTACCGAAATATCGTGTCCTCTTCCACGCAGCAGGTTCAGACCGGTTTCCCAACCATCGCTCATCAGGTCGGATATCAGTACCACCACGCCTGGGTTGGCGGCTTTCGAAGCATAAGAACCCAGCCAGGTTGCTGTCTCTATCGGATCGAGGCAGGGTGAAATGGATTGCAGGAATGAAAACAACTTGACAGCAGATTGTTTGCCGCGCACCGGTGGAAAATATGTATTCGTATAGCCATTCCGATCCAGAGAAGTCGATACCGCTATCCGGTCAAGTCCGACCAAAGCGATGTAACCTAACGCTCCAGCAGTCAGTATGCTGTAGTGTAATTTATTCGGCTCGCCCCAGTCCATCGAACGAGTAGTATCGACCAGCAAGTGAAGAGTAGTATCTTCTTCCGCGACATAGAGCTTGATAAACAACCGCTCGAGCCGGGCATAAGCATTCCAGTCGATCCGGCGGAAGTCATCGCCCAACGCGTAAGGGCGGAAATCAGAAAACTCAACCGAATGCCCGCGCCGGTTGCTACGCCGCTCGCCTTGCATCTGGCTGCTGGCGGCCCGCCGAAAGATCAAAGCCAGGCGTTCAAGCCGGCGCAGGAAAGCCTCGGTAAACAGGCGTTCTGACGACAAGCTGTTATTCTCCGCTGGATACCTGTTGGCACAAGGCAGTAATCACCTGGTCTGCATTGATCCCCTCTGCTTGAGCGTCAAAATTCATGATCAACCTGTGGCGGAGCGCAGGCAGGGCTGCCAGGCGGATGTCATCGTATGCGACATTGAAGCGGTCATCCATCAAAGCCATGATTTTACCTGCCAGGATCATCGCTTGCAGACCGCGCGGGCTGGCACCATAGCGGACGAAGTCCTTGACCATCTTCGGTGCTTCGCTATCGTCGGGATGGGTCGCTTTTAGCAGCCGTGCGGCAAAAGTCGTCACATGGGGGGCGATTGGAACGCCACGCGCCAGCGCTTGGAGCCGGCGGATTTCCTTTCCGTCGGCCACCTTGTCTGCTTGAAGCACCTCAAGTGTAGTTGTGCGGTTGGCGATTTCGACCAGTTCTTCGACAGAAGGAAATGGGACATTGATTTTGAAGAAGAAACGGTCCAATTGCGCCTCCGGCAGTGGGTAGGTGCCTTCCATTTCCAAGGGATTTTGGGTAGCCAGAACGAAGAATGGTTCGGGTAAATGGCGGGTGGATTTCGCTACTGTTACGCTGTGCTCCTGCATCGCCTCTAACATGGCGGATTGAGTTTTGGGTGTGGCACGGTTGATTTCATCTGCCAATACTAGGCTAGCGAAGATCGGGCCGGCTTCGAATTGGAACTGCCGTCGGCCAGTTTCGTCTTCAACAATCAGGTTGGTGCCGACAATATCGGAAGGCATCAAATCTGGCGTGAATTGGATACGTGAAAACGCGCAATCTACCGACTGAGCCAATGTACGCACCAACATGGTTTTTCCCAGTCCGGGTACACCTTCTAAGAGGGCATTACCTCCAGCCAGTAATGTGATCAGGGTTTGCCGGACCAAATCGTTTTGCCCGACGATCACTTTCCCGACTTGATTTTCAATGGCAGAGACGGTTGATATGAACTGTTCCGGGGATATATCTTCGACTTCCATCAATGCTCCTTTTATCGACTCATTCTTTCGATGAGCTTATGCTATGGTTCCAACGACGAGAAATATAACCGCACATAGTCAACCAGGTTGGTAGGGATATAATTTTGATCGATTGCCTGATTGGCGACGTTTGTATAGTTATAGAAAACCTGGGCATAGGGGATCAAAGCCGGGTTGGTGACACCCGGCATCGGGTTCTTACTTTCGGTTGCAGTTGTCTGGCCTTGTTGAGTCTCTTGACCAGGGATAAACACCTGTGATCCATTGCTCGCGGTTCTGTGCCAGGGTGCATATACCTGACCTTCGAGCGGGGTAGCATTTGCATTCGGAGCATTGCCCTGCGGATTGACCGACCTTTTTCCACCCGTAGCAGGCGGCAGTTTGTTAGCCTTCGTTCCGCCGCCAGCAACGCGTTGCCCGCCGGTCTGTCCATTACCTGGGTTATTTCCAGGATTGGCCTGGTTGGAGCTACCGTTGGTCTGGGCAACTTGCCGGCCAGTCTGAGCCAAAGCTTGTTTAGAAGCGTTTGCCTGCGCCAGGGCACGCATTATAGCGCTCTGGTCGGCCATTTGGGATTTCAAATCCTCCAATGCGGTTTTGGCGTCCTGGCTGGCTTTCAGGACCGATTGGGCGTCTCCGGATTGGACAGCTTGAGCAAGTGAAGCGAGCGCCTGGCTCAATTGTCCATCTCCAGATTGCCCAGCTTGGGTGGCTGCCTGGGCTAGGTTTTGGGCCAGTTCCTTACGCCGGGTTTCGTCCATCTGGTTTATCTGTTCCGCCAGCTGGTCCAGCGCCTGCTCGGAGGCTTGCGTGGCATCCTGGCTTTTTCGATTGCCAGTAGCCTCCGTCAATTGGGAAGCTAAAGACTCGAGTAAAGCTTGCCGAGACGCCAGGTTGGGATCCAGTTTGCGCTTAAGTTCTTGCTCAAGATTCGATAGATCTGCCAGAGCCTGTTCCAGATCGCCGGAGTTACGCTGTAGATTCTTCGCCAGTTCAGCTAACTGGCGTAATAATTCCTCCCGCATTTCTGGCGAGATTTCCTTTGAGGCTTCGATCTGTTGCCTGGCTATTTCGATCTGTCGAGCCTGCTCTTTCGCAGCTTGTTGCAGCTCGGAGCGCTGCCTTAGCACAAGTGTCTGCGGATTAGGTATGATGGATAAAGCGAGTATTATGAAAATCAGAACCACCCCGGTTGCCAGTGGGCGGACCAGATAATTGAGTGCAAAAGCCTCACCTGGGAGAATTCTAGCCGCACTGCTCAAGGCGTCATTTCTCTGCAGATGCGTCAGGTTTGGGGTGGAAAAGTTGATCCGACTGGAAGGTTGTGTTCCTGCGATATCAAAAGAATCAACCTGCTGAAAAGCCATGCTTTGCTCGGAAAACGAGCTTGAGCCACTTTGTAAAACCAGAGCTGTAGAAAGACGTTCTTTCAGCGATAATTCCCGATCGACGAGCCGGGCGATTTGCATCGGCGACTGTGGCTTTAGCAGCGGGTAAAAAAAGACGAAGATGAGCCAGATCAGGAATGGCAACAACGTCCATCGGCTAAGGTTTTCGATAGGAAAAATCCGTCCGGTTACTTGAATCAGCACGCCAGCGAGCGCTGCTATCCAGATGGTCCGCTGGGCTAACAGCCATCCGAAACGCAAACGCAATCGTCTGCCAAATCTTACAAGATGGAATTCAAGCTCGTTTACTTTAGCTGGTCTCTTCGCCATCTCTCAATCCAATCCTGATCCACCAATTGGGTTCCGGGAGCCTTTCGGCGCAGGATAGGGGCTCTCGGGTGTGATACCGGGCGTGGACTCTATGGTTGGATCGCTCACTGGCGTGGCTTGCGAATTCGGTGCGACCTCTGGCGCCATTATCGGGTCTGGTGTATCGATCGACACTCCCGGTATAGAGGTCTGGGGCGTTACGATCTGGATATTTTCATACCGGTTTGTAGTCGCCAGGTAGCCAAGAGCGATCACCCCAACATAGCTGCATAATATAAT
>Ga0315297_10003126_pt1 | contig 10610 bp, 10 predicted proteins | sample YL17G15_0_MG_FD_203628 | JGI IMG/M metagenome (GOLD analysis project Ga0315297, IMG submission 203628) | Sediment microbial communities from Yellowstone Lake, YNP, Wyoming, USA - YL17G15_0 | ecosystem: Environmental > Aquatic > Freshwater > Lake > Sediment | place: USA: Wyoming | collected...
AAGACAGGTTGGAATTCATCTTACTCCGGAAAATGTTCTTAATGCCAACCCCTCGGTAATCCACGCGATAAGGGGCGCGGTTTTTGAGAGTATATTGGCTAATTTAGATAAAGACCGCAAAGAAAACGATGTGGTTATCATCAGCATTCACAGCATATTTTTCTGGAAAAAAAGATTTATGCGGGCTTACGACAGATTTTATTTGAATAAATTGAATCCAGACATGATTGTTACGCTTTTTGCTCGGGCAAATGATATATTAATAGCCCTTAACAAAAGAAAGCAATGGAAAGCGCAAAAGCTTTCTCTTCAGGAAATCTTGCTTTGGCAAAACGTTGAAGTGGAAATGACCGCCAGCTGGGCAGAAATTGACCGTAAGCCATTTTATGTGGTTTCCGTTCTTCAGCCAACCAATACTTTGTATCGCTTGATTTTTGAACCATGGGTTGAAACAGCCTATGTTTGTATGCCCATAACCCATCTCAAGAAAAAATCCGACCAGCAGAAAGTCCATAAATTCATCGAAGAACTCGATAAACATTTTATTGTTTTCAATCCTTTGAAATTAGATATAATCCTTGGAAAGAATTTCGATTTGTCTTCTTATCATCATACTGTTAATCAGGACCTTTATTGGTTAATCAAGCAGAGCAAAAAAGTGATTGCTTATTTTCCGGTAATTGTTGCTTCGCCGGGCGTAATCAATGAATTGCGCGAGGCGCATGAAACAAATAAAGACGTCTGGTTAATTTTCCCGTCAAAAACCAAGAGTCCATTTCTTATTTATTTCAGCAGTCAGATTTTTGAAAGCCCGGAAGAATTTTTTAAATTCCTCAAAAGATATAAAAGAGAAAAAAATAAAAAATAGAAAGATTAAAAAACCCCGCAGCTGCGGGGTTTTTTAATGGTTCCACTACTTTTTCTAGTGATATTCTGGCGAATATCCAAGTGGGTGCTCGCACGTTTCGACCGAGGTCGAAACGAATATAGGGCTCCCTAGAAAATAAGTTTGACCCAAAATCTTAACTAGAAAGCATTGCAGCAGAACCACTTTAATTATAGAATTTTTGAAAACAAATTGCAAATAAAACTGTGGATAAGTATTTTAAAACATTATATCGTCTTCTGCTCTTTTGTAGTCGTGAATTTCTTTAAGAGAAAACCAGAATTTTATTTCATGCTTTGCTTCCTCAAGAGTTTCCGAAGCATGAATGATATTGTGAACTGCCCGTTTTGCTTGATTGGCTATAGCCGGAGAATCTACAGAAAAATCTCCTCTAATTGTTCCCATTTCTGCTAGGGCGGGAATAGTGTTGCCGCAGAGCTTTCTTAGCATGTCAATAGAATGAACTCCCTTTACAACGATTTTTACCAAGGGTCCCGAGGTCATGAAATCAATGAGCCAGCTTCGTACCATTTTTCCGATTTTTTTTGAATCATCGGTTTTCATTTCTTTTTTGACATCTATCCCGTATTTTTCAAAAGTTGCTTTGGTTTTGTCTCCTAAGCGGCTAATCCATTTTTCGTCTTTTGGATAATGGTCGTCGATTTGTTCTTTGGTTGCCCAAATCATCTCAAGGGCAATTATTTTTAACCCTCGTTTTTCAATGCGGGAAATTATTTCGCCAATTAGTCCCCGTTTAACGCCGTCTGGTTTTATTAAAACCACGGTTTTTTCTTCTTTCAAATCAATCATGATGCAAATATGCTAATTTTATGCTAATCCACTAATTGCTAATTATTTTTCGATTCGCAATTCGTAGATTGGCATTTTATTTGTAGATTAGCATCATATTTATAATAACAGCTTGACCGAAAATAATCAATATGTTAATATGAAATGAACATTTTGTTCATTGAAAATTTATCTGGACCCCGCTAAGCGGGGTGGAGAAAAGAAATGAAAAAAATAACGATTGAGGAATTAAAAGAAGCGTTAAGAAAATCCTGGTCTAAAGAAACATCGTATGATCCAAAAGGGTGGACGCCGGAAAATCCCGCTTGGGGACAGTGCGCAATAACTGTTTTTGTGGTTCAAGACTATTTGGGCGGAAACATTAAAGCTGGTTTTATCAAGGGTCTTGCCTATCATTATTGGAACCAACTTCCCGATGGTTCAGACGAGGATTTTACCAAAGAACAATTCAAAGAAAAAATTGAATTTCTTGCCGGAGAAATTATCGATACAGCTGGTTCTTTCCGCGAATTTCTTCTGTTGCACAGATCAACAAAGGAAAGATACCTGCTTCTAAAAGAGCAAGTTGAAAAATATCTGGAAAATAAGGAAACAAAATGAAACAAAAGAAAATATTTTTGATTTGTCCGGTTAAATACGGGGATCATATAAAGACAAAAGAAGACGAAGAAACTCAAGAGAAAATCCGGCTCTATGTGGAAAAATTAGAAAAATCCGGTCATAAAGTTCATTGGCCAAAAAGAAACACAAATCAAAATGACCCGGTTGGATTAAACATTTGCACTGAAAATGCCGAAGGAATAATCTGGGCTGACGAAATTCATATCTGGTGGGTTGAAAAAGCTAAGGGTGTTATTTTTGATTTCGGCATGAGTTTTATGTGTTATATTCTTGGCAGTAAAAAAATCGTTTTAGCTAATCCCGAAGATGTTAAACCCACTGACGGCAAAAGTTTTAATAATGTTTTACTGGCCTTGCATGAGATAAATACCGAAGGAGAAACGAAATGAATATAATTTTTTATCTTGTCTTCGCTCTTGTAATTTTAATCATCGTGTTGAAATTACGAAAACGCGGAAGTGCCTGTGGCTTTAAATGCCAATTGCCCAAAAATCTTCCACCCAAGACAATAAAACCATATTCGGAACAATTAAAAGAAATCAGAGAAAAAATTGAAAAAGAAAAGGAGAAGAAATGAAAGAATTAAAAGGATTTGACCCATTTAAAAGAGCCGAAATAATCCGGCCAAGAATGATTGATTTAGTAAACAAAAAGGTTCTTTTAGCAAGCTTCGAAGACACTTCGCAGTTGAAAGATATTCCAAAGGCGCAAAGAATGGGTGATTACTTTAGGGTTAAGGTATATGCACAAAAGAAAGAGATAGAGCAAGGACTTGATAATTTTAGAAGAGAACCAGCCGCAATTGCCGCCAAAAAACTGGGGATCCCGCCGTCTTATTTTTCTGAAGAAGATAAAAAATATTGGCAGGGACCAAACATCGCTGAATGCAATGCTGTTTTTCTTGGTCAGATTAATGGTTGCAATCTTCAATGCTGGCAATGTTATGTTGATGACAAAAACAAATCGGCAAATCCAGAATACGGAAAATTCTTCTCTGCTGAAGAAATTTTAACTCAGTTTTTAATTGAATCTCGCAAGGCCCAGTTTTTAACCGATTCCGACAAGAAATTAAATATTTTAAGAATATCCGGTGGCGAACCATTTTTAGTGCCAGAATTTATTGTTTGGATGATAGAAGCCGTTGAGAAATTTGGTCTCGAAGATTTTATATATCTTTGGGTGGATACCAATCTAACTACTGGTGGCTTCTATTGGAAATATCTTTCTGAGAAACAAAGAGAAAAAATCAGAAACTTTAAAAACATTGGTTTTATGGGTTGCTACAAAGGATATGACGAAGAAAGTTTTACCAAAACCTGTGGAGCGGCACCAGAATTTTTCAAAAACCAATTTATTATGCATCGCAGATTGATTGAAGAAGGACTGGACGTTTATTCTTATCTCTATCTCCTGACTTATTCGGAAAAAAATCTGAAGGAAAGAATTATTGGTTTTATAAACAGACTTCAAAAAGAAGTTGATGAATATGCGCCCCTGCGGCTCACAACTCCTGATGTTAAGAAATATTCGCCAACCGAAATGCGCCTTACGCCAGAAAGGGAATTGGCCTTCGAGCTTCAATATCAAGCAATAGAAATTTGGAAAAAAGAAATGAAAAGGCGATTTGGCGAACAAGCCAATCTCGCGCCTCATGAAATTCCTGCACGATAATTAAATAACAAACAAGCGCTGAGCTAATCAGCGCTTTTATCTAATCTGGAATTTGGTGCCGTCGCTTAAAATTTCAATATCGCCGTCTCTGCCAGTAACCAAGCTTGTAATATTTTTTAATATATCTAATACGGCTTGAGTAGGATGTCCGTATGGATTGTCTTTTCCGGCTTGAATCACGGCAATAATTGGATTAACCATTTTTACAAATTCTTCGGTGGTTGAGGTTTTGCTGCCATGATGGGCGATTTTTAAAATATCGGACGTTAAATTAGTGCCCGATTTAATCAATTCTTTTTCTATTTTCTTTTCAATGTCGCCGGTTAGCAAAACCTCAAAATTTTTATAAACTAATTTGCCAACAATGGAAGTATTATTGCTTTCTTTAAATATTTGTCCGGATAAATTTTCAAAAGGATATAAAACAAAAAGTTTTATATCGCTGTCAAAATTAATTGTTTCGTCGGAGTGGGCAATATAAATCGGAATATTCTCGTCTTTAATAATTTTTTGCCAAGTTTCATATTCAATAGTTTCGCGGATGATATCGGTGGTTAAAATTCCGCCAATTTTGTAGCGTTTAGCAACCTCGATTAATCCTGTTAAATGGTCTGCTTCGGGATGGCTCAAAACCACCAAATCAATATATCTGTCCCAAAAAGGCATTTCCCGACCCAATTTTTCCAAAATCGTTAAATCCGGTCCGCCGTCAACCAAAATTTGTTTATGTTTCGGTGTTTCAATAAAAATACTGTCGCCTTGTCCAACATCAAAAAAATCAACTTTCAGAAATTTACTTTCCCGCCCCTCAACAAAAACCCAAACCCACGCCAAAATTAACATTGCCAAAACAATGATTAGAATTTTGAATAATTTGTTTTTAAATATTGACATAAAATTTCAATATGTTAATATAAGCTGAAGTTGTTTGACAACTTAATAACGAAAAAGGAGGAATGATATGTTCGGGAATACGTATCCGTTAACAGTAAGGGAACTTGATAAAACGAAGAAATGGGAAAAAGGAGATCGGCTGGAGGTGCACTTGGGAACAGCTAAGTGCGAAGTTATAGAGGTAGTCCGCAACAAAAAAGGAAAAGTGGTGAAACTGGTAGTTTCGATTCCGACAAGCATTTTGGATATTCAATCGTACAAGTCTATCGAGAAAAGAATATTTGATAAAGCAACAAAATAAAAACTTCCTAAGTCGGCAGAAAACCCTGCCGGCTTTTACGTTTTTTATACCAAACCAAAAATCCAATCAATAAAACATAATATCCAATCAGCCAAATCCAATGAACATCAGAAATTTCTTTGGCGGCAAAGGGGATTTTGGAAAACCATTCGATTAAACGAAGAATATAAGTTGTTGCAAAATAAGCCGGCCAGAGCAGAATTTTTCCTAAAAAAGACCAGATAAAAGTTGCTCCGCTAAAAACCAAAATAATTGCCGTAACCAAAGGAAGAAGCGGCACAACCAAAACATTGACTATCGGCGAAATAAAAGAAATTCTGCCAAAATTGTAAATCAAAATCCCCAAAACTGCGATTTGCGCAGCGATCGTTGTGGTAATAATTTGCAAGATACCACTAAGCTCTGATTTTTTAATTAATTTTGCTAACCAGCCGTCTAAAATCGGCTTAATATAAATCAGTCCTAAAACCGCCAAAAAAGAAAGTTGGAATCCAACATCAAATCTTAGAAGCAATGGATTTAGGGCAAGCATGATTGCTCCGGCAAAAATCATTATTCGGCTCGCATTAGATAATCTGCCGATTTTGTTGGCAAAAAGCAAAATACTGCTCATAATTCCTGCCCGGATTGCCGAAGCTGGCGCACCAACCATAATTATAAAAAGACAAATCAAAACCAAAACAAAATAAAATGCCTGATTGCGCCACAGACCTAAGCCAATCAATACAAACATCAGAATATTAGATAAAATTACAATATTCATTCCCGAAACTGCAACAATATGGCTGGTGCCGGTAATATTCAGGCTATCTTTCAAATCCTGAGAAAATATTTGTTTGTTACCGAGAATCAGTCCTTCCAACAGAGAAGCTTCGGGAAAGGGCATGATTTTTTCTATCGATTCAGTCATTTTATTTTTAAATCTAAACAGTGCAGAATAAACAACATTTCCCTTATTTCTTTCTGAAATTTCAATTTTTGGCCAATACATCACCGAATAAATCTTATCTTTTGCAAGATAATTTTTATAATCAAATTCTTCAAAAACAGCCGGGGTTTTTAATTTGCCATTAATCTTTAAGACATCGCCGTAATCATATTGCGGATAAATTCCGGTAGTCACTAAAATCTTTCCCATTTCTGTTTCTACTGTAAGTTTGACATTATCACCCTTGCTATCCGGCTCTTTTACAATTTTTCCGGTTATTAAAAAGTCCTTTTCCGAATCATTATAATTCATCAAAGGACTTTTATTTTTTTCTATTATTTTAGGCGACACTAAAAACACTCCTCCAATAAAAATTAAACAGATTACCAGTAGTATATTTGATTTAGTCATTTAGGTTCTTAGTTCTACAGTTTCAATATGCGGTTCCAGTATTTTTAGCATTTTTTCAAGGTCTTGTAAAGAATAGGGTTTTAGATTATTTAGGGCAGGGTCTAAAACTTTTTCAGGCCTAAATTGCTGCAAGGCGATTTTTTTAGCACCTTTTAGCCATTGGCCTATTTCGTTAATGTCGTTTTCATCAACAATCTCCGGCACAACCGTTGTTCTAAATTCATAATCTTTTTTGCTAGTTCGGATAATATTGATACTTTTAGAAATAGAATAAATTTTGTCTCTGGCTTTTACTTTTATATATTTTGAAATAGAGGTTTTTATGTCCATGGCAATATAATCGATTAAATTTTCTTGAACTAATTTTTTCAGCATGTCGGGATTGCTACCATTTGTATCAAGTTTAACCAGAAATCCTCGTTTTTTAATTTTGTTTATAAAATTTGGCAAATCGTTATGAATGGTTGGCTCGCCGCCGGTTATACAAACTCCATCAAGAAAGTTTTTTCTTTCGTCTAAAAATTTAAAAAAGCTCGATTCTTTAATTTGGTCCTGCCCCGAGCTTGTCGAGGGGTTAACCAATTCCGGATTATGGCAATAAGGGCATCTGAAATTGCAGCCAACCAAAAATACCGTAGCCGCAACCTTGCCCGGATAGTCGATAAGGGTCATTTTTTGAAGTCCGCCAATTTGCATAATAATTTTAAATTTTAAATGTTTTTCTGTCCTTAAATTCTTCTTGTTTTCCTTTGTTCCATTGTTGTATAGGTCTTAAATAGCCAACTATTCTCGAGTAGACTTCGCAGGGTTGTTCAATGGTGCATTTTGGACAAGTGAAATGTTCGCCGGCAATATATCCATGAGTTGGGCAAATGCTGAAGGTGGGAGTAATTGTAAAATAAGGGAGACGGAAACTTTCAAAAACTTTTTTCACCAATCGTTTAACTGTTTCGCCATCGGGAATTTTTTCTCCTATGAATCCGTGAAGCACGGTTCCGCCGGTATATTTTGCCTGCAGTTCGTCTTGAAGTTTTAAGGCCTCGAAAATATCGTCTGTATAATTCACCGGAAGCTGAGTTGAGTTTGTGTAGTATGGTTCCTTATCGCCGCAGGTAATAATATCCGGATATTTCTTTTTATCCAATTTTGCCAGGCGATAGGCAGTTGATTCTGCCGGCGTTGCTTCAAGATTATATAAATTTCCGGTTTCTTCCTGATATTTCGTTATTTTTTCGCGCATAAAATCCAAAACCCCTAAAGCAAATTTTCTTCCTTTGGCGCTTCCTATATCTTCTTCTATAAGATTTAACAGCGCCTCATTCATTCCCACAAGCCCGATAGTGGAAAAATGATTTCCCCAATACGTTCCTCGCATTTTTTTAATGCCCGATAAATAATGCCGAGAATATGGGTAAAGCCCTTTATCCATAAAATTATCCAGGGCCTTGCGTTTTATTTCCAAGCTTTCTTTTGCCAAATTCATTATGTGGCCAAGTCGCTGGTAAAATTCGTTCTTATTTTTTGAAAGATAGCCGATTCTGGGCAAGTTTATAGTTACCACGCCGATACTGCCGGTTAAAGGGTTGCTGCCGAAAAGTCCTCCGCCGCGATGGTAAAGTTCTTTAGTAGATAATCTTAAGCGGCAGCACATAGAGCGCACATCTTCCGGTTTCATATCCGACTGAATAAAATTTGCAAAATAGGGAATTCCGTATTTTGCGGTCATGTCCCACATGTTTTTTAAAGCCGGATTATCCCACGTGAAATTTTTGGTGATATTTATGGTGGGAATCGGAAACGTAAAAACTCTTCCGTTTGCATCGCCCTCGCTCATGATTTCCGCAAACACGGAATTAAAAATATTCATTTCTTCTTGAAAATCTTTATAGGTTGCATCTTGCGCCTTGCCGCCAATAATTACCGGCTGTTCGGCTAAAGTTGGAGATGGCTTTATATCCAGAGTTACATTTAAAAATGGAGTTTGAAACCCAACCCTTGTAGGAACTGCGCAATTAAAAATAAATTCCTGCATTGCTTGTTTTACCTGCTGATAAGTTAAATTGTCGTATCTAATGAAAGGAGCAAGCAGGGTATCAAAATTTGATATTGCTTGAGCGCCTGCGCTTTCGCCTTGAACCGTATAGAAAAAATTAACCAGTTGGCCCAAGGCAGTTCTCAGATGTTTCGGCGGCTTGCATACCAATTTGGTAGCTACTCCGCCAAATCCTTTTACAAGCAAATCATACAAATCCCAGCCGCAGCAATAAGGCGCCAGAGTGTCTAGATTATGAAGATGCAAATCGCCGTCAATAGCTGCTTTTCTTATTTCTTCAGGATAAATTTTGTTAAGCCAATATTGCTTGGTGCCGGCTGAAGTTAAATAATGATTCAAGCCCTGCAGAGAAAAAGCCATATTTGCATTTTCTTTTACTTGCCAATCATGTTCCCCGATATAATTATCAATTGTTTCCAATGTTTCTTCTACTGTTTTTTGGGATTCCCTGATTCTTCGGCGCTGTTCCCGGTAAAGAATATAAGCCCTGGCAGTTTCGGTTAAATTTTCTAAAATCAAAACTTCTTCCACAATGTCTTGAATATCTTCTACAGTAGGAATTTTGATTTCTCCTTTATGCGAAACAAACCGTTTGCTTAAAACGTCCATTACTTTGTTAGCAAGATGGTGGGCTTTTTTTTGCCCACCTTCACTGGTAGCGGTTAGTGCTTTAAAAATAGCATTAACAACTCTGTTTTTATCAAAATCAACTATGTGTCCGTCGCGTTTTTTTATTTGCGTGATCCTGCCTTGTCGGCAGGCAAGTTTATTTTTCATATCTCTACTTTAATTTTAAAATTAAAAAAACAACTGGTCAAATTGTATTACTTATTATATTTAAATTTTTTATTCTGTCAACTATTGACAAAAAAACTCCAATTTGCTAATATTAAGGCAGTGGGTGAGTCCGACTTTACGTCGGACCTCCGATCTATGTCGGTAGGAGACCTCCTGGCTTTGCTTTGGAGGTTTCTTACTTTTTATATTTTTTTTGATTTTACCCAAGGGTTAAAATGTGATAGGATGAAGGGGAATTGAGTAAAAATTATGAACCATCAAGAGAATATTAAATCTATTTTGAATTTTATTAATCAAAAAGATTTTTTAAAACTTTATAGCCGTAATATGTGCGTACAGATCACCGAAAACTCTTCCTATTATTCAATACTGGAGCTTAATAAAATAAGAGGATTAAAATTTTTTGACCAGTTAGCAATTAATAAGAATAAATTTGTAGATTGTTATGGCAGGGCAGACCAGATCGGAGTAGTCAGCAGAGAGATAAGAAAAATCTATGACCAATCAAAGTCAATAAAGGATTATTATGAAATTTATGCGCTTCCAAGATTTAAAGAATATATAGATTTTGCAAGAAAAATGCATAAAAAATATAGTCAAAAACATGAATATTCCAGTCATGAAGTTCTTAAAGATTATGATAATTTTTCCAAAATCAATGCAGGGTTTATTGAAAATTTATGGTTTATTTTTCTTTCAGATTCAGTGATAGATGAGATGTTAAAAAGTTCGATTTCCAAGCAGGAATATCTTAAATTAGTTTCAACGCCCCTAAAAAGAACGGCAATATCCATGGAGCACGAGGATTTATTAAAAATTGCTTCAATAAAAAAGGGATATAAATATAAGAAGGAGATAAAAAAACATTGCGAAAAGTGGAGATGGTTTCCTTGTTATAACCCATGCGACGATGCTTATGGTCTAGCGCATTATAAAGATGAATTGAGGCAATATACCATTTTATCTGCGAAAGAAGAGCTGAAGAAAATGAACAATGATCGGGCAGAACATAAAAAAGCTTATAATAAATTTCTGAAAAATATTAAGGACAAAAAACTTATTAAGCTTGTTAAAATGACAAATGAAATTTGTTTTTATCGAGAATATCGTAATGATTTACGAAGAGAGGGACTATATTTAATCGGGCCGCTTTATGAAAGAATAGGGAAATTTTTTGGATTGAATGTTACAGAGGCGTGCTATCTTACGAATGAGGAAATAAAAAACTTCCTAAGAA